>CENQ01090911.1_pt1 | contig 70170 bp, 50 predicted proteins | sample 356171 | NCBI WGS metagenome assembly CENQ01 (sample SAMEA2619802, study PRJEB7988) | marine metagenome | biome: marine biome (ENVO:00000447); feature: surface water layer (ENVO:00002042); material: "saline water (ENVO:00002010), including plankton (ENVO:xxxxxxxx)" | depth 5 m
ACCTCAATCTCATCTCCATCCTTCCAGTTGACAGTGCCATCCTTTTTTGTGTGACGCATTGCCTCTTGGATCTTTTCAATAATTTCAGGGGTCAATTCCATAGGGTGTTAGATCGTATTCTGCAAGTGTGAGACCTTCGTGGTGTTCTTTGATTGGTTCTCCAACCTTTTCTACAACACGTTTAAGAATCTCCTTCTTAGTAATGTTGTAAGGTGCAGGTGCATTGCCTACACAGACGCGAAGACACTGAAGTTCTTCATCATCAAAAGATAGATTCATTTGAGTCTAGGTGTATCGAAGAGCATCTTATCGATGTATTTCTCTGCAAACTCTTTACCAAACCATTGGGTCAGAACTGCAAGAGTCTTCTTGTTTTGTTTCTGGGATTTACAGTACCAGATCTGGTCATCCAATCTTAACATATTATTCACCCACTTGTCATCCTTTTTAGATCTCTTCACCCAGTCACAATATATCAGAAGAATGTTATTGACCAAGTTAATAAAATCCTGTTGCTCATTCTGAAGATGTAATCTCTGAAACTTACAGAATGGAGAGAAGATCTCACCCCATAGTGGTAGTGGTCTCTTGTGCGTAAAATGATATGAGTTTGCTAGTGGTGCTATACTGTAGTAAATGTTACCAGTATTATGTACAGGAGAAACATCTACAATAGCAGCAGTGACTGTATTCCTAGTTGCAATAATGTCTGCACCAAAAATAGGTATAGGGTACTCGAAGTCTGGGAAGAATACACAGTGGAGTACATCTAGTTTATCTGTCTTTGCTATTTCAAGGTGTAACTTACGAAGACCTTCACACTTGTAGATCTCATTCTTTATGACAAGATCATCTTTGATAATTTCTTCATAATCTGTTTCAACTTGTACAGCATCTAGATCTTCAATCGCAAAGCGAATGACAGATGCAAGTTGATCGATAATCATTAGTAACGATTGTTCATCTCAATACGGGACTTGATACTATTCAGTTGTGCAGTATCTCCATCACCATCAGAGTGGAAGACCTGATCAAAACCTGACTTCTCAATAATCTTATCTTTAATATCCATCTGTCTCTTCTCTTTAGCAATCCTTCTTAGGAATGCATAGTAAACGATTTGAGTAAAATATGCAAAAGGATTCCTGCTTTTAGCAGGATCGAAATTGTCAATATACTGAACACAATTCTCAATGCCATCACTGATCATATCCTCCTTGTACATATAGTTGATGAAGTTAGGTCTATATGAAAGGTGGGTTGCGATCTTTAGGAAACACTCTCCAATGTATTCATTGATCCTAGGTTTGGGTTTATTACGAACTTTAGCAATCTCTACACGGTCACGATAATCCACGATAGCAGCAAGGAACTTCTGGTTATCTACATAGTGCTGATTTTTAGTTCTCCGTGCTGCCATTAATGCCATCGGTAGGTTTAATTCATATTGAAATCATAACAGACAACAGGGTTTTCGTCAATGGATATTGATACCCTTGACAACACCCTCTGAAACAATTATGATCAACACTGTCAGGGTTGCAAAGGATATTCTTAGCTATTACCATTAAACAGTTGTTCAAGTCTTTTTCTTGCTTCTTCTAATGTACCGAGCAGTCCCATTTCTTGAGTGAGTTCAATACTCGAATCAGGGATATTGTCGGGGTTGGGTGATCTTTTTAATTCTTGCTTAACGAAAAACTTATACATCATTACCGCGTCCTGCGACATCGGCGCGATCGTTATGATTCTCTCTTCAGGAATGATAAAGAAATCTTCATCAGAGAAAACCATCCATCTCTTGAGACCTACTGCCACCGCCCGCTTGTCGTCGATAATTTTATCCTGAGAATGCACCTTGGCGGGGTCTTGAATGAAAGCACAGTAGAAACCTTTATGCTCTTCCACAACAACAATACGTCCAAGCAGTTCCTCTCCAGATGTAAGTTTCATACATCCAAAGAATTCCTCGTCTGGTTTGATGTAATTTAGAGACATACTATTCTCCTAGTTTGATCTTTGTGATTGAATAGTCGAACTTCTCATCCTTGTAAGTACGAATACGTTCAACTAAATGGTTCAAAGTTGCATTATTAAAATGACCATTGCTTATATCATCAGCAAAATCATATAGGGTTGCTTGACCTTTCGAGTCGTGCTTCCGTAATGCTCTACCAATAGACTGAAGATTGCGAATCCTAGACTTTGATGGAGATGCAAATATTACATTATGTAAGTTTTTTATATTGATACCAGTTGAGAACGTCCCGTACGATGCAAGGATGATTGCATTGTCTGTGTTCTCACAAATCTGGCGTGCTTCTTCTCGTTCGTCAGTCGGAACTTTTCCGTGTATAAAGAAGATACGTTTGTCTCCTCCTTTACTATTTATCATTTCGTAAAGAGGTTCTCCGTGCTTCTCCACGTAGTTGAATAGAATCAGTGTATTCCCAGGTAAGTCTCGCGCAAGACCAGTAATAATTTTATTTCTTTTCTCGTGAGTTATGATATAATTAATCTCATCTTGATAGTCAGCGAAGCGAGTATAATTATGTTTACACAGCAGGATGTTTATCTTCAGTTCAGTCAGATGACCTTTCTTCTGCAGATCCTTTGTGCGTATAGCATTATTTACCTTGCCAAACATACCTTCCAGTTGCAGTTGATGACACTGCATACCGTCAAGGGTGCCAGTCAATCCAATTCTGTACTTGGCATTGTGGCATTTGTTGAGGATTCCTGTTAGCGACTTTGCTTTGTAGAGGTGCGCTTCATCGCCGATAACAACATCAAACCTATTAAAGTAATTTTTAGACTCCTTGTAGATAGATTGCCACGTAGATATGACGACAGGACTCTCTGTATAACGTTCTCTTCCTCCGTAGATCTTGTAAATGGTGTCGCGAGCGTAGAATCCATACTGTTCAATGTCCTTATAAAGTTGTTCAACCAGTGAGGTTGTGGGTACAATAATCAATATCTCTCTCTTGTACTGCAGGTGCCACCTGAGAAGACAATAGATTATGAAAGATTTTCCAGATCCAGTGGGAGAGAGTAGTAATCTACGGTTGTGCCGAAGTGCTGAATAAACACTTTGGAGTTGGTAATCTCTCGCCTTGAAAGGAGTACCCAGAGATCTAACAAAACCATTAACTGCCTCGGGTGTGATAAGTGTGTTGACTTCACCTGGGATACCACAATATTTGTTGTCTTCTATTTTATATTCGTATTGCTTTTTCTGTAACCATTCTTCAAGATAATGAAAGAGACCTAAAGGTAGTTCCCCAGTCCCAGGAGAGTAAAGACGGATTCTTCCATCCCAATACTTGTATCTCTTTTGGGTTTTAAGGAACTTTGCATCAGGGACCTCAAATGTAAAGTAGTCAGATAACTCCTTATGTACACTGAGTTCCGCCCTGATTTTCAGGAACGCTTCATTCTTCTTTTCAATGGTTACCATTAGACAGGGAATTCAAACCGCTTTGCATCAATCGCATTCTTCACTTGGAATCCGCGATTGTTAATCATCTTTAAGATGTTCTCAATATAATTTATACAGGTTTCAAAATAAGTTACCCTGAGTGATTGCTTCTGAATCTCTTCATCAGAATCTAGGAAGGTGTTTAGATCTCCCTTGAGTACCTTAAGGTCAAAGACCTGTCCCTTATCATCTGTCTTCTTACCGCTATACCATAACCACTGCTCACGGTAAATCCTCTTGAGTTTGAGTTTCTCATCCTCAAGGATTAGTTTGTATTTGTTGTAGTAGATGTGATACTTTTGATGTAGACTTGGTATAATTAATGACTCGTTGCCCAAATCTGCCTCATTAAAAATAGAGTCCTTAGACCAGGACTCCTGCAACTCTTCAAGTAGTGCCATAATTTACTTTAAGTTTTTCTTCCTATCACCAGAGAGACTTTGGATCTCATATGATAGGTAATCAAATGATGCTATTGCTTGGAAATATTCTTGGTCACTGAGAGTGCCATCAAATTCTAATGTGCTAAGTTCTACAGGTTTCAAGTTCTTGAAGAGAACATTGTATATTGGTTGGAAATTAGAATTCAAGACAGTCAGTGTACCGTCTGCGAAGATTAGATCTTCTCCTAATGCTTTTGCGGTATTGACTGATTCGTTTGAATCAATGAACTCTTGACGTTCGCCAAAGGTTTCGGGAACACCGAGACCACGCATCCAGTTATGTAGGATCAGATAGTTCTCCATATCTTCATCTACAAGAAACTGTAGATTGAAACGACCGTAGTCCAGAGTACCCTCAATGTAGGTATCTCTGTATGGAGTAGGTTGTTCTACCAAACTTAAAGAGATGTTTGGTATGTTTGCCATTTGCGTTAAGTAACTAACCTTAGGATACTTAGCAAGTGTAAAGCGAAACCCACCTGGTGAGAGGAAATTCCTGTTGCTTATTTGCGTTTGAAAAGACATTATCTATCTTGTGGTGTTTCGCCATTTTTATTTATGCACGATACTCTTGGAGTAAATGGAGAACACGATTAAGCATAAAGTGTGCACCATCCTCCCAGTCTTTAGATGCTCCGTGATAGGTTCCGTTGAAGAGTTCGGTTTTTAGTTTTAGAACTTTGACGTTCATCTCATCTTTAGTCACGTAGTTACGTCCCGACATATGATAGTGTATCTTAATTATACAGTATTTAATAAAAAAAGGACCCCGAAGGGTCCCTTTGTTGTTTGAAATATAAGCGATTGCTTACATAAGGTTGTCAACCAAACTACGTCTGTAGTAACGGTTAGCGTTAGCAGTAAGAGCGCCACTACCCTGAGTTGTACCTTCAGCAAATGGGTTTGCAACAAGACCGTATCTTGTCTTAAATCCAATTTTTGGTTGGAAGGTGTCCTGACCAACGGCTCTAACCATTTGGAGAGGAACATAAGGACAGTAGAACAGACCTGCATCATATGCAGAACTACCTTTGTAACCTGCAACGTAGAAGTGTCTGTCACTAACGTTAGCAGAGTAAGGATCAACGTAAACCTTGATTCTACCGTTAAGAGTACCTGCAAGGGTGCTGCTGTTATCGTCAGGAAGAAGGTTGCTGTTGCCTGAAAGTGCGGGTGTGTAGTCAAGAACGCCTGCCATTGACAATGCAGATGCAACGTCAGCAGAACAGATCAGGATGTTACCCTTACCGCGTCTTGTCTCGTGCCCGATGGCATTCATATCTCTTTCGATGTTGAAGAGAAGACCTTTGAACTTCTCAACAGACCATCTACCATTGGAGTCAACGTCAAGATCGAAGATACCTGCAGTTGCTGTGTTTGACTGAGAACCAGGTCTTGCAACCTTGTACACAGTTCTAACAACTTCACGGTTGATCTCAGCAAGAACCTCAGTAGACAAGATGTTTGCCAACTCAGATTCAGCGTCCAGACCGTGAACTGCCTTAAGATCTTGAGCAAGTTCCAAACTGTACTCTGCCTTGAGTGCTCTGGACTTCGCAGTCACAGTAACTTTCTCAATGCTGAAGTTCATTTCAGCGAAGGCATTAGAACCAGTACCGAGAGTCTCAGACTCATCAGTTCTCATTCCTGTACCGTTGGTGTATGTACCAGAGTCATTAAGAAGACCTGGGTTTGATCCTGCCTGAGCAGAACCTGCAGAACCGAAACCGCTAGTACCTGCGGCGTCAGTACCTGTGAATTGTGAATCTGCTTCGTTGAAGAATGCTTCTGTACCAGATGCTCTGTCAGTACCGTATCTAGATCTCATTGCGAAGATCAGACCAGTAGGACCAGTCATAGGTTGAACGCCTGCAATGTCATAAGCAATAAGCTTAGGCATTGAACGTCTGATCAAGGAGATCAGAACAGGGTCGAAACCTGCAACAGGACCAGTTGCTGTAGCGTCAGCAGAGAAACCTGCTGCACTGCTTGAAGAACCTGTAGAGTTAGTAGGTGCTGCCTCGGTGAGGATGCCTCTTTCTTCCTTCAGGAATGATTCTTGGTTTTCGAGCAGGATTGCGGTGACCGCCTTTTTGTAGTTGTCCTTGATGGAATCAAGACCCTCACAATTAAGAACGGGTGACCACTTCTCCTGCAGATGCTCGGATTTGAACATTTGCTTTATACCTCTTTGGGTTTATAGGGAAAAATAGTTTTAATGACTAAATCACTTAGTCCAACGACGGAGTGCATCAACGTACTTAGACATTGAATCCGTCATTTCTGTATCCACAACAGGTTGTACATCCTCAGCGATCGTCTCTGCTGCTGCCTGAGGCTTGCTAGAGAAGTACGACTCTCTAAGAGTCTCGATTTTGCTGCGGAATGACTCTTCATCTTCAAACTCAACACCTTCAGAGAGACCTTGAAGTTTCTCTTTCTCGGTAGATGCAAGACCTTCTGCGACCTCGCTCACGATCCCATTCTTAGCGAACGATGCAACTTCATTTGTAAGTGCAATGTTCTTATCAATTTGTTCGTTGAGTTTTGCTTCCATCTCATCTAGTTCAGTCACCATATCGGTAATGATGTCTGCTTTCTCCTCGGGAACCTCAATGTGGTTCTCGACGAAAACTTTTTTAAGTCCGCTAACTACGCTCTCTGCGATCTCTGCTTTGAGACCAGTTTCAACAGCGAGTTGGTTAGCATCGATCCATTGCTGACAAGCATATGTAAGATACTCATCTACCTGCTCAGCAAGGGAAGACTTAATACTTTCGACTTCCTCTGAAAGAGTAGCAGCGTATTCAGTGTGAACGCGCTCTAGTTCTTCATTCAGTCTTGATACGACAGCAGCTTCAAAGATAGTTGCTGCTTTAGTTTTGAACTCCTCAGAAAGGTCTTCGCCTTCTGTAAGAGCAGCAACATCAGCAGAAAGGTCGATCTCAATAAGATCATCGCCTTCAGCATTTTCTGCTTCAACTGATTCGTGCTTCTTAGGTGAAGCATCGGAAGGTTTTGTCTTTGGTGATGCTGCCTGTGTTTGTGATGGAGTCTTCAGTTTGTTTGACTCATCATCAGGTTTTGAGTTCTGAGGTGTAGGACCTCCGAGATTCTCAACGCCACCCAAAGAAGAACCGTCAGCAACAGCACCGTCGAATTTTGCTTCGGTGACTTCCTGCTTTTCTTCGGATGCCATTACTTCATTCTCTTGTGACATTAGAGTTGTCTCCTTAGTAGTCTTTGCTATTCGTAAAAATATTTATACTCACAGGGAGTTTAAGAATTTTGAAAACGCGGAAATCTTCCGCTCTTCAAGAATCTTGCGACTAGCAGCATTGTCAATTTGCTTCTTCATCTGGTTAATTTCAGACTCTTGAATGATTCCGTTATTCCAGACCCATTCTTTGCCTTCCATAATTCCATTTACAAAAGCATCTGGTGCTGAGGGATCAGCAACAATGTCTGCTGCGGTTGCCAACATAAAATCATCAGCAACTACTTTTGCTCCGTCACGAGTCTCTTGGAGTGAACCAATTCCACGTGATGAAACACCTAGTTTCACGCCTTCACCCAAAAGGTTCTTAGCGATGTTACCCATAGGAGTATCTAGGATTCTTGCTCTTCCTCTGAAGTTATTACCTTCTTGGACTAGCGATGTGATCAAATGTGATACACGGTCGAGGTTAACTGTTGGTCCGTCAGGATGTCCCAGTTCGCCAAGGGCGCGACCATTTTTAACAAAAGATTCATTGTATTTATCAACTTCTCTACGGAGTGTGTTGATAGGGTACATTCTTCCGTTGCGATTTTTAATCTCGCCTTGTAGGAATGTTCCTTCTATGTATAGATTTTTCTTACCGTTCTTCTCCTCAGAAAGGATTTGAACGTCTTCAATCTGTTCCGTGATCAGTTTCATTTGGTTCCTCTTGAGTTTCAGGTTGCATCCAGTCACCTGCAATTTCCTTTTTCTTTGCTTCTAGAGCATCAGCGGTAATTGCTTTCATCGCATCATCAACTTCACTACTGAGATCTTTCGATCCTGAAAAGATTTTGTTGACGATTTCTTTCGCTTGAATTGATGGCATAATAAATGTCCTCGTACTTAATATTTAGAATTCTCCGCGTTTATAGTCTGCAGGAGGAATAGACTCAACACCTGTTGGACCCTCTTCTTCCATCTCTTCTCCCTCCATTCCTTCTGCTCCAGGTGCCATAGGTTCACCTGTCATAGGATCAATAGCGGCAGGATCAGGGATCTTGCCCTCCTCAATTTCTTTCTCAATCTGATCATCGATCTCATTGATTTCCGCATCAGTATGCTTAAGAATTTGACGACGAATATATTCAGCAGAGAAGTATCTACCAACGAAAGGATCCATTGTCTGAACTAGGTTTAGACGCTCTGTAAGGATCTCTTTCTCTTTGAGTTCAGAGAAATAGTTGTCAGCAACATAGTCATACTGAATATGCTCTGCCATATCATCCCACTCTTCAATGCTGATAACACCTTTCAGAATGAGTTGTGTCTTGAGTAGATCGTGAAGTAGTTCAGAGAACTTCTTACGCAGACGAGTTACGAACTTTTGGAACTTAATCTCGTCACGTGTGATCTCTGCTGCGCGACCTAAGTTGAAAGTGGATTCAGATTCCAGACGTGACTCAGGTACATTTAATGCACGATAGAGTTTCTTCTGGAAGTATTTGACATCCTCAAGTTCTCCAAGATTTTGTCCACCTGGGAGCGTAGTGATCTCAGTTCCTCGCCCGCCTTCTCTTCTGGGTAACCAGAAATCTTCGAGCATCGACATAAATTTTCTGTCATCTCTGATCTCTCCTGTGTCTGCGTTGTAAACCAACTTGTTTCTATAACGAGACATAACCTCGCGGAGATATTGTTCTGCCTTTTGCTTAGGAAGATTACCAACATCAATATAGAAAATACGACGCTCAGGTGCTCTTGACAGTCTGTAAATAACAAGACTATCTTCGATCATCCTCAGTTGGTTGAGCGCCTTGATTGCTTTATGAAGATGTGACATAATCACATTCTTATTCATATCTTTCAAACCACTGTGGGCGAAAGAGATTGCATCAGGGGCAACCTTGATACCTGCAGTCTCCATTCCTCGGAGACCCTTAGGGTTGTAAACGTAATACTCTGCGGACTTAGGAGCAATCTGTGCTTCCATTGTCCTTGGATCAACAAATGTCTTATCTTTAGGACGCTCTAGTTCAACTACCTTTCTGATCTTTCTAGGATCAATGTATCTGAGTTCTGTAATACCACCCCTAGGATTCTTGGGGTCAATCATCTTGTGGTAATAGATCTTTCCGTCAATATACCAACGACGGAAGATGTCATATGCTTTCTTATCAAAGTCAAGAAGACGGAGAACGTTATGAAACTCTTCTCTAATCTTCTTCTTGATACCTGCACTGACCTTGAGATTTGACAACTCAACATCCACAGGAGTGTCATCTAACTCACCTGCGATTGCTTCATTAACCACATCATCGATAGCACGATCACACTCAGGGTGGATCGACATTGCGCGGTATCGACGAATCAGGTCGTTTTCATCTTTGTATGTTCCATCAAGATCGATGGCGGTACCAAAATAACCACCACCTGCAACGGGGGTCGCTGCATCATCTGACTCTTTACGCACGAAAGAAGGACCCTTTGCAGAGTCCTTCTTGGCACGTTCAAGAGAATAACCAAAAAGTTGGGACATCTAATTATTAGAATTTTCTTCCCAACTATTTATACGGTTTCAATTTAACCTATTTAACCGCCCGCGTTTCCAGTGTTGATGTCTGTGTCGTAGGTCCAGTATTGTACTTGGAATTCAACAGTGTACTCCTCAGGAGTATCGTTGGTTCCCCAGTCAAGGTCGATTGCAGAAATGTTAGATGGCCAGATGCCTTCGAACTTGTAAGTACGAATGATCTTACCTTTTCTATCCATCTGTCTAACCTTTGCTGTCGCTTGATAATCAGCGATAGTGTTAGCGTTCTGGAAGTTCTGCTGCAGTGCTTGAATGTTGGTTGACCAAGATTCGAAGAATGCTCTGAACTTGAAGGACTGGTCATTAAGAACAGTAACTGTCCAAGGTTCAAAGGTTCTGTCGCCTGCTACCTTGAGGATTCTTCCTCTGTAAGGTACTTCAACAACACCCACTGTAGATGCAGGGATGTTTGCTGCCTTCACAAGGAAGGTACCGAAAGCGGATGCTTCGGATGCGTTGAGTTGAGATCCACCTGCAGAGTTCTCGGAAGCATCTGCTGATGATCCTGCAACACCACCAGATTGGGGTGATACTCCATCCTGAAGGATTGGAGGTGCATAGATTTCTACTTGGAATAGATTGGGACGTGCAAAGTCCTTTACTTGATCTCGGAAGGAAAAGATGGGAGCGCGTATTGCGCTCTGTTCCACCTGTCCTGGTTGTGATTCTGCCATTGTTTGTCTCCTAGGTTAGTCTCTTGAATCAGGAAGTAACTTCAGCGAAACTAGAACCAGTTCTAGTAGCGGTGAATGTAAGAGTGATGTAGTTGATAGAGCGTGTTGGTTTCACGAAGATCTCCGCGAAGAACTCGCCTCTGTCAATCGCCTCAGGTGGGTTGTTGCTGCTGTCGCAGACAACCAAGAAATCGATGATGCCACGACGTGACTGAACCGAACGGAGGAACGGTTCCACGATGTTCTTGAAGGAAGCGCGAGTGAACTCATCGTTCAATTCGAACAGTTGAGTCTTTGCTGCTTCTGAGATTGCATCCTCAAGTACCAAGAACAAGCGACGAACGTTGATTCTGTCGAATGCAGATTGGTATGAAAGTGCAGTCTTGTCTCCGAAGAGGACAATACCTTGTCCAGGGAATGCAACCACAGGGTTGATTCTTGCTGCGTACAATCTATCTCTGTGATCCTTCAGAGGTGAGTAAGCAAGTTTGATTGCGTTTCTCAACTGTCCTCTGTTGAATCCTGCAGGAGAGAACCACGCTTCTGAATTCAGAGTTGCGCTAAGTGTTAGACCTGCAAGGTCAGCGTTACAAGGAATGTAACGATACTTATCGTTGTACTTGTCGTAGATGTACTTGTAGTTGTTATCAAAGACAGCGTATGATGTGCTAGACAGTTTATCGAAGTAATCGATAGTTCTGTTAACAATGATGTTGGTATCGCTAAGACCAATCACGTCATTACGTGGAGGTGAAACGAATGCCAAGCAATCCTTACGGGTTGCAGCGATGTCAATGATCTTCTGTGCTTTAGCGATTGTGTCGCTAGTGTCTGCCATCGAAGGACCCATCAAGATGTAATCAACATCAATGGTTTCTTTGTCAGCGATGAGGTCGTATGAACCGAGGATCTCAGATCTTGAAAGAGTGTAACCGTCAGTACCGCCTTGGAGGTGGTATCTAGCAGTAGAACCGTTTGAAGTTCCGATGATCTCGCGACCGAGTGCAGTTTCAGTAGTCTTGATAGCAGCAGTTTGCTTGATCAAGTCAAAGTGTCTTGAAACACCAGATGAACCGAAGTCACCGTTAGCACCAGAATCAACATCAAAGATGCTTGAAGTCTCGTGTGCACCCCAGTAGATGTATTGTGAGATGTTCTTAATAACGTCTCTGTAGAAGATGGTCTCGCCCTGAACGCCTTTGGCATCCATTGACTTAGACACGAAGAGGAACTTCTCAAGAACCGCACCAGGTGTACCAGTGAGTTTGCCATCTCCATCAAGGACGAGGATGTGCATTTGGTCCTTAGAACCACCACGGTCTTGAACCCAAGGTGATGTGCCAGGTCTAGGAGCAACGTTTGCCCACTTCTGATTGCCGCCAAAATATCTTTCGTCGTATTCTGATCTTACAGAAGCAATGTTAATGTTAGGTGAACCTGATGCGTTGTCATCAGATACAGTGTAGTTTGCTTCGAATCTTTCTTGTGATGCGTTAGTAATTGTAAGAAGTTGTCTTTCAACTGCTTCAACAGTACCCTTGTCACCAGTTCTAGATCCACCAGTCTCTGCACTCCAAAGTGCGATTACGTCACCAACTTCAAGAACGTCAGATGAGAGTGAGTAGTTAACATCAATCTCGATCTTTCTTGTAAGAGGATCGTAAGCAACGACTTGACCTTGAACAGGAATACTTACAGGAGATGAAGCATCTGTTTCTGCTCTCCAGTATTGTCCGTTTTCAAAGTCACCTGCGATGGATGCGGAATCCATTGTAACTACGATTCTGTAACCGAAGATCTTAGCGCCTGCGTTAGCACCGCTATAACTTACGTCAGTTGTAGTTGAGAATTCCCACTCAGCAGTGGTAGGTTGTGCAAGTGAAAGGATCTGGTCAGCACCCGCGTCTGTGATAACAACTCTAAGTGAGTTACCATAGAGACCAGGGTGTCTAGCAGCATACTTCCAAGAGTTAGAAGCGCCTTCAACATTACCTTCATACTCTTCGAGATTTCTAACAAGAGGAGCACTAACACCAGTTGATGTTTGTTCGTTGATTGTTGTCTTACCTGCAGTAACCACCAAACGCTTGATAGTCTGACCATCAGTCTGTGCAGCAGCAGTTGTTTCCAACTTACCACGCTCAACAGTCAGATCGTTACCGCTAATAGCAGTCACCTTGAGAATCTCGTCAGAGATCAAGATGTGATCGTTTAGTGCAACAGCAAGAGAAGCAACAGAAGTAACCGTCAGTGTTGTACCACCTGCAGCAAGAGTACCGCCTTGGTTCATCGTTGTGCTATTACCTGATTCTTCGATCAGAGTGATAGATGCGCCTGCTGCGTGTGAAGTTGCTGCAGTTGCAAGTTGACCACGTTGAACAGTAAGGTCGTTACCTGAGACGTTAGTCACTCTTAGAATCTCAGCGTCGATCAAGATCAAATCGCTTGTCGCGAAGTCTGTCGCTGATGTAACTGTAAGAGTTGTGTCTGCACCAGAGAAAGTAGTGACAACAGTCTGTGCTGTGTCAATAGCGTTCTTAAGTGAAGAACTGTTTGTACGGACAATTTTAAGTGTACCACCGTACAACAGGAATTGTGCTGCTGAATACCAGTATTCGTAGTTGTAATCGTTAGGGCGACCGAAGACTGCAAGAAGTTCTTTCTCGCTAGTTACGTCTACAATCTTATTAACGGGACCCTTTTCAAAGGAACCGACTATCACTGCAACATTATCTAGAGTCGCGTTAGCAACCGTAGTCAGATCCTTTTCAAGAACAACGACCCCTGGTGAAAGTTGGGTAGATGCCATTGGTTAGCTCCTTGAAAATCTCAATCTATTGCTGATATTATTTAGATAAACCTACTGTTCAAGCGGGGAAACGGAACGTGAACATTACCAGTCAGGATAGTCAGACTCCTTTCGTAGTTTAGGTTTTTGCTTTCTTGTCTTACTTACTCTTTTCTTAGTACAGTATTTGCACTCATACGAATATGCAGAGGGATTCTGTCCTCTGTCTTTACGTGTCTTATAAAAATTATCAGTCAGGGACAGAGTTCTCAAGCATTTCCTACACTGTCTATCTACGAATAGGAATGCTTCTAGACTCAGTTCATCTTCAAGACTCATCTGCTCGTTCCAGTTCTTCTATTGCATTGACTGGTACCTCGTGTCCACCGACACTATACCAATGCTCTCCTTCCCTAACACCTAAGTATGCTAGATCGCTGAAGGTATTTTCTCTGAGCATTGCTTGGAGGCGATAATGAATTAGTTCACTCTTCTTCACTTTTCCTCGCTGCATAACCCATTACGAATCCAAACGAAAATAACACTAAGATGAATAGTGTCGTCGCTAGGGACCCCATCATTGTTTCTACACTCATCGGTACTCCCACATATAAGAGCGATCGCCATATTCATCGGTATGCCAGACCTGTCCTTCTGGATCTACGAATGCCTCATCACTGAGACCATCATCCATAAATCCGAACGGTGCCATATCCGCTTCAATCGCTTCGCGTTGTTCCTGATACATTCTAGCACGAATATCGTTATCGTGGAGTTCCTTAAAATAATCTTGAACTGCCAACCACGAGAACATTACCAGACACATAGCAAGGTCATCGTGGCAACCTTCTTCTGCCTGCCAAGACTGACCCTTCTGAATGAATGTAGTTAGTTCTGCAATGATGTCATAGTCAGACAACAATAGTTTGTCATCCTCAATCAGTGCTTTCATATTAGAGCAACCAACCTTCTTAACTGCGGTTGACATCTTGACACCAAGTTGTACCTTACCACCAGAGAATCCTTGACCGACAACCTGTCCTGCTCTACCACGCATTGCTGCCATCAGTAGATTGTCATACTCAAGGTCATATTGTATAATATCTGCAACTTGACCACCGATGTCATTTACTTCTACAAGAACGTAAGCGTGGTTATATGCTCTTCCAACCTGACAAATAATATCAGGGAAGAGTAGGGGTTTAATTTCATTATTTCTATACTTTGCTACTAATTTATATGGTACGGTTGTCGTATCAAATACGGTAAATGCTGAGTAGTCTCCATCAATACCTCTCGCTACGTCCACTGTCATAGTATAATTATGTCCTTCTTCTGGTTTCTGAAATACATCGAGACCATTCTGTCTTTCAATGGGATCCTCATAGGTCATCACTCTCAACTTACTTGGAGAGATCAAAGTATCAACAGAGCCCAGGAACTCACATTCGAACTCAACACGGAATTGTTGTTCACTTGTGTTACGGATAGTCTGTGCTTTCCATTCAGCATCTCTTCCTGGAACCTCAGACCAATGTACCTCTGTTGGGACATACTCATTCGTACCACGCTCTGCATCGTGCCAGAGTTTGTAGTACATATTCATCCCGTGTGGAGTAGAGATGATAATAACTTTGGTAGACTTACCAGATGAGATAGTAGGATAAACAGAACTAAAAAACTGATCTGCAATGTTGTTCGGAACGAACGCGAATTCGTCCAGAAATATGACGTTAAAAGACATACCCCTGACAGCACTAGCACTAGTAGATGCAGCAAGGAGTTTACTTCCGTTCTCCAGTTCCACTGACCCTTTGTTCCAGCCAATAATACCTTGCTGCATCCATTTAGGAAGGTTCTCGTAACTGAGTTGTAAACGTCCCAACATCTCTCGGGCAGTCGCTGCTTTGTTTGCGAGGATTGCGACATTGACGTTATCGTTAAAAATCACGTACCACAAAAGGTACGCTGTAACCACGGTAGACTTACCAGACTGTCTTGGTAGTTTTGCAATATTAAATCTATTATTGTGAAACCTGTTGACCATCGTTTCCTGAAAGTCATACAAGTTAAATGGAATGACACCCTCATCCAGAGACACGATCTTAATGTACTTCTTGATAAAGTAAATAGGATCCTCCGCACACTTGATAAACTCTTTGACCTGTTTAGGTGTGAAGTTAGTGGGTACGTTTGCTTTTTTTAGATTGGGATTGCCTAGATACGCATCAAGACTCATCTGCTTCTTTCCGTTTCAAACTATCTATACGTTCTTTTAATTCTTGATACCCTTCATACTCCTCGTTACTAACCTCTATCTCCCTGAATTTTACAGACATCAGTTTCTCTCCACCCTTGAGTTCATCTATCTCAGGGTGTCCTGTCTTAGGTCTTTTTGAGTAACCGCCATACTCTTTGAGTATAAGCATTGCTTGTAGTCCTAAAGAGACAGCAATTCCCAGTAGAACAAACCAAAATTCTACTGGGAGTGGGTATGGTTCCATTTATTTTTCGATGTATTTTTCTAGTACCTCTAGTTGATCGTGGTAGTGTGAGATCTGATCCAACTCACTTTCGATTGCTGCCATAATATCAGGATGCTCTCCGATACCGACAGGGTTAGCAAGATAAACCTCTACGTTCATCTTATGTTTTTCAATGTTTCCTAAGGCGTGTAGTTTAACTGCCTCGATAAGTTCCTTTCTCATTCTGTTAAAGTTCCATAAGATCTACGGATTTCTCTGAGTTCTTCGAAATCCTTTTGTTTTGTACCTCCGTCATATGCCCAAGCATATCCTTCAGTAATCATTTGCTCATTAAGGGACACATCTTCATCCCCGACATATAACCAACCGAGTAAGCGACCATACTTACCGACACCACCAACAAGTTCAGTCCTAATAGACAACTGATCATCACCAGAGAGAGTTGACTCCAGTTTTTCTTTGAGCCAGTTTGTTGCGTCAATTCCAAGTGCTTTCTCTTCTAAGTTACGAGTCCTCTTCTCAGGGGTGTCAACACCCGCGATTCTTACTCGCTCTTTTTTATATAGATCAAAACCGAGATCGATTGTTACATCAATCGTGTCTCCGTCCAGAACTCTGTTGATCTCTACTACTCTGAAGTTGTAGCAACTCTTCCGACTCGGGGGGATCATCTTCCAGTTCCTTGAATGATTCTTTTAGTATATAGACGATATACCAAGTGACGATTATGAGGAGTATTAGAAGCATAATAATAACTCCCCATACAGGATCACCGTAGTCTTCGTGAGTCCTGAGAACTAGATTCATTGTGGATAATCCCAGTTAGTAATAAACTCTGTCTTGTGTTGTGGACCCCAAGAACCCTGATGATAGATGTAAGGTGTAGTACGGATAGGACATTTCTCACCAGTACAAATCAAATCATCCACAATACGCCAAGACTCAATGATCTCCTCTGCGTGTACAAAGTGTGATTGATTGCCATTGATTGCTTCAAACAACAATCTCTCATATCCATCAATAGAGTTCTCTGTTGGATATGGATGAGTCAATGTAGCAGTCTCAACCTCTTCACCCAAACCTGGTGCTTTCATATCCATACGAATATCCAAGTGTGGTGTTGGTTGTAGTCTGATTACAATACGATCATTAAATTTATGTCCTTCGAATAGAACCTGAGGTGGTTCTTTGAGTTTGATAACGATCTCTACACACTGATAAGGCATCTTCTTACCAGTCATAAAGTAGAAAGGAACACCCTGCCATCTCCAGTTATCAATGTAAATATCGCCAGAGGCAAACGTTGGTGTTTTAGTGTGTTGTGCAACACCCTCTTCATCTTGGTATCCAATATATTGACCAAGAACCAACTTCTGACCCAGACGTGCAGCAGCAAGAACCTTTGTCTTCTCTCTACGAATCTCTGTAGAACTCAAACGACAAGGAGGTTCCATTGCAATCAGAGCAAGTAACTGCATCATATGATTCTGCAGCATATCTCTGACAGCACCTGCTGTGTCATAGTATTGTGCACGACCATCACAACCGATAGTTTCAGTTGCAAAGATCTGTACCTCTTCTATGTAATTCCTATTCCAAAGTGGTTCGAGAAGTATATTACTGAATCGAGTAGCAAGTATATTGTTAACAGTATCTTTGCCAAGATAATGGTCAATGCGATAAACTTGTTTCTCGCGTAAAGATCGCTCCACCACAGACTGTAAACGATCAGCAGATTTATAATCGTGCCCAAAGGGTTTCTCGATAACCAATCGACTTTGATCGGGGTCTTCAAGTAAACCTGCATCTTTGAGATTAGTGATCGCACTTTCGTAACGCTCTGGTGGTACAGAAAGGAAGTAGGTGTTATCATCCAAATAATTTGGTAATTTTTGTAGGGACTCGACGTGCTCCAGATCACACGATTGATAGTCCAACATCCTGCAGAACTCTTCTGGATATTCCATACCCAGACTTTTAATCCATTGTTGTGTTGTCCTTACTCGTCGTGCTGCACCTGTGATAACGAAGTGATCTGGCAGCAATTCTTTTTCCCATAGTTTGTAGAGTGCGGGAATTAACTTTTTCTTACAAAGGTCACCAGTAGCACCAAAAATTACAATGCCTTTAGTGAGCGGTTCCGTTTCCTTCATAGTCTGATGATTCATAATACGATATTTCACCCCTATATCTAGCAAATGCGAGGGTGGCACATACAAAGGGTACTGATGTCCATAGTAAGACATTACCTAACATTGTGACCTCCAAACATATACCTCATACCATTAAGACATCTGTTAGCAAAATCATTCAATTTTCTTGATGAGAATCTTTCAAAGAGTGCTGTACTGATCGTAGGAGTGGGTACCCCAAGATCCACAGCAGCGTGAACAGTCCAACGACCTTCACCACTGTCTGATACTCCCCCATCGAATTTGCTAAGTTCGTGATCGCCGCGTAGTACATCAGCGGTAAGGTCAAGCAACCAAGAACCAACCACGCTACCACGACGCCATAACTCAGCAACTTCAGCAACGTCAATGTCATAGCAATAATCTTCTGGATGCTCCATAGGAGCGACCTCAGCATCACCTTCCTTGACATACTTAGAACCTGCGTTTGCTTCGTGAAGGATATTAAATCCTTCAGCGTATGCTTGCATCATTGCATACTCAACACCATTGTGAACCATCTTCACGAAATGACCTGCGCCAGAAGATCCACAATGTAACCACCCGAATTCAGGACTGGTTGCCTTAGACCATTTATCTGTTCTGGGCGCAGCGGACATCCCTGGTGCAAGAGCGCGGAAAATGGGGGAGCACACAGATACTGCTGTAGTTGTACCACCAACCATAAGACAGTATCCACGCTCCAAACCAAAGACACCACCACTAGTACCACAGTCAATATATTGGATGCCCAATTTTTCAAGGCGCTCTGCTCTTTTACGACTGTCCTTAAAATTACTATTGCCGTGATCAATAATAATATCTCCCTCACTACAAAACCGTAGTAACTCATTTAGTGTCTCCTCAACTGTTTCGGCAGGCACAACCATCATAAAGATGCCAGGTGAACCACCTTGTTTTACTTGTGATACGAGAGAATCAATGTCAACAGCAACACCGTCCACGTATCCTTTTTCATACGCTTCTTGTGCCTTCTCGTAGTTACGTCTGTAACCCCAAACCTCGATACCATCTTTCATCATACGACGAGACATACCCTCGCCCATACGACCTAGACCTATTAGTCCTACTCTCATTGTAAAATCAGTTCCATTGCTTTATGTAGTTCATTTGAATGATTGATTTCATCCTGCATAATCTCTTCTATCTTGGTATCCTGACCATCCACAAATGCCAAATACTTACGGTAAGTTTCAGCAGCGTGCTTCTCAATCAGGTACGAGAGATGATAGGCAGAGACAGGAAATAACCAATAGTAAACCACGTTAACCCAATAATAGATAAGTACCAGATGTCGGGCAACAAAACGATCAATCCAATAAGAATTACCACCCCTAGATTCCATATAAACAAGATGTTCTGTTTCATTGACTGACTGTTCGAAGTGTTCTCTCATCAAATAGAAGTGGGATTCTGTTCGAAGTCCCAGAGATTCTCTTAAATGCAGTACGCTCAAAAAAGCAAAATAGGGTGCCCGAGCGATCTCCTCAAGCACCCAAAATCTTGGAAAGTGACGACCTCTGTAGAGGAAGTCAATAATTGTGATAGTAACGTCAAGCGTTATTTTGTTTAGAGTTTTCATAGGTCATTCCCAAACTCTCCTTGGAATAGCAGAACTTTGTCTGCGTTCCATCTCGTTAATTAGACTACCGTACTCTTTGTACATTCTATCGCCTGCGATGAAGCAACGTTGACGCTTCCATAAAGCGTCGATAATCAATTTGTAATCCTCTTGGCAGAGGATATTGTACTTGGTGTCTTGCATATAAAATATGGGATCATCCCATAATAGAAACGTCTATACCTAAGAAAGGTGCAATTTTTCCAATCACTCTCAGAAAACCATCTACAAATGCTGCAAGGAACATAATTCCGAGCACCATACTTACCATCGAAGCGTTACGGTTGTGACGCCGAATCTTTGCTTCGATCATTTCATCCACTTCATCACGTGTAGGATGATGTGGTAGAATTTCTTTGAAACGATGTGCCATAGGATCATCTCCGAGTTCGGGCATCCAAAAATCTGCGTCGATATTTTCAGAGTTCCAAAAATCTTCCCAATCTTTTTGGGAATTAGTTACATCTGTTATAGATGGTTTTTCTGGTGTTTGAGTCATCAGTTTACGTGAATTGTTCCAGTCATTCCTGCTCCTTGATGTGGACCACAAAAGAATTCATAGTCACCAGGATCAGTGAATGTGATGTCCTGAGATTCACCAGGAGAGAACATAAGTGACTCTCTTGATAGATCTGCACGACCTTCGACAATGATATTGTGTGGGGGCAACATACCATTCACAAAGTGAACAGTATCACCTGCGGATATAGAAATATCGCTAGGTTCGAAAACTAGGTTTCCGCCACTTCCCATTGTAACATCTACAGCATAGACAGGCAGTGCCAAGAACATTGTAGCAATTAATGCAAAAATGAACTTCATTAATAATTTTATCAACTACTGGTATTTACACCAGTCACCAACTGTGTTTACAGTCTGTCAGGAATCCCTGTTTTTAGGGAACTGACTAAGTGCACCGTCAATAAAACCACGTCTATATTCCCACGTATCACCTCCTGTCTGCCCTCGCATAGGGTTAATACATTTGGTGTAGTCTGGGTCTGTTGTATCTATATTATTACACACTAAACCTGCTAAGTCTAGTTCATTCCCCTCAGCACCTGTACCAGTCCAACGGTGTTGACCGTTCAACCAAGTAGCACCACATTTTTCGCAGACCTTTTGCTCGAATTGCATAAAGTCATCTCCAAAGGTTACTAGAAGAATTTAGGGTAGAATATTATATATGTCAAGAAACTCTTTGCGAAATGGTCAGTCACCTTGAGGTGGAATTTTGCTCTACCTATAGGTTTCCTTCTTTCATCCATTAGCACTTCCACTTTCTAAGTGCGAGTGCCTTACGTGTAGGTTTGCCTTTATCGTCTTTCATTGGTCCTTTCATTCCACCCATACGAGCACAGAATGATCTCTTTCTAGGACCGCCTTCTGGTTGTGGTGCTTTAAGATCTGAACCAGGGTTCTCTCTTTCATAGGACTTACGTCCTTTCTCGTTCAGTCCACCACTAGGATTCTTGCCTTCCTTTCTTTGCCAAGCACTTTCTTTTACGTCCTTGTCCTGTAGGAAGTTAACAGGAGATTTTTCTGGTTTCTTTTTCTTCTTACTATCCTTTCCACCAAGTGCTGCCTTAGCAACCTTACCTGCTGAATAAGGATCGTCTTTCTGTTTGTTTCTCTTAGTATCTCTAATGATTTCTCTCATCTTCAATGCGTGAGAGATCTTTCTTCTTCTGGATGGTCTACCCAAAGGAGGATTAGTCTTGTCGATTGCTCGCGCTACAGCGAGTCCCACACCTTCTTCGATGGGATCATCTTTGGTTTCGTGGAACTCTCTGAAAGATTTCATTTCTCTTTATTGTTTTTAGGGTTAGATGCACAATTCATTTCGTGCTTTTCGATCCAAGTTTTAGGACGCCAATGCCCTTGAGGTGAAGTGAGTCCGCAATACTGACATACCCACTGCCCGTTGTCGTTTTGACTAGCCATAATGAAACTTTCTATCCTTAGATTTAGAGGGAAGTTTGCCTGAACGCACCTTAGTGGATGATGTTTCACCATATCCTTCAGGATGTTTTCCGACTTTTGTTTTACCGATGCTATCAGATTTCGCCTTGCTTCCCTTCTCTGTATAGTGAAGTTTAGCAGACTTGTCCTTGTCTTTAGTAATCACAGATTCTTGTCCGTGCTTACGACCAAGACGACGCATCACCTTGCCGAATCTACGTTTCGACATTTTGTCGGGTTTGGAAGTGTGGTATGAAACCTCACGACCTGTCTCACCTGAATCATATTTATATTCTCCGACACCTTTCTTGTGACCAATACCGTGCTTCTTAAGGTCTTTCTCAAGTCCTTTTCTTTTACTACGGTTCTCCTTTTCAGAAGATCCACGGTCAGCACTGATATGTCCAGTCACTTTGGTGTTGGACTTTTGCATAGCACGGGCGAGACCACCCTCAGAGATAAACTCTCCGAAACTTAGTATAGCATATGATTGTGTTTGTAGCGTCATATCGGTAGTACCCTTGTTTTGAACTGATTTTCTCTGGAGTTGCAACTTCCTAAGATTAATCATAAGTTGCCTGCGGTCTAGAAGTTGCTTGGTCTTCTTGATCGCTTGATCCTTAGGATTCTCCTTAGTTTTTTGAGGTGCCTGCTTCTCCATTATCAACCACCAACAATTTGTACTTGTTCGACGATGACGTTAGCGGAACCTGCTGTGAGTTTTACAGTTCTCTGGATTTGAGGAACTGTGTTTGCAATGATGTCTGCATCACTCAAAGTATATGCAGCACTTGCACCAGAGGCATCAATATCTGTTGTGATAGTCAGGTCAGTCACAGCAGTTACTTTTTTACCACCTGAAGCAGCAGATACAAAGTCGGAACCAAATCCGTTTGTATCTCCACCATCAACTGTTTGAATATAATCGCCAACAGCAAAAGTATGTCTTCCTCCTGCTCCTGAACCGACGCCCGCCCCACCAACGCTGAATACACAAGGGTCCGCGTTAGTCGCAGCGTGGACACTAACGTTCTTTGACTTTCCACAGGAAAGAAGAATTGCTTCGCCTGCTGCCAAGGTAATAGCAGGACCCGCATCGAACTGAATGGAAGAAGCACTAGCAGCATATGCCCGTACAACACCAGTTTTGACGACAATATAAGCGGTACCTGATCCACTCACTGTCGTAGTATCTAATACATTTAATACAGACATCGACTTGGTAATACTTGTTTTTACTATTTATCAGATTTCTGTTGCTTCAAGAACTTGGCAAGTTCTGCTGTTGAACCAACAAACATCGTATTGTTTGTAACGTTTTTTGCTGCCTGACCCTTAGGACCTTCTTCGATCTCTATCATTTTCTTGTGAAGGTCTGCCAACTTATCAGCAGTATCAGCAACGTTCTTAATTAAATTACCTGCAACTTCGTATGCTCTAGGTGAGTCAGACTCTTGTGCTAATTCAAGAATACCATCAACTGCCTCTTGACCTTTCTCGATCAGTGAGTAGAAGTTTCCACGAGAATACTCATAGTCTTTGATCTGTTGATCAGTAACATTTGGTACGATTGATTTCTTTTGTGGTTCACCTGGTTTGACCAGAGATGTTTCCACATCAAGAGCATCTTCAATACCGTCGTATTTACTCGTCGTTTCCTGTGACTGGGTTTCTTGATTTTCCATCTGAGAATTCACTATAGAGTTCATTAAATCCGAAGTTATCATCAGGATCAGCAGTAAGAGGATCAGGTTGAACTGTGTACCTCATCTCACGTGCAGCAGTACGTTTGCTGTCTGCAGCGGTATCCACGATCGCTTTCTTGATAAGTTTATCGGTAACGTCAGAGACAGGACCGTAAACATATGTTTTAGCAGAGAACGATAATGTATAAATCAGAGTTCTACGTGTGGTGTAATCACCTTCGTAGTCATCTTCATAAACTACTGAGTTCAGTGTGACTGGGAAATCCTTAGTCTCACCGATTGCTTCCTGAAGATTCAGGGTGATGTTAAACATCGGTTGAAAGAATGGCAAGATCTGTTCAAGAATCTGTAAACCATCATCTTGGTTCTTTGCCATAATCGCTAACTCAAAGTCCACATTATATGGGACTGGCATAAACGATTTTCTAGTCTTACTATCACTACCTGTATAACGAATCACCTGTGTTGGTGATACCTTTCTGGTAGCATCATAAGCAAATCCAGAGATCTCAAAAGAGATTCTAGGTAGTGTAATCTGAACAGCATCTTTAGTTGTCAGATCTCCTACTTGCCTAAGACGTGCAAGGAACTTATCTTTAGGACCATATGCCAAGGGTACTTTCATAACCTCGGTTCTACTACCTTCAGTACGTTTGATTTCAATATTATTGAACAGTGTACCAAAAGCAATAACAGTCTTTCTAAAGATTTCGTTGTAAGAATACGTTCCTAACATTAACTAGCACCTCCAATTTCACCAAAGGGATTACTTTGACTGAAGTCAATGATAGAGTCCCCAAGGGTCTCAAAGTCAGCATTGGCATCAAACTCTGAGTTCGTATTATTTAGTGTATTGTAACTTGCAGTAGTCCAGGCAGCACCTGAAGTTTGACCAGTTACTGTTTCAGGAATGGTGAAAATACCAGACCTGTTGTACACTTGTAGTTGTCTGTTGGTAGAATCCCAAGACTTAACTTCGGCAGTAACATTAGATGTACCACCTGCGATTTCCTCACCAACTGTAAATGTACCAGTGCCGCCAGTAGCGAAGTTGACGGTAATAGTTTGTGCAAGGTTTCTCTCGATAACATCGATTTCTTCGACACCAGTATCGAGGTCTTCTCCACTGTATTCGAAGAGTTCACACTTGAGACCCCATACGTGAATCTTATTTAATTGATAGAATGGTTGCTCGTGCTCAACATATTGAATAGAAAATAGTTTGTTAGCAAGAGGGAAGTAAACCAAATCTCCTTCGTTTGGTCTACCTTCTACAACCAGTGTTGTATTATCATCTACTAGATCTTGAAATCTTTTACGTGCAATAACAAAGTTAACTTGGTCAGCAATTCTCACACCAAACTTACTGAACAGATCTCCATCTCCACCAAACCCTTGTACGTTTTCTAGGTATGCTTCGATTTGATATGCAGAATCAAATGAGTTCAATGAATCCTCTCCAAGGACTGTATCCTCAGAAACTAATGTTCTAGGGATGTAATAAACCTCTACCCCGAACATTTTAATTTGTTCTACGACAAGATCTTCAACGAGTTGTTGCTCGCCGCTTGTCCCTTGTGTGAAAAAAGAATTTAATGGCATTACCCTATCATATCTAGAGGTGGCATTTCGTATGTGGTACGGAGTTTTTCTTCTAGTTGTTCTAGTTCAGTAACCGCATCACTATAGATTTTTTCTCCGTTCAAGGTGACACCACCAGGAAGTTGCACGTTTTGGAACTTCGTAAGGTTGGTACCCCAGTATTTTTTAATCATTGCAGTTGCATAATCTTTCACCCAAATAGATCCATAAATCTTGCTCCAATTTGCAGGATCAAGAGCACGAACACAGTCAATGATAACGTACCCACCATCAACAACATCAGTCTTTGCATCGAAGTCAATGTAAAGACGACCTTGGGAGGCATTAAACCTAGTTGGTTTCATTCCCTCTAACAAGAAGTTAATTGTTTCAAGGTGTGTCTGAATCATATAGTAGTGATAGAACTGTGTTGATGTAAAATCAAACAGATCATTCAATCTCATTTGATAACGAATATCAAACATATTGCGAGTACCCTTATCAGTGAAGGTGAAGATACCGTTCACTGAAGAAATGTGGTCAGGCAATGTCAAATAATTATTCTGCGTCTTGAACTCTGTAGAACCTACGGTCTCAGTAGTATCTGATTGAAATGCAGTAATCTCATCAGCAGTAAACTGATGCTTTAGATATACTCTTTCTGATCCACCATAATGAAATTCCTGAAACTTCTCGATTGTATAATCGATAGAATCATCAATCTGATCGTCTGATACGTTAACCTCCAAGACTGGTTTACCCAGTCTACGGAGTGCATACTCTTTGAGTTCTGCTTTAGATGTAGGATTTGCCATTGGTTATTAGAGAGCAGCGATTGCAGCTTGGAACGCAGCGTAAGTAGCGGAGTTTGCAGCAGCAGTTTTAAGTGCTGCTAAGGTGATTGTTTCTGCCTGAAGTGCAGTATCTGCCTTAGCACCTTGTGCAGCAGTAGCATAATCAGTTGACGCTGTAGCAGCAGCGGTTCCGAGGGTTGGTTTACCAGTCAGATCATTGTATGCTCCAGAGAAGAGCGAAGGTAGGTTAGATAGATCGTTGTAGTTGCCAGAGAATACAGTCGGAAGAGTGACACTCATTACACCAGTAGAGGCGTTGTATGAGAGATCTCCACCTGCGCTGATAGCAGCACGTGCTCTAGCAGTTGTATGATAAAGATTTGTTCCTTCAGAAAGGTCACTGGTAGATGCAGCAGCGATTCTCGCGTCCGCTCTAGCATCTGTGTAGTAAAGATTAGATCCTTCAGTCAGATCACTTGTAGTTGCTGCAGCAATTCTTGCATCAGCACGAGCGTCTGTATAGTAAAGGTTAGATCCTTCAGCAAGATCTCCTGTATCCTTAGTTGCTAACTGGGTATCAAACCTAGCATTGGTATAGAAGATATTTGTTGAACCCTCAGTGATATTATCAGTGTTAATATCTGACTGAGTGACTGATAGAGTTCCAGAACTATGTGTAATACCAGTTCCATATGTGAAGTGTGATCTGGTTCTAGCAGCAGTGGTGAAGAGATTAGTAGATCCTTCTGTGATGTTATCAGTATTGATGTCTGCCTGAGTAGCACTCAAGGTCAACATATTACCGTTGTCATCATATGTGGCAGTAATACCTGTACCACCAACGATCAGAGCAGCAACACGATCATCAACTCTCTCATCAGTGAAGTAAAGATTGTTTGAACCTTCAGCAAGAGCATTGGTTGTGTGGTTACTGATGTCACCAACCTGTGACTGTGCATACTGGATGTTACCAGTGATAGTCAAGTTACCCTGAACTTCGAAGTTCGTTGTAGAAACGAAGTTAGTAACACTCAGAGTGTTAGAGAATGGGTTGTATGTGAGGTTGGCAGAGTCAACAAACATTCCTGTGTGCCCTGTGTTAGAGGCAGAGAATGTTGGATAGAATGTAGTGTTATTATTTGTATTGTTAACGTCAATATTGTTGGCGTTTGTTGCAGTTCCTGTGACATCACCAGTCAAGTTACCAGTGATCATTCCAGTAACACCCAAGGTGCTGCCCATTGTGACAGCATCTGTAAATGCACCAGTACCTGATGTAGTCAGGTTACCTGCCATAGTGATGTGTCCAGTTGTGGACTCAAGAGTAATCTTGTCCTGACTGTTACCATTCTGAAGTTTCAGTGTCTTAGAAGCACCACGAACGATAACGTCATCTTTCAACAATGAAGTGCTGTTGTTTACAAGAGCAGCGTTCAGTGTGGTTCCACCATCGACATTAAGTGTGCTGTCAAAGTCAACTGCCTGAGTGACATTCAGTGTGTCATCAATAACAGTTGCACCAAGAACATCAAGTGAACCATCGATGTCAGTGTTACCGTTAGAAGAGTTAACGTTGAACTTGTTGTTACCGATAGCAAGGTTACCACCGATAGTTACGGTAGATTGAAGATCAGCAACACCTGAAGCGGTGACAGTTGAGAGTGTGGTATTACCAGTAACTCCCAAGTTACCACCGATTGCAGTAGTACCTGTAGGACCGTCAACGGTGAATGTACCACCACCAACGTCTAGGTCATCACCAATGTATGCCTTCTTGGATACTGCTAATCCACCTGCTGTGAAAATTGAAGCGACATTGCTAGATGCACTGACTGCATCTGCATTGTTATTGAATCTTGCTTTTTCTGAATAGGTCTGAATGCCTGCATAACTTACAGTCCCGTCGATAACAGAATTGCCATAGATGCGAACATCATTTGAAACGACAAGATTCTGTCCAATGGAAGCACCACCTGTTACTCTTAGAGCACCATCGCCAGTATAATTACCTGTTGTGGTTGCAGATCCATTGTTGGTAAGGGAAACAACACCAGTAGCACCAAACGTATCAGTGACGTTCGTTGCACCATCAACATCTAAAGTGCCCCCAATGGTTGTATTGGATGTCACTGCAAGGGTGCTAGAAAGCGTTGTAGCGTTCGTAACCCCTAAAGTACCACCAATAGTGGTGTTACTGCTTACCGCCAGTGTAGAGGACAGTGTGGCAGCACCAGAGGATCCGAATGTACCTGCTACTTGTGTATCACCTGTTCCTGCGTCTACGGTAAACTTATTATTATTAACTGCGAGATCGTTAGTAACATCAAATGTTCCTGTTACTGAAAGGTTACCACCGAAGGACCCATCGTCTGTGACAACGAGATCATCGCCGACATAAAGATCCATACCGATGCCTGCACCGCCACCAACGATAAGAGCACCAGACCCTGAGTTAGTTGCGTTGGTTGTATCGAATAGTTTGATTGATCCTGCATCGATACCTGATCTTGTTCCTGCGAATGCTTCACTTGAGTTTGTTGCGTTGTGATAAAGAGCAAATCTTGAGGCAGAATTGTCCCAACCGAAGAATCCAAGTTTAGCAGATCCATCGTAATATCTAAACTCAACACCACGATCCTTGGCATCTGATGACTGTGGAGCAGTATCTCCACCAAGTGTGATGACAGGATCATCAAGTTGTGTTGTGGTTGAGTTAACAGTTGTAGTAGTTCCGTTAACAGTCAAGTTACCTTCAATCAAGGCATTTGTATTGACTGTCAAGTCACCATCAACAGTTACGTTGTCAGTAAACTGAGAGACTGAGTTGACTGTAAGAGTGTCAGAGTTGGCATTACCAATCGTTGTGTTACCGTTGATTGCAACATTACGATTAAATGTACCGTCACCGTGAACAGTTAGAGTACCTGCAGTGTTTGAACCCTGTCCAGTTCTACCAATCTCAGTGTTACCTGATTCACCAAGTACACTAAACTCAACAGTATCACCAGAGTTAAGTTTACCGATGTATAGATCGTCACCGATATGAAGATCAGTAGCAATACCTGCACCACCATAGACTCTCAAGTTAGAGTTGTTATGTGTAGCGTAGGAAGGAGTATATGCAGCAGTTGTACCAGTTCTAAACTTATATCGTACTCTCAAGTAGTTCTGTGTACTGAATGTTTCAGTCGCAGTACCTTGGTCTTTCTGGTTGATAGCACCGTTGATATAGATGTCATTATTGAATAGAGTATCTCCTTCAATGTAACCACCACCATCAAATCTAAATGCACCGTAGTCACCACCACTGATAACAAAGTTATTGTTACCGTCAGTAGAGATTGTAGGTGTATCGTTATCTTCAAGATATACAAACTGAGCAACGTTTAGAGTTCCTTCAATATCAGTGTTACCATTTGTGCTAGTAACTTGGAACTTATTGACAGAACCATTTGTAATGGTCAGTGTCTTACCAGTTGTATCGAGAAGAATATTATTATGGAAGGTTGAGTTACCATCAACATCCAATTCAGCATTCAATGTTGTGTTGTTGTCAACATCAAGAGTGCTGTTGAATGTGACACCACCGTCAACATCAAGAGTACCATCACTGTGTGCATTACCATTATCTGTATCAATATCGAATACAGATGTACCACCTGCGGTTTTAATCTCAAACTTTTTATTGTCCGCCTGAACGATCAGGTTATCAGTAATTTTGGTCTCTAGTTGTACATCAAGAGTACCTTCGATAACTGTGTTACCTGTGTCAGTATCAACTGTAAACTTATCTACACCTGCTCCAGTCTGAATCTTAAAGTCTTCGTTATCAGATTTGATAATAACAGTGTCATTAATTTCTGTCTGACCTGCGATAGTTACTTCACCACCAATATGTGCATTCTCAGAAAGACCAAAACCACCAGTAACTACAAGTGTACCTGTGGTAGTTGATGTAGATCCAGTGTTTGTAGTTAGAGAAAGAGCACCTGCTTTGATATAAGCATCAGTTCCAGTAAATGTTTCACTGCTGTTTGTTGCATTATAAAGGAATGCATAACCACCAGTACCAGAATCAAGACGTGTTAGATCCTCATCCCATCCAAAGAAACCAACTCTTGCCTGTGTATCATAGTATTTGAACTCAATACCACGATCTAGACCATCGTCAGATCCAGGTGCAGTGTCTCCACCAAGGGTAAAGATAGGATCATCAATAGTAACAGTCGTGCTGTTAACAGTTGTTGTAGTTCCATCGACCTGCAAATCACCCCAAACTCTAACTGTACCTGAGTTTGCTCTGTCATCACCAGGGTCAAGGTGAAGAGTTGCGTTAGTCGTAGCAATATAGTTCTCTTGAATTCTAGCATCTTCAATCCAAATCTTACCTGCAGCATCAGATGCACTGATCTGTACTGTATCTTCTGCTGTAATAATTACATTAGAAGTTCCTGATCCTGCGTTAGTAGCAAGAATACTGAGGTTTCTATTTGAAGCAGAGTCTTGTGTTGTCTGGAATGTTAGATTACCATCTCCAGTCTTATCCAGTGTCTGATCAACTGTTCCATCAAGAGTAATATCAGGATCAGAAAAATAGGAACGGACGTTGACATCAATCTCACCAGACCCACCATCGCCTGTATTATTAGCGCCAAACAGTAGGTTGCCACTAGTATCATTAACCTTAACATAATTCAGATAGTTGAAACCACGATAACCTGATGTGGCAGTCAGTTCGTTATCAAGTTCAAATGTTTCTAGAGTATTTCCGTCTGCAAATCCAACTACATTATTTTGAAGTTGTGTATTGTCAACTGCTGCGGCGGCAATGGTGACGTGCCCGTTGCTGTCAACGTCGAAATCTTCCTGTGCAAATGATGCCAGTCCTTTCTGCTCCGTCGCTTCAGCCGCGAGGTAGCGCCAACCTCCATTATCGCCAGAGGTATGAGTAGGAGCACCAAGACCACTCCCAAGGTCTTGAAGTGCTTGGTAAACTTTCGATGCGTTTGTGATGATGTCATATCTACTATACGAGGTACCTGCATCATATGATGGCATCTTTGTGCCCTCAGTTGCGGTAGCAATAGGCACAGTTAAGGCAGCGGTCAAACGACCGTACCTGTCTACAGTAAATTTAGTAGCATTAACAGTTTCACTAGAGGCATTTCCAGTGACGGATGTCAGGGATTCCGTATTATATGAACCAACAACCACTGCAGTATCTGCAAGGTCGATGAATGGGTTTTGAGATGTTCCGTCAGGAACTGTGAATATAATTCTTCCTGCACCACCAGTTAATTGTCTGGTAAGAATATTTCCTTGCGATGCACGAACAAGAATACCAACGTTCGTAAGTTGAGCAAGTGATGTTAGGTCATCATCCAATTCCTGAGCATCAGTAATACCATAGTCAGAAAGTGTAGATGCAAGTTCAGCACCAACCACACGACCCTGTGAGTTAACTCTAACTCTTGTATAAAGTGCTTCAGCAGAAGGGTTGGCAGGATCGTAATGAGGCAAACTCGTCATAAGTGACAAGTCTGTGTTCAATGTCAAGTTGGATGATCCATCAAAGGAACCTGATCCAGTAACCTGACCTGAAAGTTGAATTTGACGTGCGTTAGATAATCTAGTGGCAGTTGAGGCATTACCAATAAGGGTTGCAGTAACAGCACCTGCTTGGAAGTTACCGTCAGCGTCCCTCTTTACAAGAGTATTTGCAGCATTGGATTCTGTCTCCAATGGTCGCTCATATTTCAGCGAGTTCCAAGGGGTAACACCGTCACCGATTTTGATACGAGAAGTATCGATTTCGATTCCAAGTTCACCTTGTGCAAGGATTGGGTTGATGTTTGCCCACTGCTGAGCACCATCACGTCTTAGTTGGATTCTATTTGCCATTGTTTAACACACGTGGGGTATCCGATTACGGAGATAGTCTGCCTCTCAGATATTTATACGCAAATAAAAAGGACCCTTTCGGGTCCAGGGTTTATGCAGCGTCTACGTTATCCACTTCGGGTCCAGTGTCCGCTTCTTCTCCTTTACCGAGGCAGTATTCTAAAGTTTCGATAGCACCTTGAAGTTTAAGTGCTTGTTGTTCATTTGCGCGAATCATCTTCGCCATTCTTTGATTATCTTCAATGAGACGCTTATAGCGTTCTTGAAAATCGCCAAGAAGTTTATCTTGGTCAACTGATTCAGGTTGATCTGCAGGCATTACTTTTGCTCCAATAATGTTTTCAGTAAGGATTTGATTTCCGACATATCTGATTTTAGCACATCTACGTCAGATTTCAAGTTATCGATGGTTTCATCCGTCCTTTTCCGCTTCTTAGCAGCGGTCCCAGGAGGTGTGGGTTTTGTATTTAGTATCGCTTTAGAGGTGGAATCCCGAACTAAATCGGGATGACCTTTAACGGGAATGTAATCAGAGGTCACTTAATGCCATTACGCGAAGGTTTTTGAGTTCAGGAACATACGCTTGGTTCTTAGAGGTCATAATAATTTTGATCTGTGCAGAACTAAACTCGGTTCCTTCGAATGTGTATTCGAGGTCACGATAGAGAATACCTTCTGTCTTAGGAACAGTTTTGTCTTCCTTACCGTTACCGTTAAAATATGTATAACCGATTTCGTCAAATGTCAGTGAGGTGCCCACAGGCAACGTACGGTACATTACGTGAATTTCGGTATCAGGGTGTCTCCACGCTTCGAATGAAACTCTCAAGGAGTTAGCAGGTTGAAGCAGGTTCATAACCTTGGAGATGTAAACAGCAGCATTCAAATCACCTGTTCTGTCCTCAGCATTTGAGTTAGCAGGATTGATTTCATTGATTCTGTTTGAAGTTGTAATGAGTGAACAACGATCACGGTCAATGATAGGTGACACGTTTTCGTTTGTTGTACTCAACAACAACTGGAATGCCAATGACTTAGAACCAGATAGTTTGGCATCTTCGTTGACTTGTGAACAAACCATCTTGGGGAATCCAAGGTAGTTGTCTTCGTTGGAAATACAATCGATGTAAACACCATCATTAATGAATGATGCTTCGCTTGTATTGTTACCATCTAAGAGAGAAGTTGCTGAAACAACGTTGATTCTAGGATTGACTTCTGTCTCAGGATAAACAGTCATCTGAATCTGAGGATAGAACTGTTCAAACTGGACGTTCTGTGTTGCTGTAACGTCTGATCCACCGTTTCTAATACCATTGCTAGAAACAGATGTAACTGCAATCTTGTAGGTATCAAGTGTAGGTGAACCAATCTGTGTATGAAGTTTGTTGATTTCAACCAATGGAATACCATCAAGGTTGTAACACTCAACAATAGTGTTCGCATTGTGGACCAGAGCAGCAGTTCCTGACTGACCACGAGAACCTGAAGGTAGAGTTAGGATCTTACCATCACTAGAGATGCCATTGTACTGGACGATCTCAAAGTGTTTTTGTCCAACATCAGGATCGCGAAGAATAATATAACCAGGGTTACTGGTAGAAACTGCAGCACCATTGATAAGAGTGTGGAATGCAGCAGCATCAGCAACGTGTAACTGGAAAGTACCAGACACACCATCAGATGCAGTGATTCCATTTGTATGGTATGCAGAGTCAATAACTGTTGGAGAAACTTCAGAGACAACTCCTTCAATCTTCACGTTGTTTGCAACATCGTGCATACAGTGGTTAGCGTGATGAATAGTAACTTCAGTCGCTTTGTTAAAGTATGAGATAGGAGCAGAAGCATAATCATTAATATCGTCACCACTCAGTGAGACACCAGATGAACCGATAGTACCAGAACCAGTTGTAGATGCTTGGATTGTCTGAGTAATAGGATCAGCATCAGCAAATGTACCTGTGACTGACTTAATAGTCAAGACACCTGTACCTGCATTCCAAGCAGTAACCATACCAGATGCACCACTACCATTCGTAACTGGTTCGTCAACAGTAAATGTACCTGTGACACCAGTTAGAGTGAGGTTAGCGATAGATCTAGATGATACCAATCTGTAGATATAGTTTTGTCCAGATGCAACACCTTCTCTAAATTCACCGTTGACATCATCAACAATGATGTAAGCGTTAGATGAACCTGAAATACCTTGAACAACTTCTCTAACGATCGCAGAAGGAACTGGGTTTGTATCAGTCTGAGTAAGTTCAGCACCGATAGTAAAGTTAGCAACGTGATCAGAAAGAATAATCTTAAGTTGTGGTTTCAGTGTTTCGATAGGATTGTGACGCAATCTGCTAATACCACCGTTACCAATAGCAAGTTCAGCGTTATTGAATACAGCAGTACCAGTTGAGTTTGGTGTGAACTCTGCCTTATGAAGGATAAACTTAAGATCCTCATACTGGTCAGCAGTCCAAGTAGAAGCGTTCTGTGATTTGAAGAGCACACCTGCATATGGTTGCTCAGAGATCGTTCTATCGTTTGTAATATCGTCTTCACCCATTCTGGAGATCCAGAGTTTGTATTCGTTGGAGTCAGAAAGAACAACCAAACAATATTCTCTGTTCTCTGTCACATAGACAGGTGATGGGAATGTAAATCTTGTAGATACAGTTCCGTTCTCAGATAGATTGACCTGTGAAGGAAGAAGTGTAACGTCAGAGAATGCAAGAACCTTAGTTGTTGGATAACCATTTGCCATTTCTCTAACCTGTACAGATACTGGGATTCTCTCATCCTTAGTATTAAAGTACAGTTCACAACCTGTCAAGAATGCACCACCCTTAGACTCAACCAAGAAGGACTGAGCGAGAGGGTCATACCAACCTGTGTCTCTAACTGATGTACTTACACTGTTAACAGTTCTGTCTTGAGTAACGGTATCTCTAACAACGTCAGCGTTTCTAACAGCAAGGATAGTTGTCTGTTTAGTCTCGATAACACCAGATGCAACGTAGTTTGCGTTTGCAGCAGAGTCAACCTGACCAGGAACTCTAGAGTCAGTTGGTGAAGTTGTAAGACGGATAACACGTGTACCTGTAGCAAATCTTGGGTTGGTATCAACGCCAGGATTAGGAATCCACATAATACCTTCAAGGTCACCGTTAGTGTTAGCAACAAGACGCTTAGTTTTAACAACAGCACGAGCACCAGAAGTTTGACCAACAAGGATCTCACCCTCTAGAGGGTTACCATAATATGCACCTGCAACTGTCTCCGACATAATCTTAGTGTCGATATTAAGGAGAGGAGTTGTTGAAGCATAGGAACTAGGAAGTTCACTAGAATCATAAGGGTTCAGATCGTCATCAAAACCAGTATTAGGATCCATCAACTTAAGATGACATCCAGATGTCTGTCCAACAGCAGTCTCTCCTACAACGAAAGGAGTGTTGTTTGTTCTTGTATCATCAACAGGATTCTTAATAACTTCGAGCAATCGAGGCGTTGTGTAGAAATTAACATTAACGTTATCGATGAAAGAATAGAATCTTGTATTTGGTTTCAGACGCTGAATCTTAAATGCAATATTTCTTGATCTAATGAACGGAATAACTGTACGCTCAATAACTCTATCACCAAGAGACTGACGATCAATTCTAGGAACAACGTTAGTTCTAATACCTGATCTTGCTTGCGATGAAACAGTGGTAGTAGTATTGGTAAAGATTCTTCTGATAAACGGCCAAGAACCTCTTCTCATAAACTGCTGAGAGGAAGAAGTGCTGCTAGAAGACCAGTTAGTTCTCCAAGAGTTCCACTGTGTAGGAACAAAACCTGTATTGGTATCACCACCAAGTGCTTGAACCTGTGCAGTAAAGTCACCTTCAATGTTCACAACTCTATCAGGTTCTCTCTCTTCTGACACCCAGTCATCAGATGATGGGAATAGATCCAATCTACCAATGTAAGCAAACACGTTGAATGGGTTTACATTCTCAACTCGTGATGCATATGGTTGAACAATAAACTGAATTTCATTATATGGAAGAGTCAGTGTACCAACTGAGTGATTAGTAATACCTGCAGAAGCGGTATCGTTATACTCAAGAGATACGTTTGTTGTATAGTGAGATGCTCTCAAGATACCTTCAGAGAAGTCAAGAGCACAAGCAAAGTCTTCGTGTCTAGTTTCAGCAGAATCAAATGATGAGAAGTTGTCAACTAGGAATCCATTCTTGAACTTATCAAAACCATCAGCATCCTTAACAGAGAAAGATGCAGTTTCCATCTCAAGCATATTGAGAGATGTATAATATTCAAGGTTATCAACTCTCTTCTCAATCTTACCGATGTCACGCATTGTGAAACGACGGTTGTTTTCTCTAGAGATTCTTACATCAGCAGGACTGTAACCGTATGGTTTGTGGAAGAATGTTGCAAGCAACATTGCATTATCCAGATCAGAAGGAAGTTCCTGACCTTCGCCAGAGATACCTTTAACAACTTTGAATTGCTGCTGATCAGTTAGGAATAGTTTATCAACTCTACCTAAGAAATAATCGTAGTCACAACGGAAGTCTGATTCTGGTTTTGGAATATCAATAACCGTAGCATTGTTTGCAACACCACCAGAAGAGAATCCTCTGTCTTTGAAGTCAAGTGATGCACAGTTTACATAGTAAGGTGATGAAACAGTACCAGATCCTGAAAGAACAGGAGTAACAGCAGGTCTGAAATCAAGAACATCTCTAAGTTCTTTTGTTACACCATTCTCTGTGAATGAAGGGATCTTACCATAGTCAATACCAACATAAGATTGTGCAGCAAAATAGTCACCCGTTGCTTCGTGGGTGAATCTATCAAACACAATCATCAACTTTCTAAGAGGTTTGGTTGATCCTGCATACCTTACCAACTTAGAAATATCATAGAAGTGACCTTTCTGGTTAGGATCAAGGAAGAAATCATCAGTAATATTCTTAGATCCACCATTGATGCTTCCTTCAGCATCGTTAATTAGACCGTTAATAACTTCATCATTAGCATCAAAACCACGAACGGTTTCACCTAAGACAAACTGATTATTGTTTTCATATACAAAATGGCAGACATAAGACACAGCGTTGAAGTTTACAACACGTGCTTTTGCTTTAGATGTCTGACCTTCAATGATAGTACCTTCTTTGAAGATAGTTGCATCTTGCATCTGCAAGTTAGGAATCTGTGCTGCTTCGTTGTCAGTTGATTCGTAGATAGCGTGGATATTATAAACGTCTGTTGATCCAAGTGAAATCTCTTCGTCTTCAATACGAGTTCCATACAATGAACCATATGTAAGACCATACTTAACTCTATCAGATGAATTACTGGTTCTTTCAACCTTCATAACTTCCATCTGAGTAGCGTTCTTCAACTTCTTCTCTGCTTGGTTTTTAGAGATAGAAGCAATCAAACGACAAGATGTAACACCTGTCAAACCAGAAACAGTCAATGATGTTCTAGGAGTACCAGTGCTGTTAAAGGCAAGACTAGATTCGATGTCAATCAGTGTACCTGGGGTAGGTGCAAGAGATACCAACTGATAGTGATCCTTATCATATGCAAGGAACTGTTCATCAGCAGGTAGAGAGATCGTAAAGTCGTTAGCACCAGTAACTGTGATGTCATCAAAAGAACGTGCAACGATTGCAGATTCATCACTAATATTGTTGATAGATTCTTTAGGCATCTCGATCATAAGATCGGCAGTCTCTCTATCATAGATTTGAGGACGCAATCTAACTAAGAATCCATAATCACCTGCAGGAATATTATTGCTAGAGTAAGTAGCAGTAATTGCAGTTGTGATCTTATTATCAATATTGGTTGACGCAGTGCTAATTCTATCAATAGTAAGTGAGTTTACACCATTCTGAGTAAAGACATCATTCGGTCTGACATCCAATGTGAAATTAGATTGAGTACCAGTCAATGTACCAGTAGCACCACCAGAACTAACATTGAAGTTAGTACCAAGAATAACAACCTGAGAATCCATCATCAGGTCAGCAGCAAATCTAATATTGTTTGTATCTGGATCTCTACCGATCATTGAACGTGCATCAGTAACCTCAAACGCGAAGTGATCGCTTAGAGTACCGATTTCAATACCATCACGCTCAAGAATCTCACCATTTCTGAATGAACCATAAACCTGATATACCTTGAACATCTGTCCACCAGATACATCTGCTTCAACAAATGCTTTTGCCTTAGAAGTTCTACCTCTAATAACGTGACCCTGAGTAAGTGTAACTGCAGCATCAGTCTTAAAGATTGTTAGAGGTTGTAGGTCAAAAACATATGCTTTGAAGATTGTACTAGTTGCATTTACAGTTGTACCACTGTGATATTCAAACGCAGCGATACGACCAAGTGCAACAATCTGTCCATTGCTAGAAAGATTACTGCCTTGTGCTTGATCTCTGAACTCAACAACTTGGTAGTTTGCAGTAATATTGTTACCGTTGATGATAGGGGAACCCTGTACATTATTCATCAACATATACTGACCCAACTCAAACGGGATGATTGAGTTTTGTAGAGCAAGAGTATCCCTTGGTTTCATCAAATCGATGAAAGTTGGAACAAGAGTTTCAGACTCAAAACCTCTTACATATGCCTTTCCAGGTCCAATCTCTACAGCATAGTGTGCAGTCGATGCAGCATTACCTTGAGGAGAAATCTCACCAGGAAGATATACACCACCATTCGCACCATCATTATAATGTTCTCTAACACGAACATCGAAATCACGAACTGTATAGTCGCCAGACTCGTCAAATGTTCTTCTAGCAAGTTCTTTTGCTAGTTCATTGTATGCAGATCTTTCAACAAAAGATTCTACTGCTGATCTCCTAATTCTAAGAAGTTCGATGAAGTTTTTATCAGTATCATCATCGATAACTTTTTTAACTAGACTGGTTCTGATCCTAAATCTATGAGCACCAGGAGCAGAATAGTTAGATGTACCAGTCGCATTATCATTTAGACTTGGATCATCTTCAGGAGTAACAATAGATTCGAAGATTTCTAGACCAATTCTATATGAAGGATTGTTTGTATATTGATCAAGAATAATAGTTTGTTCGTTTACATCTACAAAGTGACCTCTAATAAAGTAAACACCATTAGCAATACTAGCAGTAGAACCAACAGCGGTAGAGTTTGTAGGAAGTAACTGTGCAAATGGAGTTCCGATCTCAATTAGAGATGAACCGTAAGTAATTTCAGAAGCACAAACCAACTGTTCATTATTAACGAACTCTCTTGTATCTGAATCAGTACCACCAGATGTCAGATATTTAACGTATAGGGTAATATAACCACGCTCAGATTCAGTAGAAGAAATACTGAATAAAACTTTTGCCTTAATACCAGTTGTTAGACCCTCAACAATCGTACCCGTAATTTGATTTCTATATTGTTCAACGTCTGCACCCAAGAATGAACCCTGAAGGATAACTGCCTTAGCATCAAGGTCATAACCAATCTGACCAGGGATGACCATACTGCCATCCTTAAACATATGTGTACCAAACGATTCAATCTGATTTTGCATCAGGGATTGAAGCGTCGTCAGTTCACGAGCTTGGATAGGATACCCAGGGCGGAATAGCACTCGGTAAAAATTATTCGCCTTATCGAAATCGTCGAAATAAGGGGCGATATTCAGATTGGTATTCTGAGGCATTGTTTTAGAACTCTACTACGATCTTGATGTCTTCAATTTGGTCGCCTGCACGGGAGATTGCTCTCCTATTGTCTATGTAGATCACTTTTCCAGAGTCTTTTTTCACCTCGGGTTTGGCGTAACCAGATGTGAATGACATACCTAGGTCATACTCAGTGTTGTTAATAACACGAGTTGCTTCACCAGGAACGATCGGGAAGTTAATGTCAGGGTCGGCAGAAGTACCAGAACCTGAACCAACAACTGTATTACCACCATCAAAGACTGTTTTATTACCAGAGATTTCAGGGAAGATACCATCAACTCTGTTTTGGTAATACTTAAGAACTTTTGTTGTGGAGTTCCAAGACACAACTCGACCTCTAGCAGTCACCTGTTGACCACCAACAGTACGAGTCTGTGTAATAATTTCGTCAGTATTAAATGAACCTGTGAAGTCGGGCGAGAAAATCACAGCGTTAGTAGCAGACAAAGTGATAGCGTCTGCCAATTCTTCAGTTCCAAACTTGAGAGGATTCAGAACCAAACCGATACGTCTGTAATCGTTATCAGTTGGGAAATCACCAGAACCTTCATCGTATGTGAACTTAGTGTTGATCATTACACGGAAACCACCCAACTCAATTTGGGGACCTGAACCGTGTCCACCTTTCGGAGGAATGATCACGTCGATAGCACCACCAGATCCAGTACCTGCACCGATACCGTTGATCTCATCAATAATAACCTTACCGAAGGAATAGTTAGCACCACCAGAAGTTACAGTAGCAGAGACGATACGACCACCGTCAACCACAACAGAGATTCTTCCACCAGTACCATCACCCTTGATGGGGATGTTTTCATATGTACCGTTGTTATATCCAGAACCTGCAGATTGGATAACAACAGTGTCAATCTCACCACCAACAGCATCAGACACAACAGCAGTATCTGTCAACACAGGCATATAATCACCTGAGAAGAACTTCAGCACCTGACCCACAGGGATCGTGTACATATACTTCCAACGATAACCGTCAGCAGTTGTGATAATAGATGTAGATGTACCTGTCGGTTCAACCGTTGAAGGTTTACCGTTAGGATCACTTGGAGATGTACCGTTGTAGATACACTTGTACGTTTGATAAGATGAGTTAACAACGTAGAAGTCAGCATCATATAGTTTGGTAGCACCAGAAGATGCTGTTTTACTGGATGAATAATCGTGACGATACATATCGTACACATAACCCAAACCACCAGTGGTTTGTTCGGGTGGGATCCAGTCAATACGACGAATAACCTGAACAGCGTCGTTCGCAAGAACACGCTTCATCGAGATCATATCATCGAATGAATCAGAAAACTCCTGAAAAGAATCAACGGGGGTCGGAGGATTGTTCTCGTTATCCCATTCTTGAGGACGCCCAATGTACACATATAGACGATCCCTATTTGCACCAGCCGCTATGTCCGACTGGTTCTTGTCAGGACCTTCTAGTGATTTGATGAATTTTTCCGCAGTAAAAATTCTAAATTGGTCAGTAAGTAGTGCCATTGGACAGTTTCTACCTTCTCTTTATTTATGAGGGTTTTAGTCGGGTTCGTTTCTGAGGTATGAGAGATACTCAATTTTCAGTGGTGTACCTACCGTTCCTGTCGAACCACCAGTAACGGTTTCGTTGTTATTCCAAAGGAAGTTACCTGCATTTCCTACTACAGTTTTAACTACCAGAGTCCGAGATGTTGAATCCCAAGACTTCACAGTAGCAGTAATACCAGTGATAGATCCTGTAACAGTTTCATCAACTGTAAAGTTTCCATTTTCAGGATTAGTGCTACGCATAATAAATTGCACCTCAGCAGGGTGCACATCACCATCTCCCAGTTCACCTGCTACAGATACTGTAGGAGATAATGGAGGATTGGAACCATCAGTCATTTGGTCTCCAACCGCAAACAAAGTGGTATTTGTACCACCAACAGTTTCTTCAATACCATACAGAGAGGAAGCGATACCACCATCAAGACTGATCTCGTTCTCAAAGTCAGTATTAGTATTTACCAAATCGGGGATGCCATCACCCGCTCCACCTACTTCATCATCATCTTCGAATGCCTTATCTTGAATGTAACTGATAGGAACAGTCAAGGTTATAATTCTTGCATCAGCAACATCGATCAAGACGTGTGGTTCAACACCAGTTGCAGATGCTGAAGCAACACCACCAGTAAAGTCAATAACCTGTGACTTAACTTGAGAGGATCCACCGTCAATAAAAGCAAGTTCATCAACCTCGAAAACGAGGAAGAGTGCTCTCTGTTCTGGAATCCAGTCATACACCCTAGCAATTTTGTTACTAGAACTTTCTGTGGTTCTAATAACTCTGTCTCCGACATTAAAGTTGTATCCTGAAACGCCGCCGACATCTGCCAGTGAATCAACTGTTACCTTTTGATCATATCGGAAGTTAAGAGCACGGTCGCAACCAGTGAATGAGGTAAGTGTTTTACCTGTATATCTGATAACTTCTCGACCGATAAGAATTTTGCCCGAACCAGGGTAAGGAGCAGTCGTTTGTACATAGATGGTTTGATCATTCTCGTCTACGTCTGCAAGTAGACCAGATATGTTATAGAGGTTAGAGTTAAATGATTGACGGTTTCTTGACTGTTTAGTCAAGTCAGTGTTCCGTGTAAACAGAACTGAGGGTGCAGACGAATATCCACCACCAGGGTTGACAACATCAATAGATGTAATTGAACCTAGATTGATGTTTGCTTTCGCAACAGCACCAGATCCACCACCACCGTTGAGTAAGATAGTAGGTGCAGTTTCATAGAACTCACCAACGTTAGAAACATCGACAGATTTGACAACGCCAAATTCATCAACCTCTGCAACGCCAGTTGCACCTTGCCCCCCGCCACCAGAGACAACTAAGTTGATGTCTCCCAATTCATAGTTTGCACCAGGATTTTCTAGTGACAAACCAGTAACGAGTCCAACAACAGGACGAAGTTCAGCACCTGATCCACCACCACCTTTTACTTCAGCAGTTGTGGGAGATGAGAAATACTCGTCACCGTTAGACAAAACTTGTATGTATTGAATAGATCCTGCAGGAGCAATGATAGTACCGTCAGGTGCAACCTCATCCTGCTCATACAGGATCGCTTTTGCTACTGCACCGTGACCTGCGCCTTCAGTTTGCAATTCAATTCTAAATGGATCGTATCCTTCGCCAGGATCCAAAACTCTTACTGAAGCAATCTGACCATTTGATATTACTGGTTGTAAGACTGCTTCTCTGATTGGAGTACCACAGTTACCGACTTTAAGTTGAGGAGGGTCAGATGGATTATATCCACTCCCACCATCCACCACATAAACCTCTCTAACACCATAGATGCTGTTAAAGATTGGTTCAATAATCGCTCCGCTTCCTGGTACTGATCTTGGCATTTACTTATCTAATGTCAATGGTTCCAATCATTCCTGGGTGGATAGTGCACTGATAATACAAAGTATTAGGTGCGTCCATAGGGACTGTGAAGATCTGGAGACCAGTGTTAGAACCAGTGATTCCAGTTGTGTATGCAGAACCACCATTCGATGTTCTAATTGCTAGTGGGTGAGCACCACCTGCTTGGTTATACAAATCATAGGTAAATCCACGGTACAAAATGATAGTAGGACTACTAGTAGCACCTGATGAAGGGAACCCTGGTCCTTGTACTGTATAACTTGATTGTCCTGCAGCAGTAAATCTGAACAGGATAGTAGGAGAAGGTTTATGGATTGTTACGTTATTATGTCCCTTAATGATTGATGATCCGATAGGAGCATTGTTGATCTGAGATTGGAATCCTCCACCAACTTCATTAAAGGTAGTACCATCGTTTGCAATTTCCAACTCACCATTGGTACCAATCTTCATTCTCTTGGTTCCAATCTTGATCTCTGTATCAGTAGGAAGTTCTAAGTTATCATTAGCATCAAACTTTAGTTTCTTAGTTCCACTAGATCCAAAACGAAGTTCTGCAGTATCTGGAACTTCGAGGTTACCAGATCCATCGAATTTGATTGATTTAGCAGCATCACCACCAAAGCGAATGTCAGTGCCAACAGGAAGATCCAAATTGCCACTACTGTCCATAGCAATGACTTTCGTAGAGCCAGTAGCACCAAAACGAATAGAACTGTTTGAAGGAAGTTCAAGGATTCCATCATCATCAAATTTAAGTTCTTTACCTGCAGCGAACTTCAGTGATTGTCCACCCAACTCAATGTTGCCTGCTTCATCCTCAGAAACCATACGGTTGTAGGATGTAATCTTGACAGCACTAGCGACAGACAATTCTTGTGACTGATCAGCACCTGCAGCAGTTGTTGTTATATATCCACGTGCCCCACCTGCTTCAGCAGTAAAGGATCCGAATGTGACTGCTGCTTTGGCACCAGTAGCATCTTCAATTTGCAACTTAGTACCTGCTTTCATTACAGAGAATCTAAGTCTAAACTTCTCTTCTTGTGTAGAATCTTCAGAAGCAAGTTTAGATGCAATAGTACGAGTAGCACCAGTGTCAATACTATTAACAGTGTGCTCTTGTCTCTTTCTACGATTTAATTCTTGTGTTACTGAATCAGTAGAAATACCAGTATCTCCCATCCAAATGGTAGATGTATCGAGGTACAGGTCTCTAAATTTCAGTGAGGGTGAACCCAGATCGTATGTTGCATCTGAGTTAGGAAGGAAATGTGTATCAATAACAACGTTACCCGATCCGTTGTTAGAAAGATTACTTATTGAAGAACCACCGCCTCCACCACCTTGTAGATCATCCCCTGCTTGCCAACGAGCGTTTGCTTCGTTCCACTTCAGAACCTGTCCGTTACTGACACCGCTAACATCAATATCGGTAAGATTAGAAATAGAAAGTTGACCTTCAGTGAATACTGAACCATTCCATTTTAGAACCTGATTAGTTGACGGACTTCCGACACTAATTTGCAGGTTTGTATTGTCTCCAAGAAAGGTATATAACTCATTGATAACGTTGTTGAGTTTAATAGCACCATCTCTTAGGGTATCACCAGTGCCATCATTTGCTGACACACCAATGTTAAGATTTTGCTTAGCCATAGCGGTGGGGTTTTTCTACAGTTTTATTTATGTGAGGTCGAACTCGAAATTGGTCAAGTCAAATCTTAAGTTGTTCCTAGTGAAATCAGGATTGTTATTATCCCTATCAAGCGGAACCGCAGTCATATCATAACGTCCAACATTACTATCCCATTTCAAAACACCTGACGTATCTACTCCACTGGTTCCACCAGTAACAGTTAAGATAGCGAGGTTTGAGGATAGAGGAGAGTTTTGTGCTTGCTGAGGTTCACCAATAGGACCTATCAGCACACATCTATATCTATACCCAGTCATCCAAGAAAGTGCTACAACGGATAAAACGTTGGATGTTGCACCAGTAATATTAGACCAAGCAAAACCACCATCAGTGGAGACCTGCCACTGGTAGTTAATAGTTCCTGCTTGTGGTTGAACCTCTGCTAGAACGGTAAACGTTTGAGTACCACCATTGCTAACAGTAGCATTGGTTGGTTGCAAAGAGATTACCAAAGAAGGTGGATCTGGATCGTCACCACCTTGATCTCCACCACCCTGCTGCTGCTCTTGTGTGATGCCTTGGTTAGCAGGAACATTAACTTGTTCTTTTGATACTAGACCAAAGATGAATGGAAACTTGGGTTCATAACTCATATCTGCGATCACAGTACCGATCGCATTGTTCGCCATACCTGAATGATTCAGGCAGTAATAATATAGATTAGCGGGTGCATCTTGAGGAACTGTAATTACAGTTTTAGCACCTGCCTGACCAGGAGTTCCGTGATATGTCACTCCTGAAGTGTATTCTGTACCTAGGTTCCAAGGTCCGTTCAAGGTCGCTGAGATACGAATATTGTGTGTGGCGTTAGAGGGGTCTGACTGATCAAATGTATAGGTAGAACCTTTGGTTAAGGTTATGTCAGGATATAAAACGCCATCAAGTCTGTATTTGTTGCCATCATCTTCTGCAGAAACAGTGACAACGAAAGTTCTATCGTCAGAAAGATCATCGTGAATCGACATAAAGTACGCAAAGGTACCAGTCGGATATTCGGGAGTATGACAGAAACGCCCGTTATATGCATCTAGATGTCTTCCAGTGAGGTCTGCATTGTATTCATAGTCTTGAATAAATGCACCTTTAGGGTATGTTGAATCATATGCAGGTCTATTAACAGCAATCTGATCACGGATCTTATATCCTGTGACCATAATTTTGACTTCTGATGTATTATCAGTCGGGTTATCATATCCGTATGGTCCGTAGATAGGATACCCATCAAAGCAAAAACCGATGATCTTAGAGTGACCATCAGGGTGACGCATATTGTCACCTTCATATTGTGTTGAACCGTAGTAATCGTTATAACCTGCCATCACCTGATTTGCTTTCCAACAATTCAGAAGATGTGAGTCACGGTAATGATATTGTCCAGTTGTTTCAGGATAACCACCACAGTTGTCTTCACCAAAGTCAACAGCAGTATTTGTTGCTGATGCAACCCAGTTGAAACCTTGTGGAGGAGTTCCTAGTGATCCACCTGAAGGATTATAAATGGCAACTCCATTGGCACTAAGACCAACGATACCTACAGGAAGAGATCCTGAAGTTGTTGAGTTTGTCCCACCTCTATAGGTAAAGTTATGGGAGAAAGTATATGATGTAATCGTATTAGCATTATCACTATTCGGGAACGTACCAGGAACTACAGGAGTTGGAAGACCATCACCTGTAATTGTTAGTATGTCTGTTACTGAATTGTAACTCCCATTTGCTGCCATTAGTCGATTTCCGTAAGGTTATATTCACAGATCATCGCAAAAGTTTGTTTCTTCCAATATTCAAGATACTGCTGCTCTTCTGCGGGTCTCGCAGGAGAACCTGGCCACATCTTGATCGAGTAATTAAGATGATCGTAGAATGCACGAAGTTCGTGGATTCCCATCTTCCACTCGCAATAGAATTCATTATCTTCCATTATTTAGTTGTCATCAAAGATCTGGTCAGGACTGAAGTTGTCCACTGTAGTTGCTCCAATGTTGATTGTAAGAACTGCAGAGTTGGAAAGTGTAGGTGTTGCACCCGCTGCGGTGAGACCACATCTGAATTCATCACCACCATCTGCCTGTGTGGTAACAGGAGTTGTGTATGTGGGAGATGTAGCACCGTTGATATTGTTCCAATCACTTTCACCGTAGTTCTTCTTCTGCCACTGATAAGCGATTGTGCCGCCTGCAGGGATTGTAGAAGCGATGACTGTGAAGGATGCCACTTGACCTTGGTTAACAGTTGTGTTAACTGGTTGTGACTCAATAGCGATTGCCTGTTCACCTTGTGCCTGAGATTCACCTGGGGGAACGTAGTTAGGATCATAGATGTCAATACCACCGTTGACTCCAACACCTGAAGGTGCGAAGAAGTTATCAGGAACGGTAGTGTTCACGTTGATAGTTGGTTGTACATAACCTTGACCTGAGTTCTTCACGTCAATGCGTGCGAGACCAACAAGTGCCTTGATACGTGCACCAAAACCAGAAGATGAAATCACATCCACGTTGGGACGTGAATCGTAACCATCACCAGAGTTTGTAAGGATTGCCTCAGTAACACGACCCTTCTCGATTGTTGCAAGAGCAGCACCGTTACGTCCCTTAACAGCACCTGAGTATTCGAATGTGATAAGTGAGTTAGAAGATTCAATCAGAGCAACCTCTCTAGTCTCATCCTCACCTTCGATCTGCAGAATGTCACCTGCCTCAACAGGAGGAACAACAGTTGCAGCGATAACGTCAACGTCAGAACCGATGTAGGAGAAGGCAACGAAGGTTGAACCTGCACGAGGAACTTCAGAGAAGATGATTCTAGAACCAACAATCTCAAAACCAATTCCAGGTTCCTGAATAACACCGTTCAACTGACAGATGATGTTGTTTTCAGGAAGGATAGTGTTGGACTGTACACCGTCAGTCAGTGTAAGTGAGTAGAACACACCACCAAGTTTCAAGTTGAAGGAGTTCCTCAAGGAGTCGAAGTCGAATGAGATGTCATCCAACTGTCTCAACTTACCAACGTACACACCGTGGAATGTAGATCCAACAGCAGGTGCCTCAGTGAACTGGATATTGTCGGAGAACGCTGTGTAAGCGTTGTTACCACCAGGAGGTTGGAGAATACCATTCACGAAGATCATCATATGACCTGCAGGATCTGGGAAGTATGCAGTACCGTTTCCAGTGGTCAACTTGAAGTTCTGCTGAACACCATCAAATCCTCTGAAGAATCTCTTCACGCGCCCGCGTAGAGTCTTAGCAACTGAACACGCTGCTCTGAATCCAAAGTCACCAACAATCTGAGCATTCTTAACAAATGTTCCATTTGTATCACCAAGGTGGATGATCAAGCGAAGACCGATTTGTTGGATCTTCTCAATCTTACCGTAGGCAGTTGTTGGAGTTTGTGTGACTAATGTAATACCAGATGTGTAAACGCTTGGGAAGTTAGATCCAGGTGGAATCTTAGCAAGTTGATATGCTGAGTCATTTGCGATGACGCCAAGGTTGTCACCAATGCTCACGAAACGACCAGTCTCATTTGCGAGGTAAACTTCGTTATTTTGAATGTCGTGTTCAGTAACAACGAAGGTATGACCAACAGACTGACCAGAGTTTTGGAGTTGTAGTACATCACCAACTTCGAATGTGTCAGTAACACCTGTATCAGTGATCAATCCTGCGTATGTAAACTTAGTAATTTCGGTAGAATGGATGTACTCACCGAATCCTGGGAGGACTGAGAATGATTCAACCTCGATAATTTGATCAGTAACAGAACCGTAAATAACGTCATTAGGAGCAAATTCACCCTTAACAGTTTCAATGTCATAGGTAATTCTACCTGATTGGTTATCAATCAAAGCACCATCATTGTTTCTAACGATGAGAGCGTTTGCTTTACCTGAATCTTCCTTAGAATAAAGAATGTCAGTAGCAATAAATTCACCTTGCTTGAAGTTAACGAGAATTCTGTCGTGCAATCCAGTGCCAACTGTAGCAGTTGCACCTGAAGTTACGCCCTCAATATTGTCAGTAGCAGCAAATGCACCACTGGTCATTTGTACTTTGATGTAAGTTGCGTTGTCGGTAGCGATAATCTTACCTGCATTACCTGTAGCACCAGTCTTAACAATGTCCTCACCATTAACAAATGTTTCAGGAGCAGATGTAACTGTGATTGGAAGATACTTAACTCTGTAGTTGACAGTAGCAAGATTATCCTGAACTCTAATAACTTCAGCATATGCACCTGATGTTGTTCCGTAGAAGATGTCAGCAGGTTCAATACCACCAGATGTAGGTGTAGGAATAACACGATCACCAAAGGTAGTCGGAATCCTAGTGATACCAGTCTGTCTGGCGACAGAGAATGTATGAATTTCACCTGGGAGACCAGGAGTCAGAGATGTAAGTTTGTGTCCATCAATGTACTCTGCCAAGTAGATGTGGGTTGAAGTAGTGTCTGGGTGGATGTAGTATGACGCTCTGTCAAGTTCCACAATATTTGTACCCAAGACAGTGTAATTAACTCTATCATATGCTTCGAATGGATGATTTGGTTTGTGGATAGAACCATCAGAGTTTACATCAACACCAACGTCAATCGCTTGCTTGAGATATACAGTTGGCAACTTAGATTCTGCAAGAGCAGTATAAACCAAATGCCACAACTGCTGAATCTTATGTACAGCGGTCATTGTTGGACGCATCTCTCTATCTTTGTAGAGAGGCTCCATATTATAAGTTCCAGGTTCAGGAGCAGTGCCACTAAGGATATGAGTGATCATATCTGTGGTTGCTTCTGCGTGGAAGATTAGATAGGTTCTGAAGATGTTAGGGAATGCGACGAAATTACCCTCGGCATCAAACCAACTATTGATTAACTGGACGGTCATAGCATTACCGTCTGTCAACATATCGTAAATGTATGCTTTTCTAATAGCATCACCAAATGTTTGATCACCAGTATATCCTGCATACTGATTCATTGTCTTATAGTATGCTTCTCTATTGATGTAGAGATCGTTAATTGCAATAAGACGTGATGCTTGACGATACATTTCAGGAGCAGATCCTAATGTATCCTCAAGAAGATCAAAGAGAACGTTGGCAGCAGATGTTACGTTATAGCAAGTACCACCACCAAACAGTAGAGTGTTGTTCTGTACAGGTGCGTTTCTAGTAATACCTTGGTTAGTGAAGTAACTACCATTGCCTGCAGCAGCATCTTTAACAACGCCGATAACAATATCGAAGAGAGAACTGATAGTTGAAGACTCAACGTTACAAGCACCAGATCCTGCCTGATCATATGTAATAGTCAAATCACGAACAGCAGCACGCTCACCTGTTAGAGGCCACTCGCCAGGCAACGTACGGGCAACGCCATCTATGTAATTTTGTGGGTTACTTGTACCACTGTTGAACAGATCTATAGTAATTCCCATCAATGTTGTGATAGCAGATGCCTGTGTAGCACATCTTGTTGCTCCACCACCACCTGTGATCCAACTAATTGAGTTAGTTGTAGAACTGACGAATGTGTGGTTATAGTTACCACCACCCTGTACAGCGTTAGATACAGCAGATACGAATGTATGAGGATACTGTTGATTAGAAGGTGCAGGGTTAACATTAACCTTGATTCGACCATTCTTAAATCTGATCCCGTCTGCAACTGCACTTGTAAATGTGTGAGTATAGTTACCACCTGCAGAGATTGCGTTGGTTGTAGCACTTACGAATGTGTGAGTAGTTGTATTGGTTGAAGGAGTTCTACCAGAGGCAAGAACGTTGACTGTGACTGTAGTTGCAGTAGCAGCAGTAACTTCAAGAGGAACATCGTATGCTCTATCCTTCTTCCAAGTAACACCACCAGATGTTGCTGAAACAAATGTATGTGCAGTAACATTGGTTGAAGGAATACCATCAGAAAGGAGAACCTGAACCTTGAAGGTATTAGCAGTTACGTTAGAGATTTCCAACCAAGAGTTTGATGCAGGGTCACTGCTTCTTGGATAAGAGTGGTTACTATTATTACCATCCTGAGCACAGGTAAATGTAATTCCATTGTCAGCAATCTTAATTTGATCACCATTAGAGAACCCGTGCTGAGGAATAGTCAGCGTCATAATACCAGTTGTACCATCATAATCAGCACCTGTAACTGTATGAGTTGTAGTTGTAGTTCTAGGATATGAGTGGTTGGTTGCGTTATCGTCTTCCTCACAAGTAAATGTAAGTGAGTTAGGTTGAATCTTAAGATGTGATCCAGTAACAAGACCGTGACCTTCACCCAAAGTGAGAACCATATTTCCTGTTATAGGATTATATGCAACGTTTGTAGGAGTGAAGTTAACTGTACCTGTAGTACCAACGTTTACAGTGAATGTATTTGTAGTTACGTTACCAACAGGAAGATACTTGTTAGCAGCAGGGTCAGATACACGAGGATATGAATGAACAGTGTAGTTGTTGTCCATATCACAAGTGAAGTTCAGAGAATTGTTAACAATCTGAATGTTGTCCCCGTTAGCGAACCCGTGGTTAGGAACTGTAAGTGTAAGAACACCAGTTGAAGGAACATATGCTGCATCAGTTGCAGTAAATGTAGAATCTCCAATCTCAAGAACAGTTAGAGATTTACCTGATGCATAGTCACTAGAACGAGGATATGAATGGTTTGAACCATTGCCATCCATTGTGCAAGTGAATGTAATTGCATTATCAGGCAATTTGATATGTCTACCAACATCTAAGTTGTTAGTACCGATGTCAAGGTACAAATCACCATTTGTTTCATTGTATATTGCGTTGGTTACATCGTAGTTAACGTTAGTAGTTGTACCAACATTGACTGTAAATGTAGAACTTGTAGAACTTGTAACGGGGAGAAGAGCACCGTTTGAAGGATCAAGAGGTCTTGGATAAGTATGCTCTGATTGATTACTATCAAAGTCACAAGTAAACTTCAATCCATAAGTTGCAATCTGAACAGCATCACCTGCCACTAGACCGTGACCAGTCTTAGTCAAGGTCAAATCACCTGTTGCAGGATTGTAAGTTGCGTTTGTAGGAGTTAACTGACCAGTTGATGAACTGCTAGAGTCAATAGTAATAGTAGTGTCATATTGAGCATAACCTTCAGTGTAACCATTAACTTCAACCAACTGCTGTCTCATCACCTGAATAGCGATGTCACGTGCCTGCTCGAAGATGTACCTAACTTCAGTAGACTGTGAGTTGATGTGCTGAATAGCGTTCTGATCAGTAATGTAGAACTCAGTTGCATACCAAACCTTGTTATTACCACCGTGCTTGAGGTTCCAAGCCATTGCTTCAAGGATGTCAATAACATCATCGATACAAGACTGATAACCATAACCACCAAATGTAAGGTTAGGATACTGAGCATATCCACGTCCTACAGCAGTAGAAGCGATGAATCTCAAATTATTGAGGATCTCGTTACCTGCATCGTAGTCTTTGTTAGTAGTAGCGTTATTATCATAATCACCGCGAGGAGCACCACCACCGCCACCGCCTCCAAGTCCGCCACCGCCAAGGTTGACATCCTCGAAGGGAGTAAACCCAAGTTTATTGCGGATCGCGAGAATTGACATATCTCTTGCCATCTTATAGGCATAGATTGTCTCTTGTGACTGACCAGTGACGTGCTTAAGACCCATATCTGTATTCAGATAGAGTGCTGCAGCATCATATACTTCACTGTTAGATGAGAATCTCAAGTCGTGAGCAACAGAGTTGATGAAATCAACAATGTCGTCTTCACAGTGAACCTTACCACCAGGAACTCTAAAGTTGTAATGCTTGAATGCAGAGGTCTTGGTTACAATGTCAACTGCCTCAGCAGCAATAGTACGAGCATTTCTTTCAATAATATTGGCAGAATCAAGTGCTCTGTGAGTGCCTTGGAAGATCTTAGGATCAGGAGGATAGAAGGTGCTCTCAGTGATAATACTATCAGTCAGATCGTAGTTGACAGTAGCATCATACTCTTTTCTGTATGCAGTCAGATCACTATACTGAAGTTGATAGAAATCATCAACAGTATTAGGAGTTGTACCTGCAATATTAGCAATGTTCTCATTTCTACCAACCAAGAGGTTCTGAAGTGCTTTATTTGAAAGGAACTTCACGTGCTCAAGAGCATCAAGCATTGCCAACAACTCATCTTCGATGTAGTTGATATTGCTTTGTGAATCAAGGTAAGAATCAATCATACCCTGAATATTTGAGTTACCACCAGTTAGGAGGTCACCTGCAACAGCAGGAACGATGTGATCTCTAATATCTCTAACACACTTCGCTCTGCTAGGAATGTCGATCTTATCCTGTTGGATAAAGTTGATCATAACGTTCCATTCTTGCTCCATCATAGAGACTGCTTCATCAGCAATCACTGCACGGTTGAAGTAAAGAAGGTCAGCACCGTCACGGAATCTGTGACCAGTAGGTGCCATCACATCCAACATATCATCGACAAGATCCATAATGAATGTCTGGATCGCTGAAGGTGCAGGAGTTGAGAAGTAATTAGGAATACGAACACGTTGTGTGTATTCTCCAGTCAAATCATCTTCATTCTTGGTAATAATGTCGATGCAAAGTTTGGCAACTTCACGCCAGGCGTAGATTGACTGTAGAAGTTCACCGTTAACGTGCTTCAGAGCACCTGATCCTTCCAAATATCCACGACCTGCAACGATAGTATTGAAATTACCACCTAATTTAAGATCATTAACGATTGCAGGAATGATGAATGAATGTGTGTCACGAATACACTTATCAGTACCTTGAGTAGATGTTCCTGTGTCACCTGGAATGACGAATGCAGGATACTTCTCCTTCATACGACCAACTGCTTCTTCTGCAATCCAATAACGGTTCTTTTCAATAATATCAGCACAATCTCTGTAAATATCACGAGAAACATCAATTTCCTCGGTCATAATCTCTTCACGCCAGAGTTCAACACCATCAGCGTTAGCAGAGGAGATGATAGTCTGTTGATATGTCGCGTAAACAGCAGCAAGTTCTACAGGGAAAGGTGCTTCGCCATTGAAACCGAATGAGATGTCAAGTGCACGGAAATCGTAAACGGTGGGGGGTATAAACCCACTAGAATAGCTGGCGGTTCCTTTTCTAACAATAAAGTTATCAATGTTACCTGTGAAAGTCTCACCGTTGTTCCAAGATGCACCAACAGCGATTGGTGAGTCACCATAAACAGAAGCGTCAGTATAATCAGAACCAACAGGTTGACCATTGACAAACAACTTAGTAATGTTAGATGCTCTGGAAACAGCAATGTGATACCACTGATTTGCAGTAGGAATAGCACCTGCAGCAGTAATATGGTCAGTTGTGGCAATACCAAACTTCAGTGATGTACCCTGTAAGAACACTGTAGCAGCGTTACTACTGGATGCAGTTCTGAAATCGAAGAGTCTCTGTGTTCCAGATACGCCTGTAGGATAGATCCACATCTCAACGGTATAATCATTAGCACCAAATGCAAATGCAGCATTGGAAGCGTGATTGATTCTAGAAGATGTACCACTGAATTCTAGTGATCCAGTGCCAGTTCCAGGGTTCAATTTGTCAACAGTAACGTTGTTATAGGTGATTGTGGAGTTTGTAATGTACTCATCATCAGTGAATGAACCAGTAACACCCTTTGTATAGACCCACTTACTACCTGCATTGGTTCCAATGATCTCTGCAACAGCACCTGAAGATACACCTTTCAGTGTTTGACCGAAGTTGAAGAATCCACCAGATGATTTGTCCTTATAAGAATGCTTGATAGAACGAATTGTCTCACCCTCTTCGAAGGTGTACGCAGGTGCAATTCTAGGAACATTACTAATAGACCACTGGTAAGTAGTAGGATCAGCACCAGTAGGATCTTGTAAAGTATCAGTAATGATTCTGAAGAAGTTTGCAACAGCAGATGTCTGAGCAACACAAGCGTTTGCATTAGGAATTGTTGTTCTACCTTGTGAATAGTCTGCCTGAGGAGCAGTTTGAGTAACTGCTGCTTGGAATGCTGCTCTAGTTCCTGGAGATGCAGTTGTACCAAGAGCATTGATGAGAATATCCATCAATGTTGTGATAGAAGCAGCAACTGCCTGACAAGTTGGGTTTGCAGGGTCAGCAGTGATAGAAATAGTTACTTGGTTCCAACCGTGTGATCCTGCCTTGGTAACAGCAATATTTCTCATAATATCAAGAGACATTGCCTTTGCCTTCGTAAAGGAGTTGACAATAGTGTCTCTATCACCAGATGTTACACCGTAGTGAAGAATTCTGTCTGTTGCTTCCCAGATGAAATCATTACCACCGTGGGCAACGTTATAAGCAAGTGCTTCAACAACATCTACGATGTCAGAGAGACAATGCTCATCTCCACCAGATACGTTATATCCTGGGTTTTGGGTCTTAGCATAGTGAAGTGACTCATATGCAATGAACCATTTGTTAGCAAGCAACAAGGTTCTAGCGTCACCGTGACTATTACTTACAACCTCATATTCAGGAGTAATGGTAAGATCTTTCCACTGAGACAATGATGTGTGCTCTGTGGTGATGTCAATCATATTGATGCACTGGTTAGCGAGATCTCTCGCCTGATTCATTGCATATACAGTCTGAGGAACCTGTCCATCAACGTGATAGATGGTATTGTTCTGAACATAGAAGTTTGCAGCATCCCAGACTTCAGAGTTACCATCGTGCTCAAGTTGCCAAGCAATTAGATTGAGCATATCAACGATGTCGTCCTCACAATTAACTTTACCTGTAGGAACGGTAAAGGAGGGGTAGAAAGCCAACATCCTACCCACCGCTTCTTCAGCGATGAATTTAGCGTTCTTAACTAGTGCCTCTGCAGCGTTGTTAGCACGGGTGTCGGGTACAGTTCTAATAGATGAGTTACCGAAGTAGATCTTCTTAAGTCTGATGTTAGTGCCAGGTGCAAAGTCAGTACCAACTAGACCGTCATAACGAATCTCTTGGTTTCTAACAGATTCGAAATCTAGGAAGTCTTGGTTGTTAGGTGACTCAGCATCATAGAGTTCAGTTGGGTTAATAACAGTCTCACCGATGTCATCAAGAATAACGTTCGGATATGTAATTGAAGGAACTCTCTGGAAGACAAGAGCAAAGAAACTAGATGAAGGTGACAAGTCAACAGTATCAATGATCTGCTCTGAAACCTCATCCTGATAAGGAGAGATAGTAGAAACAGTTGCTGCAATGTTAGATCTTGCAGAATAGATGACATCGTTGAACTTGATTTCAAATTCACCAGTTTCAAACTTAGCAGTACCAGATGTTCTAGAAACAACTAGAGAATCGTTGATAGTACCATCATCAAGGTTGTTTTCTTCAATAATTGCAAACTTACCTTGTAGGTTGGTAATTCTCTCACCCTGTTCAAAGATAGTCTTAGATGTGACAGGATTTACAGTATCAAGAGTGGAGTTGAATCCAGTAGCACTGTTAAGAACTGACTCACCAGACTGGAAAGTGCCCTCAATGTTAATAACATCAATGTAATCAGTACCAGAATCGATTACAGTTGCAGTTGCCTCTGAAACAAGACCTCTAACTCTGTTACCAGTCAACGGGAAGATACCACCGATAACACTGAATGTTAAACGAGTGATTTGTAGTTGAGCAAAGGTAATATTTCTAAACTTAATTCTAGAAGGTGCCTTTGGAGGTTCGGAGAACACAATAGAAGGACCTGAAGTAGAGAATGAATCTCCAGGAGACTGTGCAACACCATTAAGAAGAACAAACATCTGATCTTCAGTTGCAGTGATAGAACTACCCTCAACATTCAGTGGGAACTGAGTTCTTACACCATCAAAATCATCTGAAACGTTATCAATCTTCTTAACGATAGAAGTTAGAATTTCCTCAGAGTTAGTCAATCTCTTCTGTCTGAAGAGCACCTCAGTGTTGTTAAACTGAGTATAGATTGGTTGTGCGTTAGCAAATGATGTAATCTGGTTAATATTAGTAAATGCGTTGATATTAACTTCTTTAATCAGATCAGAAACAACTTTTCTTCCTGAAATATCCTTACCACCTGTGATTGCCAATTCACCGAAGAGGTTAAAACCAACAGGGTGGTTTGTCTCAAGAACTGGTTTTCTCCACTGGTTAATAGGTGTTTCAGACTTAATAACGTAAGAGAAGTTCTGATAGAAGTAAGAGTCCTGAATTTTCTGGACGATCTCAGAAGGTTTACCAACGTCATCAATAAACTGACCAGGTGTGTTGGTTAGAGAGTCAATATTAAGAGTACCACGAGCGATTGAGAGATTGTCAATCAAACCAGAAGCACGAGAAACCTCACCAGTTACACGCTCACCTGGAGTCCAAACACCTTTATAGTTCTCAAGTTTCAGGATTCTAGGTCCAATCTGCCAACCTTGGTTAGTAGAAACGTAACCAGTTGCAGATGCAAGTTCAAGAGATGAACCCTGATAAACAAGTTCACCCTCAAGGAATCTTGAAGTTTCAACAATAGCAGTTGCTTGACCACCAAACACTTCAGTCAAGAGAATCTGTCTACCTTCACCCTGTGTCAAGAATGTGATGTAAGAACCAGATTCAGCATCAAGTTTAGTCAGTGAGATACGAAGTTGGTCAGATTCAAGACCGTTTGCTTCACCTGCGATAGCATAATAAGTCTGACTAGAAGACAAACTAACCAAACCTGCAGAACTTGGTTTTGGAAGGATACCAACTGTAGATCCAAGGTCTTCTGCTCTCAACTGAATTTCAGCACCAGTTGTAATACCGTGTGGGAAGTTAAACTGTAGGTAACCCAAGTCAATGTTAACAACGTAGTTAAATTCTGACTTAAGTGTGACTGAAGGTTCAGAACTGTATCCTGCACCAGGATCTTTGATGATAACTTCAGAAAGTCTATTGTTCTTGACGACTGCTTCTGCTTCAGCACCTGTTCCACCACCACCTTCGATTACAACAGCAGGAGTTGAGGTATATCCAGAACCAGGGTCTGTAATCTTGATTTCTGCAAGAATAGCGGTATTAAACAACTGAAGGTTCACGGGGAAAGTGATTTCAGGTCTCAGAGTGTAGTCGTGAGAATAACCGAAACCAAATTCATTGTTCTTAAGTTTCTTGATACGTCCGATTGACCTACCTTGTAAGAACACAGATGCGCCAGATCCCTCAGAAGGAATCACAACCTCAAGTTGTGCACCAGAACCTGCAAGAAGAGGTCCAAGAATGCCAGGAATAGCATCAACGTCGATAGATGCTGTGGTATAACCTTTACCTGCTGATGTCAAAACAACATCAGTGATGACACCTTCGAAGTCTCCATCATCGGTAACTGTAATATTACAAGAAGCACCTTCACCATCTCCACCGATAGGAACGTTATAATAGACACCGTTAACATATTCAGTACCACCATTCAGGATACGAACCTTTTCAATCTCTCTATTGGATGAAATATCGGTAACAATAGGAAGTTTTTGGTAGAATCCACCTGGGTTTACCAGTTTGATGGTTGCAATAGGTCCAATCGCCTTGAGTGAGGTTGTAGAATAGAAGGAACGTTGGTTTCCGAACTCATCATTACCGACAGGAGCGTTAGATTTCTCTGGTTCAACCAAAAGTGGGAAGTCAAACTCCAATCCATCATTAGAAACTCTGTTAATAGTAAATGTACCTTGGTAAGGAGACTGAATAACGTCAATAAATGATCCTTCACCAACAGGAGAGTCGTCTGCTGTGGTTCTAGATGGGTCAAAGTAGTATGAAATGTTAGTAACATCATCATTAATGATGAATTTAACCAACGGAGTTGGTGAATCATCATCAGTAAATCCAGGTGTACCCTCTCTAATGATGTTAATGAATGGATATTCCAGTTTATACTGGTTATCTTTAGAGAATGATAAGAAGTATCCAAGGTTAGATGGGTCATCAAGGTCAAAGATATACTGATGTCCTCTAACAAATAGGAACTTAGGATGCTTAGCGTAGATATTAATGTTCGAAACAGAAGAACCTTGTCCAGAGAATGTAGGATCCTGAACAGCAGTGCTTCTTAATTTGTATGTGAAGTCTCTAGAAGTGAATACTTCTTCCACAAAGAATGAACCATTGTACTCATTAGTAGTAAATCTCTCAGTAAAGATGATGTCATTTGCTGAGAAGTTATGTCTACTAGTAGCAGAACAGTAAACAAGATCAGTATTTGTCAGTGCCTGTGAAGGAACAACGTCTTTGTTAAGTTTTGCCTGAAGATTGAACTGCTTAACACCGACAAGACCACCGAATGTTGCAATCTTACCAGTTGTATCAACTTCAAATGTCAAGTTAACAGCATCAGCGTCAATGGTGTCACCCTTAATAAAGGATGAATCAGGATAGATCTGCTGAATTTTGATAGTATAGTCAGCAGCATCGAAAGGTTTCCAAGATGCAAACTGTGCAAGAGTACCAGATCCGTGTACACTATTCGCCAAATCTACTGAGAAGATACCTGCAACGCTTGTAAACGCCCAGTTGATGTTACCGTCAGAGACAGTACCTGATGTATGTGTAGGAGCAATAGCACCTGCAGTTGCAGCAGTACCAGATGTATAGATCTTACCATCGTTATAAACAACATCACCAACAGCATAGTTTTGATTTTGCTGCCAAACAGGAGTTGTAGTTTGAACGGTGAACTCTTTGTCCATCTCGTTCACATCACCTGCAGTAGACTTCAACAGTTTAGTTGTGTCGAAGTTACCAATAATCTTACCAATTTTACAAGAATTAGATCCAGATTCAACAACAGTACCATATGCAGATACAACATCGTTACCACCAATAACAGAATACTGTTGAAGAACAGATCCTTTAGTAAAGGAAGCATTCTGGTTGAATGTAATAGTCTTTACAAGGTCAATACTTGAGTATCTTGCATCTCTGATGTAGAACTTAGGAATAACCTTAGTGGTGAGCAGTAGTTTCTTACCACCTTGTGTAGGAATAGTTGCAGTTCTACTTGCATATGCTTCATCAGTAGATGTAATAGTATAGACTCCAGGGATATGAGTCGATACAACATCTGAGTAATCAAGAATCTGAATACCCGCAGGACCCATAATCCAAGGGTTAACAGAAACTGACTGGGTATTAAACGTATAATTGCTTCCTGCGGCGACGTTTAGGGTATGTCCTGCCTCTACATTGTTTAGGGAGAACGATCCAAGTTTTGTCTTATCTTTGTCAATCTTATAAATGAATGCCTTAGATACTGAGTTTGTACCAGTAACAAGTCCTGCAGTGAATGCATCTGTGTACTTAGCAGAAGGTGTAACAACAAAGTTGTCAATCCAACCAATCCAGTTGTTAGTAGAACTTGGAGTTGAGATAGGACCAAGTGTTGCCTGCATCAAGTTAACGTCAACAGTAGAACTGTTAACTGAATGTGCCTCTACACCATTAACGTAAATACGATAGATGTAAGAACCAACACCAGGGCGTTCCTTAGAAATAGCAATATGAACCCACGCCTCAGAGTTAAATGCAGTCCAGAATGTTGTACCAGTAGAGTATGAGGTAGATCCATTCAAATCAAGGAAAATCTTACCAAAATTAGCACTACTTGAGGTACCATCAACACCAACCTTAACTTCTTGTGTCAACTGAGAGACAATACCGAAGAATTCTGGTTTAGATGCTTGTGCAGCATATTGAGTATTACCAAGAGCAAACCAACCTTCCATTGTCCACTCAACACTTTGATCAGCAGTTGTGCTGTACTGAAGTAGCATTGAGTTAGGAGCATCAAGTTTTAGTGAAGATGCACCGTTGTAGAACTTAGTATTATCGATAACAGCGTTGCCTGAGGCAGCCCACTGCTTATTTGAACCAGTTCTTAGGATGTCATTATATGTTTCATCAAAAAGATTGTCTGCAGTGTTCCAGTTGAAGATGGCAAGTTGATCTGCTTCAACCTTATTACCTGCAACAATAGTATCACCAGAGTTGTCGTTTGCAACACAAGTTGGATGATAACCAATACCGTTGGTCTCTGTTACCTCAGCAGCAGAGAGAACAGCACCAGTATTCCAAGAAATCTTGGCAGTAATTGATTGAACAGCGTTGAAATCTCTTTCTACAACAGCACTGATGTCAATATTACCAAATACGTCAAAAGAAACACCTGCATTCTTAATAGAGGTGTAAGTTCCAGTAGGAACGTACATCTTAGCAAGAGATACTGCTGTATAGTCTTGATTATCAAACTTAGCGTAGAGAACGCCATAGTTCTTACCATTTGTATCAATAGCAGTTGCAGTTACATAAACTGAACCATATTCATCAATAGTAAAGGTAGGATCAGCAAACTGGTAAGCACCAGATTCGATTTGCTTAGACCACTGAACCTCGATAGTAGCAGTATCGTAATATGTCTCACCAATAATAATGTTAGCATCACCTGCAGGGTCAGAGATACCACAGAAGAGGAATGTATCATCTGTTCTCCACTGAATCTTATGAAGATGCTCACTACCTGCAGCAGAAGCAATCTTACGCTTCTCCATCATAGATCCATCAAGATCTAACAATGCGACCCACATATCGTCAGGTGCAGTAGAGTTAGAGTCTGTATAACCTGCAATCATCACTCGACCGTCTTGGTCAAGTCTGATGTCAGAAGCATAGTCTCTTCTAGTAGAACCAGAGATACCTGCAATGTCACGCTGCCACTGAATAATACCATCAGGGTTGTTAGCATTATCAAAACCTGATTGATACTTAGCAACAACAATGTCAGGGTTGTGAGTAAGATTACCAACGTTAGGAACAGTCTCACCAATCACGTAAATGTTGTGAGGATTACTGTTTTCAATGTGAACTGCCTTCCAAGACAGTGACTTATCAGAGTTTGCAGGAACAGTAGGAATTAGAGTACGCTTCCAAAGCAATCTACCATCACTATTGAACTTAGCAAGAACACCTGCTGTATTACCATCTACAACCGTTGTTTGACCTGCAACATAGAAAGTACGATCATCAGCAACCTTAATATCATTAATAGTAACAGTAGAACCTGCTTCTGTTAGAAGTGAGAGGAAATAACTTGCTTTCTTAAATCTTTGAGGATGAGAAACACGAATTTGAGGTGGATTGTCCTTATCATATCCTGAACCAGAGTTGATAATATCAACAGTTCTTACAGCACCACCTTCATCTCTATTGATATTGATGTTAAAGTCTTGTCCAGAGTTAGTGATAACTTCGTAACTAGGAGGAATGTCCTCAGAATAACCAAGACCTTCCTGATCAATAGTAACTCTTTCTACACCAGAGATAACTTTTACCTTGAATGTCTTGTTAGTGTCATCAAGAATAGGTGTACTAGTAACGATGATCTGGTCATCTAGACGCAATTCGTGCTCAGTTGCAGTAGTGATGCGTCCATATGGAAGATCATTCTGGATATATGAACTATAACCTGCAATGTCTAGACCCTTAACTGCCTCAACTTTTGCAGAGGCTCCGAAACCATCAGTTCCTTCGTTATCAAAGAAGAGTTTATCATTGACTTTGTAGGAGACACCTGGGTTCTCAACCACAAATCCATCAACTTTAGCGTCTTCAAACTTAGTCGTAGTCTCAATATCGATGTCAACAACAGATCTTGTGGAGACTTTAGGGTAGTAATCAAATAATTGTAGTACGGGTTCTTCAGTGATCTGAATAGGTGTAGTCGCTTCATCGTTATTGATGAGACCGTCTCTGTTAGTATCTTCGATTTCAAAGATAAGATCCTCACCAAGTTCAGTAACAAGAGTGTCAGTTGCTTGGTTAGGTGTACGATCAATATCAATATCCACATCCTCGTAAGGATCACGGAATCTAACAACGTCAGCAGGGATATTTGTCTGTACAGCATCCTGAGAGAAGTTCCACTCATCAGGTGAGGAGTACAGTTGAGGACCACAAATGTATGGGAATACAGGGTTACCTGCATCAGATGCATCGATTGATACAAAATATGCGTAAACACCTTCAGGGAATTCAGGAGTCTTACAGAAACGACCATTATACTGGTCTAGATCACCCTCTTGGAACACATATTCAAAGTCATCAATAAAGGATCCTGCAATGTAATCGCTAAGAAGAGGACCATCTGCGCGAACAGGATTCAAGTTTGTCGCAGCATCATAGATGAGTGCGGGTTTAATTCTGTAGGATGAACGAATTCTTCTAATACCAGATGACTGGTCAGTGGCATCAATGTAACCGTAAGGTCCGTAGATAGGGTTACCATCGAAAGCCCAACCCAAAATAGGAGAGTGTTGGTATCCAGTTGTAAGTTCTTGTAGTTGCTGAGTTGACTGATTCTTGAATACGTTGTCACCAAGAACGTATCTTAGTTGCTTAGGATCAGAAAGGTGTGCATATTCACCACCATACTGTGTGTTATAACCTGCAAACACATAACCACGTGCTGTATCAAAGTTCTGTCCAAGTTCATCTTGAAGGTTTCTAGTCCACTCAAACACAGTTGCAGTGAACTCTGCCATCTCACCAACCGCATCTAGACGGACAGTTGTATTACCAGTAGTGTAACCTACACCTCTGTTTACAACAGTAACACCGATAACCTTACCTCTATCTTCACCAACAGCACCAATAGTTGCTCTTGCAATAGCACCATAACCGTCTCCATTGATCACAATCTCAGGAGCAGTGGTATATCCTCTACCTGCTGCAATGATAGCGATAGAAACGATTCTACCGTTAATGATAATAGGTTGAGCAACAGCACCCTCACCAGAGTTTAGTTTGATGTCAGGAGAAGATGTGTACGCTGAACCTGCTGTGTCTACATTTACAGATTGGATAGGACCACGCACCTGTGCAGTCGCAGTACATCCAGTACCGCCTCCACCAGAGACAGAAACGTCAGGTTGTGATGTATATCCTTGACCTGGAGTTTCAACCAGAATCTTTGATACTACACCATTGGTAATAACAGCGGTAGCAGTAGCGCCGAATCCACCACCACCCACGATAGAAACAAGAGGACTAGAAGTGTAACCAGTACCCCCGTTAGAAACTTCGATTTCACTTAAAGCACCGTTAACAACAACACTTGCCTTAGCACCAGATCCACCGCCACCATTAATCTCAATAATAGGAGGATTAGCAGCGTCATATCCTTGACCAGGGTTATCAATAGTTATACCAGTCAATCCACCAAACTTGATCTTAGTCTCAGACTTATAGGACCAAGTTGATACACCGTTAACCCAAGCACCGATAGGACCGAATGTTGTATCTGTACGTCTAGAGATTGTATTGATAACTCTAGGGATACGGATCAACTTACGTTGGTTACCAGGAAGTAGCGCAGATCCCACAAAAGGACCAACTTGATAGTTAGGAATACCAGAGGATGCAATGTATGCATACCTATCGTTGAAGAATGTATTCTGTACGTTGGTAGTAAAGTCTCTGATAGCAACGCTGATACCCTCTTCTGAAGACTTACCTTTGTTCAGGTCAACAGAAAGAAGGATATTACCCTGTGGAGCATTAGGAGCAGGAGCAGGGATGTTGTATTCAAACTGAGTAGCATTGATACGGGATGTAACCAAGAAGGTTCCATTGAACACAGTTGGGTTTGCACCGTAGATAGTAACTGTGTCACCAACCAGTAGACCGTGGTTATTAGAGCAAGTAACAGTTGCAGTCTGATTATTAAGACCACCAGGGACGATTTCGTTGATATTGATTAGTTTTTTGACGTTATACAACCAAGAAGTAATTCTTTGATCGTTAGAAGTTGAACCAAGTGATGCAACGTTTAGTTTGTCGCCAGGAAGATAATACGAACCATTGTCAGACAGAACTGTAGATTCTGCATCAGCAATACCAAGAACACGCAACTTACACTCGTTTTCAGTACCACGGTTGACATAAACGAAGATGTCAGAGAAAACTGTAGTACCTGCATCCCAATCTTCTACTACACCGTTCTTAGAACGAGTACATTCAATAAACTGGTTCAGTGTTTTCTCTTTATACTGTACAACCTCGTTGTCATCAATACGGATAGTACCGTTTCTTTCTGGCCAACCAATCGTAGAGTCAACTGTAATAATTGATTCAGTGGTAGAAAGTTCCTCAACCAGTGTGGTTTTGTAGGGGATTGTGAACGCACCTTGCAGAGTTTCTTCTGAAATTGCAAGTTCATACACAGTACCAACACCAGTATTGATAGCAATAACGTTTTCAATCAGTGCAGATGCACCTTTTACGTTAATATCAACGTCATCAACATACTGAATCAACTGTGAATCGATTAAATTCTCTGGATTACCTTCCAAAAGATCTGCTCTAAGAACCGTATCTACGTTCCAAGTTGCAGCAGAAGGTTTGATAATCTCATCTTTAGGATAAGAAACATCAACATTTTCGGAATAAAGGATCTTAAAGAGGTACTGTGTAGAGATCTTCGTACCTTTAGATGCGTAAAAATCCGAAATAGTCTTAATAATTTGCGGAGCGTTGACTTTTTTATAGTCAATTTCCGCATTAGGAAGATATTGATTTACGAATCTTCTGTATAATTCTTTAGCAAAAAGATTATCAAGATTGTGAATTACTGATCCTACAGCGTGAGAAGACTGTACCAGACTGGATTCTCCACTATAAACTTGATGACCCTTCTGATCATATGATGTGACAGCAGAAACTCCGCGCTTTACACCAACAAATGCTGAAGGTTGGTAATTTTGTCCCGCACTGTGGATTGTGAAACCTGTAATTTCTCCAAAACCAACGTCACAAGATGCTTCTGGAACAGGAGGAGCAGCAATAAAGACCTTAGGAGGTTCTGTATCTGAGTATCCACTACCAAAACTAGTGATATTGATGTCAGTGATCTCACCATTGAAAATGGTAGCAACAGCAGTTGCACCAGTACCACCAATAGGTTGACCGTTGGTATCCTTTCTATTATCAACGATATACACAGATGGAGCATCTGTATAACCCTTACCACCAGTTAGTAGTTCAATATTAGTAACTCTACCACCAGTACAAGACACATCAAGGATCTGTGCACCAACAGGATCGATAATTCTTGCCCTGATGTTACCTTCATATCCTTGACCTGATGATATGATGTCAATTCTTTCAACTCTACCTTCAGCATCAAGGACTGCCTGAGCAGTTGCATTGATAGCATTATCCCCAGTAGGAGGATCCATATACACCAAAGGTGCAGTTGTGTACCCAGAACCAGGAGCGGTTACTGAGATTGATCCTGCGACGATTGATCCGTTTTCAACTGTAGGATCTGATATAGTAGCACCACCAGGATTAACAAACTTAATTGAAGGAATGCGGTCATATCCACTTCCTGAAGAAGTGACACGCAATTCCGATACACCTTCGAGTTCATCTGAGACAATAGCAGTAATTTGTGCTCTGGTTCCCTCTTCATCAGCAGGAGCATCTACAACTACGATAGGTGGGTTGTTAGAAGAGTAACCTTGTCCAGAGAATAGGAGTTGAGTATTCTTGATACCATTTACAAGTGCTTCTGCTGTAGCACCTGCACCAGTACCCTTATTTGACTGGATAGTGATTCTAGGAGCAAAACTTACTCTGTAACCAGAACCACCATTTTTAACAAGGATGTCGTTAACAGCACCGCCATCGATTTGAGATACTGCTGAAGCACCTGAACCAAATTCAGGAGCAATGAGTTCAACAGAACGTACATCTATTGTAGCATTTTGTGAGACAGGTTGCTTGAAGATGAGTTTATCTTCAAAAACTGTGAAATCCTCAAAAGGTCTCTTTTCAACTCTGTTAACAACAACGATTGATGAAACAGTAGAAAGAGGACTGTAAGGTTGAGTATTGAGTTTCAGTGAAAACTCAGTGGCATCCTGAGGAACTGTAATGGTGTCCAGAGAACGGACTGGAACGCTTGTATAACCGATAAGGTAACGAATGGTATTGATTGCACCTGTCAACGCCCCTGTAGTCGGTTCTGGAGGGTTTACAAAGCGAATACGGTCACCTTCAACGAAGTAATCCCTATCAGGGAACATAAACTCGTTATTTACAACCACCAAAAGGTGATTTGAAGACTGAGGTGAAACAGGTCTACCTAACAGTCTTAAATTAAATTCTGTTGTTGAACTATTAAACTGATTATTGATAGGTTCGAATTCTTGAACCTTTCTATCAAATTCTTGCTTATTAACGCCTGGAGTGAAAACAATGTCAGGAGAATGTGTTACAGACTCGTAATATAGAACTTCATTGTCAATTTTTATAGTACCATCTTTCTCTAAGAAGTAATTTACATTCTCAGCAATAATTTTGTTCTGCGTAGGATCAACCGCCTCCAACACAGCAGACTCTGATGACAAGAAATTAGGATTAAATTCTCCTGACCCAATGTCAACATATGCTAGTATATTGTTTAGGATGTCATATGGACGCCCTGATTTCTCTTGTGACTTATAGTATTCTGTCAGCAAGTTGACGAACTGGTCGTTATCCTCCTTGATAAACGCAGGAATCTGACTGTTCAGTCTCTGGGAGACCTTAATTGCTGTGTTATGTGCAACCATCTTTTAAGTACGGCGGTCTTAGAAACAGGAGTTGAACTCGGGGAGTTCAAACACTGTGCTTGGATAATCAATGATATTTAGTGCGGTTCCGTCAAAGTTGATTGCAGTAAAGTCGAACGGATCGAATGCGCCAATATTGCTGCCATCAATAGTGTAATCAATGGTTGTTACAATCGGGTTAAAGATTGTTGGGTCAACACCAGAACCAATGTTGATATTTGGTGATTTTGGAATCACAGTAACTGGAATACGAGGTGTTCCGTCAGGAGTAGAATGTACATCTACAGGACCAACACAAACCTGTCCAGACTTGTAATCTACAGTACCAACTGAAGATTTAAGGGTAACTTCCTTCTCATCCTGTTTTGTAACCATAATGAGGTTTCCATAACCATCATCACGAATATTTACAGGAAGAAGTGCTGATGTGTCATTATCAATGAATGATGTAGCAGAAATAGAGTTAGATGATGTACCCTGAATAGCAAGAAGGTTTTCTGTGTAACCAGTAGCATAGAATGTACCAGTCTTCACACTTGAATACTTCGGTAAACATTGTCCATCAGAACCGTCTCCACTTCCTCCTTTTGGAGCACCAGAGAGATCATTAGGATTCTCAATCTCATTTTCAAAGTCAACACACTTGGAGAAGGTTTGACCAAACTCAAATCCTTCAATATTCATACCAAGGGTCATATGAGTGACATTACCGCTAATAGCAGGATCTGAATCGTCAATCATTCTCTGATATGCAGAGATGTCAATTCTACCGCTGAATCTAGAAGAAGAACCTTGATTATTGTACTGATCGATAGATCCGAGGATAGTTGTCGCAATTTCGTTGTTTGATAGTGAAGTTTTAGTACCATCAAAGAATGCCCAAGTCTTAGGTCTGATATAAAGTGAAATAGGATCAATAATTACTGGTTCAATAGCAGCAATCGCATATTTCTGTAAATTGTTCTTAATACGCTTCTTAGTTGTGGTATTCAGCGTAGCGCCTGACTTAGTACGGATAGCAACGTACACCTTTCCGTAAACTGGGGGATTTAGACGCTCTCCACCATATGCAGTTACAGATCTTGCTTGAGGATACACCTTTTTAGTGATGTATTCGTAATCTGACTCAGTAACCGCTCTGTTCTGACTGTTAAACGCCCTAGGAGCGTTATATTTGATGCTCAGGGTAGTCTCTAGGTTCTCACCGTCTTGAGACCCGTCTATGGTCGCTAGAGAGACACTGGCATTGTTAATGAAACGTCCTTCACTGTCAACAACTCTACCAATGAAGTTAAATCGCTTACATCCGTTTGCATCGGGACCATCAGTACGAACATACTTCAAACGGATGACCTCACCAGAGATCAACCTACGACAAATAACGCCATCACCAAAAATGACGTTATAACGTAGATCATCAGTCTCTTCTAGGAAGTAACCACGAGTTGTACCGTCTACATCAACAATATTCTGTACAAGATTATAAGTATCGATTTCTGTTGACTGTGCATTAGGAGAAATGGACACTGATAGCAGCGTAGTGTCCACATTCTCTGCAGGAATTAAGTATTCTCTCTTGTTAACGTCATCAACTGTGTAAGTGTACTCAAGAGTGTTACCTTGATAGATGATAATTTTATCAAACGTCGCAACACCATCAGATTGATTAACAGTTGCTCTGATTTCGTTAGGGAGAGTGAACGTGTATGGTTCACCATTAGTAGTAGAAACAAAAACATCTCCAGCCTGGAGAGTGACTTGTGTTGGGAACGATACGCCATCACCTAGGTATGCTGTCTGCACACTGAATCTAACACACGCTTTGGACGCTTTGATAGATCTAGGAGTATAATTAAGTTGCTTGGCAATCTTTACAACGTTGTCTCTAACAGTTGCAGATTCCAAAAACGCCTCATTCATCGCCATATTAGCGTTAAATGCAGCATAGTATGTGTTATATGACAGAACGTCCAAAAGATATGACGCAGCACTACCATCAAAGTCATAGTCCGTGAACTCATCTCTCGTTCGCAGATATGATCTGATCGATTCTCTGATTTCAGTAAAATCTAGGGATGTTAAATTTGAGGGAATTGCTGCCATTTTTTACGCCTTCTCTAAGAGGAAGTCTACAGTGTAAACAAGTTGTTCACCAATGATTGTGTAATCAATCTCCACTGCTAGTTCGTTAGTATCATCGACACTACAACGAACATCATTAACTGCCACCCTAGGTTCTAGACGTTTCAGTGTATTTCTGATTTCGTCAGTCAAACCCTCAATCATAAAGACATCGAAGTTTTCAAACAACATCGATTTGACACGAGAACCTGTTTTTGGTTGAAAAGGTCTTTCACCAAATTGTGTCAACAACAGGTTCTTCATTGCCTGCTTGATTGCGTTTTCGTTTTTTACAATAGAAAAATCTTCAGTATTAGGATTTGCTTTCATCCCAATACTGAAGTCCCTAAACTGTCTGCTTAGGTTTTTCTCTGCTCTGAACCTGTAACGCGCCACGATCTGATACTTGTTTTAAGTATTTATCAGCTCTAGGATCAGTTACTAGTCTCATACCAGATTGGATGAACCAATCCGCTTGATCTACCCTAACCATAGTTGTTCTCCGTTGTTAAATGAAGAACTTTTATAGTGGTTCCTATCACTAATGCTTTTATTTAGATTCCTTCCACGTAGGAGGATGAAAAGCACAATATTCATTGAATGTAATCTTCATCTCTTTGTTAGTGAGACCACAATGCTCTGCTGCTTTAGGAAGATTCCATTTAGCACCCCAGAGCATTTCCATCGCTTCGCGAGTCTCAGGTCTCATCGACCTTGACCCCTATACTTCTTTTTCGCCTTATTACGGGAAGTTGCTGAGTATTTTGTGTTCTTAGAACTTCCTTGACGGGTGCTCTTAGGAGCAGACTCAATAAAGACGCCTCCAGAGAGACCTACTTTTGCTCGTGCCATAATTGTTGTGTGACTACCGTAGAATTATAACACATTTATCCTGCTAGGACATTAGGAGATCCATAAGCGATCTTAGAAGAGCACGGATACCCCTTCGGACCTAGTGAATCACCCAATCTACCTATCGGTATCTTGAACGCCCTTACAGACTGATATGTACCCGTTGAGAGGACTCTAGGGTGACCACCTGA
>CENQ01058633.1_pt1 | contig 68626 bp, 66 predicted proteins | sample 356171 | NCBI WGS metagenome assembly CENQ01 (sample SAMEA2619802, study PRJEB7988) | marine metagenome | biome: marine biome (ENVO:00000447); feature: surface water layer (ENVO:00002042); material: "saline water (ENVO:00002010), including plankton (ENVO:xxxxxxxx)" | depth 5 m
ATTTCTTAAAGTTTTATATTCTATAAAAGGCGTATCACCATTTAAAACAATAACTTGAGACTTTTTATTCAATTTAGAAATTGCTGGCTTTACTGCATCACCTGTACCAAGAAGTTTTTTTTGTTCAATAAATTCTATGTTTTTATATTTTAATTTTTTTACTTCTTCAATTACAAGATTTTTTTTGAAACCAACAACAAGAATTATTTTTTCTGGGTTTAATTTCTGTAAATTTTTTAGAGTATTTTCAATTAAAGAAACGCCGTTAATAGTTAATGTAACCTTTGGAATGTTCAGACCCATTCTTGAGCTTTTACCGGCACACAAAACAATAATATTTATATTATTTGGCATTTAACTAAAATGGTACGTCGTCAGGACTTGAATTTCCAACCTCAAAATCATCTAAAAAACTATCGTCGCCCATTTTATTATCACTTGATGATCCTTTAGAATCAACAAATTGAAAGTTATTAACAAGAACCTCTGTTATGAATCTTTTTTCACCATTTTGATCCTCATAAGATCTAGATTCAAGTGATCCTTCAATATATATTTGATTACCTTTTTTAAAATATTGATTTATTACTTCTGCTGTCTTCCTCCATGCAACACAACGATGCCATGAGGTTTTATCAACTTTTTCTCCACTTTTACTCTTATAACTTACTGAAGTTGCCACACTGAAGTTAGATACAGGTGTTTGATCTTGAGTATATTTCAATTCAGGGTCAGCACCGAGTCTTCCTAATATTATAACTTTATTTACGCTACCCATTTTTCTATTTTATCACCATAATGTTTAAAGTAAAAGTAAAACTATTTAATATTATTTAAAAAATAATATAATATTTTGCCTGTCATACCCCAGATTTTATAACCTTTATACCTAAAAACATAATCTTTATAATTTTTATCAAATTTAACGGTTTCTCTTGGGCTGCCTTTGACCATAGCTTTTAAGATTTTCAAAGGAATCCAGACCGTATCTTCAACTTCTGAAGGATTAATTTTTAATTTTGTTTTGATGTTTTTTAAATGAAAAATATGTGGAGAAACTAAAAATTTATTTGCCGCAGGATTTACAGGCTTATAATCATCAAAAGAACCAAGATATTCGGTTGATTTAGTTAAATCGATACCTACCTCTTCCATAGTTTCTCGAATTGCAGTATCTAGCAGAGTTTTATCATAATCTTCCTTTACACCACCTGGAAAAGCCATGTGTCCTGAAAAATGATCATTATTTCTAATGGCACGTTTTATAAAAAACATTTCATCATCACCATCAGTATTTTCAGAAATAATAATTGCTATCGATGAAAATATTGAACCATCATTTTTAATTCTCATGGGCTGAGGATTTTTTTTAAAAAAAATCTTAGCGGAATCTATAAACTTCATTTAGAATTTTTTACTATTCAGAGGTTTTTTTTACAGCAACTACTTTATCTTCAGCTATTTCTCTAAGTGCAGAAACAACGGGTTTATTCTTTTCTTTAGATAAAGAAGGTGAACCTGAATGAATAGATTTGGCTCTCTTCATTGCCGCAACAGATAATTCAAATCTATTCGTTACTTTTTCTAAACAATCTTCGATTGTAACTCTGGCCATATAATTTTCCTTATAGTATATTCATTTAATATGAAATCAATTATAAACGAAATAAAATATAATGAAAAGAATCTTGTTCCAACTATTGTTCAAAATTACCTAAATGGTGATGTTCTTATGTTTGCTTTTTCAAATGAAGAATCATTAAGTAAAACAATATCAACAAATTATGCTCATTTTTGGAGTAGAAGCAGAAAGAAATTATGGAGAAAGGGAGAAGAATCTGGAAATACTTTAGAAATTGAAAATATATATGTTGATTGTGACAAAGATTGTATTTTATTTACTGTAATTCCTGCAGGACCTGCTTGTCATACCATGAAGATATCCTGTTTTCATAATGATTTAGATGAAATTTCAGATGAGAAACCTTTAATAAAAACAAGTGTTATGGATAGAGTTTTTAATCTTATAGAAAAAAGAAAAAAAGATATTGATATTGAAAATTCATATACTTCATCACTATTTAAGGAAGGTTTGAATAAAATTTTAGATAAAATAAAAGAGGAATCTGATGAGTCAATAGAAGCCTCTTTGGTTAAAGACCATGCTAATATTGTATATGAGTATACCGACCTGTTATATCACATGATGGTTGCTTTGTCATATCACAATATAAAGATCGAAGAAATATTTTCAGAACTTGAAAGAAGGATTGGCAAGAAGAAAAAAGACTATACTTTAGATGAATGATAAAAATAAAAAATTAGCTTGGAATGAAATAACTAATCTTGGTGATTTTTTAAAAAATAAGCTTCCTGAATCTGAGCACCATCCTGAAGGAAGAAATCCTTATGCTCATGTTTTAGTATTAATAAAAAAAAAATTTGGTTGTAGCTATAAAGATATAAAAGATGAAGATTTTAAAACTTTAATAAAATTTATTGAATTCATAAAAACTCATTATAATTAGAGAATTTTTTTTCTAGATTTATCTTGATATTGGTGTTTGTATCTGTTGTCAGCCTTAATATTATGCGGCCTATCCTTTTCTTCAATATAATCTGTTATTGCAAGCTTACCTCTTATTTCTTTAGGAAGATCTTTCATACCAGGTGGTTTAGGAGGATCTGTAGAAAGATCACTTGTATACGAGAAAGAGGATATAACTTTTTCTACCTTTCCTTTTTCGCAACATCCACATTCAACATTTTTTTCGTCTTCTTTGTCTAAAATTAATTCGGAAAACCTGAAATCATCAACAGAAAATAAAACCATTTTTTTACCTTCTTCAATATAGAGATCAATATCAACTAAACCATCTGCAAGCTTACCGGCACTACAAATTTCTTTCTCTTTAAGCAAGTCAACAAGAATGATAGCCTTAATTTGAGAATATTTTTTTAAGATAGATTTAATAGTTTTCAAATTTGGATTTTTTTCTATTAATTTTAGTGAATCAAGAACTTGATTCCTACATGTAACACATTCAAATTCATAAAGTGGCATTTATTTTTTCCTATTCCGATCCATATGATCCATCATGCTGAGAATTTCCAAAATATTGGTTTAGATGATCTTGTCCTACCCAATTTGAGGCTTGCTGTTCATCCTTCATAATTTTATAATCTTTATGCCATTGTAAAGGATCACCAGGTTTAGGTGCTCTATCTTTTTCACCACCTCGTTTTTCAAAAATAGCTTTAAAAGGAGAAAAGACTCTTGTGATATCTTTACATTTTTTGTTGCAAGGACATTTAACATCTTCGACTTTATCGCCTTCAAAAAAAAGCTCGCTGAATCTAAAATCTACTAGCTCAAGATATAAAAATTTTTTTTCATCTAATTTATATCTAAAACGTCTAATACCTTTATTTCCTTCTTTGCCGACAGAAAATACAGTTTTTTCTGTTTTGGGATTTAGTAATTCAATGTATTTAAAATTTTTATTCTTTTTAGACAAACCTTCGGCATATTTTTTGTTCAAGTTTTTAACAAGTTTATCTATTTCCTTGTTATAAGTTGTCATACAGTCTCTACATTCAAATTCATATACTGGCATAATTAATTCCTTTTAAAAACCTATAATATAGCCTAATATAACCGATATGGAAAGTTTTGTTAAATTTCAAATCATAGATAATATTGGTCAAATTTTAATAGATAATCCCAAAAAAAAGAATGCCATATCCCCTGAAATGATAAAAGATATGATCGGACACATAAATTTTATTGAGGAGGATCCACAAGTTAAATGTATCTTGATTGCAAGCAGTAATGATAAAATTTTCTCATCAGGGTATGATATTTCCTCAATAAAAGAAGATTATAATGATCTAAATCATCCATTAATTAAGATAACAAACCATATAAAAAATTCAGGAAAAATAGTAGTTACAGCAATCAATGGCCATATTTTTGGAGGAGCACTTGAAATTGCTATTAGCTCTGATTTCAGATTCTTTTCTAAAAGCGCAATTTTCTGTGTACCTCCAGCAAGACTTGGGATACCATACAGCTATCAAGGACTTAAAAACTTTATTAATTGTATAGGAATATCAAATACGAAAAAAATTTTTCTCACTGCTGATAAGTTCAATTCGAATGATGCCCTAGAGATGGGTATCGCAAACTTTATATCTGAAAATTCTGAAACAATTTCAGATGCTATGGAATTTTGTAAAAAAATATCAAAAAATGCTCCTCTATCTTTATCAACTTTAAAAAAATCAATTAATGCATTTCAATCATCACAAACTTTAAATGATAACGATCAAGGACTAATAAAAAATCTTATTATTAAAATTCAAAATAGTGATGATTTCATTGAAGGTAGAAAAGCATTTAATGAAAAAAGGGAGCCGAATTTTAAAGGTAAATAGCTATATACTAGAATAATTGAAAGCCTTATCTTTAGTCTTTAACCATTGGTTGTCAATCTTAACTCTTAAATCTAAATAAACCTTACAATTCAAAAAATCTTGAATATCTTTTCTACTTTCTAAGCCAATTTTTTTTATCATTGACCCTCTTTTACCTAAAATAATTTGTTTATGTTGCGAGCTTTCAACAATTATATAAGATTGAATAACTATGATTTTTTTCTTATCAATCATCTCTTCAATCACAACAGCAGTTCTGTAGGGAACCTCTTTAAATAAGTTTACATATAACTTTTCTCTTATAATTTCAGAAATATAGAATTTTTCAGCTTGGTCAGTATAAATGTCGTCGGGAATCAATTTTTCATTAAAAGGTAAAAAATTATTAATCTCTTTCAGCAATAAATCTATTCCCTGATTTTCCAGCGCACTAATTGGAATAAAGCTTTTTATAAAACTGTATTCAGTACTGAGCTTGTTAATTAAATTTAGAATTTTACTTTTTTTAATTAGGTCTATTTTATTAATTGCCACTATTGAATTTTTACTTTCAATCTTTCTGAATAGATTCTCGTCTTCGGGCAATATCTTCTTAGTAGCATCAATCAAAAGTAAAATTATATCGCCCTCACTTATTGCTTGTAATGATGATTGAACCATTATCCTATTTAAAAATTTATTAGATTTCTGATATCCTGGTGTATCTAAAAATAAAATTTGAGAATCTTTGCTATTGTATACTCCAAGAATTTTATTTCTAGTTGTATTAGGCTTATCACTAACTGCAGATATCCTCTTCTTTGTCAAAAGATTTATAAGTGTAGATTTTCCTGTATTAGGCTTCCCTATTATTGATACAGTTCCAGATTTAAATTCTTTCATAAGATATAGATTATACTCTTTTCTTGTAGTGTTTAATAAATAAAGTTAAGATTTATTTCCAATAATGAAGACAAGTATTAGAACATCGTACTGCACAAATGTAAGTGAGAATGCTCAAGATCAAAAAGTCACTTTGACTGGGTGGGCATCAACTATCAGAGACCACGGCGGTATTATATTTATTGACCTACGAGACCGAACTGGAATAGTTCAAATAGTATCAGATCCTATAAACTTTAAGGAGACACATAATCTTTTAGAACAAGTTAAAAACGAATATGTTCTCAAGGTTTCAGGAACAGTTAGATTGCGATCAGATGAAAGTATAAACAGTAATATTTCGACTGGAAAAATAGAAGTTGTCGCTGAAGATATAGAAATTCTAAATACTTGCATAGCAATACCTTTTCAAATTCAGGACGAGATTGAAACAGATGAGAATATTAGGCTCAAATTCAGATATTTAGATCTAAGAAGACCTGTAATGAATAAAAATTTTATTATAAAAAGTGAAACAATGAAAATTGCGCGAGATTTCTTTGATCAAAATAAATTTATAGAGGTTGAAACACCTTATTTAACAAAATCAACTCCCGAAGGAGCTCGAGATTATTTAGTGCCTAGTAGAATTTATCAAAATCATTTTTTTGCATTACCTCAATCACCTCAAATATTAAAACAAATTCTAATGACATCAGGTTTTGACAGATATTACCAAATTGTTAGGTGTTTTAGAGATGAAGATCTCAGGGCTGACAGACAGCCAGAGTTTACACAAATAGATTTTGAAATGTCTTTTGTTAGTGAAGAAGACATAATTGAATTTACAGAAAATTTATTAAAAAAAATATTTAATAAAATTTTAAATATAGAATTCAATTCTAATTTTGAGAGAATTACTTATCAAGAATCAATGCAAAGATTTGGAAATGATAGACCAGACATGAGGTTTGATTTAGAGCTTAAAGACATAACTAATTTCTTTAAAGAAACAGAATTTAAAGTTTTTAAACAAGTAATTGAGGCAAATGGAATAATAAAAGCTTTAAAAGTAGAAAAATCTTCATTATCCCGTAAAGAAATAGATGAACTAACTGTTTTTGCTCAAGAAAATGGTGCTAAAGGTCTAGCATGGATTAAGGTAAATGAAGATGGCTTACAATCACCTATTATAAAATTTTTCAGTGATAACGAGTTAAATAATATAAAAAAAGAAATGAATCTTGATATAGGAGATATCATGTTTTTTGGTGCAGGCCCTGAAGAAGAAGTAAATAAGTATCTTTCTGCAGTAAGACTCAAACTAGGTAAGGATTTGAATTTAATTAAAAATGGCGAATTTAAATTTGTTTGGATAACAGATTTTCCGCTTTTCATCAAAGAAGGTAAACACCTTAATTCTGTCCATCATCCATTCACTATGCCCAAAGATGAAATAAATGATACAAATATTTCAAGTGTTAGATCATGTGCTTATGATATTGTATTGAACGGTATTGAGCTTGGAGGCGGTAGCCTTAGAATACATAAAAGAAAGCTACAGGAAAAAATATTTAATTTACTTAAAATTTCTGAAGAAGAATCAAAAGATAATTTTGGATTTCTACTAGATGCATTAGAAAGTGGTACCCCTCCTCATGGTGGTTTAGCTTTAGGGCTTGATAGAATATTAATGTTCCTAACAAATTCTGATTCCATTAGAGATGTTATAGCATTTCCTAAAACACAAAAATCTTCTTGCTTATTAACAAATGCACCATCAAAAGTTTTTTCTGAAAAACAACTTTTAGAATTAGGAATTGAGCTTATTGAATCTGAGGATTGATAATTTTCCCAAAGACTTTATTATTCTCGACCTTATTAATTAATACTGTACCAATATCACCAGGATTATAAATTTCAGATTCAATTATTACATCAATATAATTATTTGTTCTAATCTTATTATTCTTTTCTTTAATTCCAACTAATTCTTTTCCTATAAAGCGCGATGCAAAATTATTCTTCAAATCTGAGCTTAATGATCTTAATAATTTTGATCTTTTTTTCTTTTCATAATCAGAAATTTTATCATTTCTCATTGAGGCCTTAGTTCCTTTTCTATCTGAGTAAGGAAAAACATGAAGATAATTAAGTTCTGAATTTTTTATATAGTCAAAGGTTCTTTCGAATAACACGTTTGTTTCTCCCGGAAAACCCGTGATTACATCAGTTCCTATACATGCATGGGGGATTTTGTTTCTAATATATTTAATTAAATCATCAAAAATATTTATCTTATATCTCCTCTTCATGTCTTTCAATATTTCATCAGTTGCACTTTGAAGCGAAATATGAAATGATGGACAGATTTTCTTAGACTCACAGATAGAATCAATGAAGTCTATACTTGTATCTGCCGGATCGATCGAGCTCAATCTAATATTTGGCATATCAGTATCTGATTCAATTATGTTTAATAACTCTATTAATGTAATATTTAAATCTTTACCGTAACTTGAGAGATGAATGCCTGTTAAAACAACCTCATTAAAACCTAGAGAATAAAGTTCATTTATTTTTTGAATTATTTCAGAAACCTTCATACTTCTAGATCTACCTCGCGCAAATGGAATAATACAAAAAGTGCACCTGTAATTACAACCGTCTTGTATTTTAAGAAAAGCCCTAGATCTATCTTCTTTAAGATTTTGATAATTATCATCAAAAGTTTTTATATCAAAGATATTAGAAACTATTTCATTTTGATAATTATCAGGTTCTTTTATTACTTTTGGAATTAAATACTTATTAGCATTATCTACTATAAAGTCTACATTTTTTAACTTTGAAAGTTTATCTGGTGATGTTTGAGCTAGACATCCCGTTACAAGTACTTTTATTTTTGGATTTATTTTTTTTATTCTTTTTAAATCTTTAAAGAATTGATTATCAGTATTATCAGTAACGGTGCATGTATTAATTATGCAAAAGTCACTTAAAGAAATATCATCTATTACAGTAAAATTTTCAGGTAAATTGGAAATTATTTTATCTGTATCAAATTGATTTACCTTACAACCATAAGTTATAAAACTTACAAGTTGATTAGACTTCATTTATCCAACCCCCACCTAAAACCTTTTCGCCAGAATAGAAAACTATAGCCTGACCAGGCGTCAATGCTCTTTGAACTTTAGAAAATTTTACCATTATCTTTTGATCATTAATAAAGCTTATATCTACAGGAGTTTCGGGACTTCTATATCTTGTTTTCGCCTTTATATCCATATTTTTCAGTTTGTCTGTATCGACGGACCAATTTAAATTTGTTGCATATAAAGTATCAGCATATAAATCTTTTTCGTCTCCAACAACAACTTCAAATTCCTTAAAATTAATTGAAACAACATATTTTGCAGTTTTAGAATCTATTCCTAATTTCTTTCTTTGACCAATTGTAAAATTATGAATTCCGTCATGTTCGCCCAGAATTTTTCCTTCTAGATTTTTAATAAACCCTTTCTTAGGTTCTTGATAATTAGAATTTTCCTCAATAAATTTTCTATAATCCTTTGCTATAAAGCATACATCTTGACTTTCCTTTTTTGAAGCTACCGAAAGATCGAATCCCTCTGAAATTTCTCTAACCCTTGATTTGGTAAACTCGCCAAGAGGAAAAAGGAGTTTTGATAGCTCTTTATTGCCTAGAGTAAATAGAAAATATGATTGATCTTTAAATTTATCTAAACCTTTCTCTAAAAAATAATTACCATTATTATTTTTTGATATTTTTGCATAATGTCCTGTAGCTAAATAGTCGGCACCTAGTTCAAGAGATTTTTTTAAAAGGAAATCAAACTTCATATATTCGTTACACATAATACATGGATTGGGAGTTTGACCGTTATAGTATTTATTAATAAAATCATTTACAACATATTTTTGAAAATCATCTTTATAATTTACAACATGATGTTCTATACCTATTTGATTGGCAGCCTGTCTCGCATCAAAAACATCATTTAATGAACAACAACCAGTCTCACCGTCTGCATAGTCCCATAATTGCATTGTTATTCCTGAAACTTCATGCCCTTGCTCCATTAATAAAGCTGCTGTTGTTGAGCTATCAACGCCCCCACTCATTGCCACAATAATTTTTTTTCTCACTGACATAACTTTACCAGATTGATTTTATTTTTTGAAAGATGATTATCTATATTTATTTATGTATTATTAAAACATTCCTATGAAAAATCTCTCTTTTGCACTAGAAAATGGTTTATCAAAAAAAGAATATGAATTAATAATTAATAAAATAAAAAGAGAACCCAATTATAATGAAATTGGTGTTATAGCGGCAATGTGGTCAGAACATTGTTCATACAAAAGTTCAAAGTATTATTTAAAAAAACTTCCTACAAAAGGTAAGCATATAATTCAGGGCCCTGGAGAAAATGCTGGAATTATAGATATTGGTAATAATCAATGTGCAGTTTTTAAAATCGAGAGCCATAATCATCCATCTTTCATTGAACCTTATCAAGGTGCTGCAACAGGTGTTGGAGGTATTTTACGAGATGTATTTACAATGGGAGCTCGACCAGTAGCTCTTATGAACTCCTTAAGATTTGGTAATCCTAAAAATAAAATTACAAAAAGGTTAGTTAATGGAGTGGTTGCTGGCATAGCAGGGTATGGAAATTGTATGGGTATTCCTACTGTTGGAGGTGAAGTTTATTTTGACGAATCCTATAATGGAAATCCACTAGTTAATGCTTTCGCTTTAGGAATAACAACAAGAAATAAAATTTTTAAAGGTAGAGCAGATGGTCCTGGTAATCCAGTTATTTATTTAGGTGCAAAAACTGGAAAAGATGGAGTCAAAGGTGCAATAATGGCATCTGATATATTTGAGGATGATAAAAATCTTGAGAGACCTACAGTACAAATTGGCGATCCTTTTAAAGAGAAACTTTTATTGGAAGCATGTCTTGAGCTTTTTGAACAGAAAGGTATTGTTGGAATTCAAGATATGGGTGCAGCTGGATTAACTTCATCTGCCTCTGAAATGGCTAGCAGGTCAGGTAATGGAATATTAATTGATTTAGATGATGTTCCCAAAAGAGATTTAAGCATAAATGCATATGAAATGTTATTATCAGAATCTCAGGAGCGAATGTTACTGGTATTAAAAGAAAAATCAGCAAAGAAAATAAATAAAATTTTTACAAAGTGGGGTCTTGATTCAAAAAAAATCGGATCTGTAATAAAAGAAAAAAAATTTATTATTAAATATAAGAAAGAAATAGTAGTTGATTTACCAGTATCAATTTTAACTGATGATTGTCCTATTTATAAAAGACCAGTTAAAAATCCTATGCGTAAGAAAATTAAAAAAGTTATTTTTAAGAGTAATGAGCTAAGTGAAAGGGACCTTAAAATAATTTTAAAAAAAATTATAAGTGATCCAAATATTTGCTCTAGAAAATGGATTTATGAGCAGTATGATCATATGGTTGGTACTGATACCCTCGTTAGGCCTGGGTCAGATTCAGCTGTAATTAGAATAAAAAATAGCAAAAAAGCTCTTTGTCTAACAACAAATTGTAATTCAGGATATTGTCTATTAAACCCTTCTGCAGGAGCAAGTATTGCTGTTGCAGAGTCTACAAGAAATATAATTGCATCCGGAGGAAAGCCTTTAGCTATTACAAATTGTTTAAACTTTGGAAACCCCGAAAATAGAGAAATTATGTGGCAATTTTCAAAAAGTATTGAAGGAATATCTAAGGCTTGTAAGAATTTTAATACACCAGTAGTCAGCGGAAATGTAAGTTTATACAACGAAAATACAAAAGACTCAATTAAGCCGACTCCTGTAATAAGTATGGTTGGAATTTTAGATGATATTAAATTTTGCAGGGATCAATTTTTCAAAAATATTAATGATGAAATTTATTTGGTAGGAAAAATCAAGAATGATTTTGGAAGCTCAATTGTATCAAAATATTATAAAAAGATTAAAGATATTGATAGCCCCCCCAATCTAAATCTCAAAACCCATAAAAAAATAAATAATTTTATTTATAAAATTAATAGAAAACTTGATATTAACTCAGTGCATGACATTTCTGAAGGAGGTCTTGCGGTGGCTTTATTAGAATCCTGTTTTGGGCCCAACTTATCAGTTGGCGTAAAAATTGATTTATCCTCTTTAAAATTTAGTTCAAATTTACAAATATTCTCTGAATCACAAGGCTGTTATATTTTAAGCTGTGGCAAAGATAGCGGAAAAAAATTATTAAAATTTGCAGAAAAAGATAAAATTTATATAAAAAAAATAGGTGTGGTTTCACATAATAATTTTTATATAAAAGATTATTTTAATGTTAAGATTGATACTATTCATAAATTATGGAGTAATTCTTTTCCAAAATGATCATTAATGATAAGTTAATAGAAGAATGCGGAGTCTTTGGTATTTTTAATTCAAAAGAAGCTGCAGTGCTTACAACGTTAGGTCTTCATGCTTTACAACATAGAGGTAAAGAAGGTGCTGGCATTGTAACTTTTGATGGAAAAAACTTTAATGGTGTAAGAGCTCAAGGATTAGTAAGCAATACTTTTAACAAGAAAGAAATAATAGAACAACTACCCGGTAAAAATGCTGTTGGTCATGTTAGATATTCTACACAAGGGGAGTCAATTGAAAAAAATATTCAACCACTATTTGCAGATCTTGCTGCAGGTGGTTTTGCCTGTGCTCACAACGGAAATCTAATAAATGCAATGGAAATAAGAAAAGAATTAATTGCTAAAGGAGCAATTTTCCAGACAACCTCTGATACTGAAACAATTCTACAGTTAGTAGCTTTATCTAGAAAAAAATTATTGAAAGATAAGTTGATAGATGCATTAAAAAAAATAAAAGGTGCCTACTCATTGGTTATTTTAACTAATAAAAAGCTAATTGGAGTCAGGGATCCCTTTGGAATCAGACCTTTAGTTTTAGGTATTAAAGATGGATCCTATGTCCTTGCATCTGAAACCTCTGCATTAAATATTATCGGAGCCGAGTATATAAGAGAGGTAAAAAATGGAGAAATTGTAATAATTACTAAAGATGGGATACAAAGTTTGAAACCTTTTATAAGAAGAAAAGAACGCCCTTGCATCTTTGAAAGAATATACTTTGCTAGGCCTGATAGTATGATAGGTGGAAAGACTGTTTATACGTATAGAAAAAAGCTTGGAGAGCAATTAGCAATAGAAAACAAGATAAAAGCAGACGTTGTTGTTCCAGTGCTTGATTCGGGTGTATCTGCAGCTTTAGGCTATGCACAAAAGTCTAAAATACCATTTGAGTTAGGTCTTATTAGAAGTCATTATGTTGGCCGTACTTTTATTGAGCCAACTCAAAACATTAGACAATTTGGAGTAAAGCTAAAACATAGTGTAAATAAATCTTGCATCTCTAACAAAAGGGTTATATTAATTGATGATTCAATTGTAAGGGGAACAACTGCAAAAAAAATAGTTAAAGAATTATTTGATTCAGGTGCAAAAGAAGTACATTTGGGAATAGGATGTCCTCCAATTACGCACCCTGATTTTTATGGTATTGATACCCCTAGCCATGAAGAACTCATAGCGTCGAGTAAAAATATAAAAGAAATGGAAAAAATAATAGGAGTAAATTCTTTATTTTTCTTAAGCTTAGATGGTACATACAAGGCAATGGGGTACAAAAAAAGGAATGCTAAATCTCCTCAATTTACAGATCACTGTTTCACAGGAGACTATCCTGTTAAATAGTTAATTAAGCTGATTTAAAATATTTTCAATGTTTTCTTTAGCTATCTCAGCTTGGCTGCAGATTCTCTTCTCTCTTTCTATGACCTCTTCAGGAGCTGATTCTAAAAATTTTGAATTTTTTAATTTATTAGAAACTCTTTCTAAATCCTTATTTATAACTACTAAATCTTTCAAAAGCTTATTTTTTTGAGAAACAATATCCATATCACTAGTTTTTCTTATAGAAATTTTAAAATATCTTGAAACTGTAGTGATAAACATTTTATCTTTCATATCATAATTTTTAATGGAATTTATATTTATTAGCTTAGAAATTAAAGTACTATTTTCAATAATAAATTCATAATATTTGCTATTCTCCTCAATAAAAATATCGATTTTTTCAGCTGGGGGGATGGAGAGATTTTTTCTAAAAGATCTAACACTAATTACAAAATCTTGTAAAATACTGAATTTCATTTTATCGAAACCTTCAAAATTATATTTATTTTTGTCTGGTAACACTTTATTTTTATTTGATTTATTTATCTGACTTAATAGCTCTGATGAAATAAAAGGACAAAATGGAAATAACAGCAAAATGAAATCATGGAAAATATTCAACAATATTTCTTTTGTATTTTTATTTTCGCTATTTAAAAAAGAAATTTTAGAAATTTCAATATACCAATCACAATAGTCATCCCAGAAGAATTTATAGATTTCCGTAGCTGATTTTTCAATTTCACAGTTTTCAATATAAGCCTCATATTTACTTAGCAAGTCACTAAATCTTGAGATAATCCAAAAATCATAAAAATTCTTTGGTTTTAATTGATTTTTAATTTCATACCCCTCTGAGTTAATTTTTACAAAATTATAAGCATTCCAAATTTTATTCATAAAATTTTTATATGAATCTAAAGAATTTTTACCAATTTTAATATCGTTGTGTGGTGATAGATTTGATGAAAGATAAAATCTCAATGAATCAGTTCCATGTTTGTCTATTAGTTCTAAGGGATCAATGACATTACCTTTAGTCTTACTCATTTTATGTCCTTTATGATCTCTAATTAAATTATGGATATATACAATTTTAAAAGGAATTTTTTTAGTTAATTTGATAGACATCATAATCATTCTTGCAACCCAGAAGAAAATAATATCAAAACCTGTAACCAGGATTGATGTTGGAAAAAAATTCTCAAATTTTTTATTATTTTTTGGCCACCCTAAAGTCGAAAAAGGCCATAAACCAGACGAGAACCATGTGTCCAGAACATCTGTTTCCTGAGTAAACTTATCTGGTGATTTATTAAATTTCTTTTTATATTCTAAAAGAGCTGTTTTTTCATCTTGAGCAGCAATAGAAAAATTATTATTACATGTCCAAACTGGTATTTTATGACCCCATATTATTTGCCTAGAAATACACCATGGCTTTATATTCTTCATCCATTCAAAAAAAGTGTTTTCCCAAAATTTTGGTTTAAATTCTATATCTCCCCTCTTTACTGCCTTCATAGATTCCTCAGCCATATCTTTGACATTTAAAAACCATTGATACTTAAGTAGTGGCTCAATTACAGCTGACGACCTATCCCCTTTGGGAATAGTATTGATAACTTCCTCTTCACCTTCATAAATGTCTTTTTCTTTCATAAAAGTCAATATCTTGTCTCTGGCATCAATAGTTGATAATCCTCTAAAGTCATCTGGAACATTTTTATTTAGAGTACCGTCGTCATTTAAAATATTTATCATTTCAAGCCCATGTCTTTTAGCTATTTCAAAATCATTGAAATCGTGCCCTGGAGTAATCTTTACAGCTCCAGAACCTTTATTTATATCAGCATAATCATCAGTAATTATTGGAATTTTTTTATTATTAAATACATTGAAGACTTTTTTTCCTACTATGTGCGAATATCTATCATCATTGGGGTTAACAGCAATAGCAGTATCACCAAATGCTGTCTCTGGTCTAGTAGTTGATACAATTATATATTCATCAGAATCTTCTAAAAAATATTTAAAAGAGTAAAGATAACCTTTTGATTCAACTGAAATGACCTCTAGATCAGATATAGCAGTTCTGAGAACTGGATCCCAATTTACTAATGTTTTTTGTTTGTAAATCAAACCTTCATTAAATAATTCTATAAATGCTTTATTGACAGCATTGCTCATATCTTGATCGAGAGTAAACTTTTTCTCATCCCAATCGCAGCTCAATCCTAAAGTCCTTAATTGGTTAATGATTTGATCACCATTAATTTCTTTCCACTTCCAAATTTCCTTAATTAATTCATCATTCGATAGTTCTTTTAAATTTATACCTTTTTTTGATAATGATTTTTCTACAAGTAATTGAGTGGCTATACCAGCATGATCCGTACCAGGAGTCCATTGGACATTAAATCCTTTAAGATAATAATATTTAACTAATACGTCCTGAACTGTAGAATTTAGTGCATGGCCTAAGTGTAAGCTGCCCGTGACATTAGGTGGAGGAATAGCCAGGGAGAAAACTTTTTTGGAATAGTCAAAATCTCTGCTAATAGATATAGAATCAACCCATTTTTTTTCAATTTCTTTTGGATTATAAGTTTTAATACTCTGATCAGGTTTCATCAAATATTATCTGTAATAGGTGCTTCTGGTACTTCAATTTCTGGAGCATTAATTTCGACATCAGTGTCTGAATAAAGTGGAAGCCCTGTTCCTGCAGGTATTAACCTACCCATTATTACGTTCTCTTTTAATCCAGACAATTCATCAATCTTTCCTTCACATGACGCATCAGTTAAAACTTTTGTAGTCTCTTGGAATGAAGCCGCTGACAGCCAACTTTTTGTACTTAATGAAGCTCTTGTTATACCTAACAATAAAGGCTCAGCTTTTGCAGGCTGACCTCCTTCTGTTAAAATCTGCTTATTGGTTTTAATAAACTCGCTCTTTTCAACAGCTTCGCCAATAAGTAGAGTTGTATCACCACTATCAGTTATTTTCACTCTTTTTAACATTTGTCTTGTTATAATCTCAATATGCTTATCATTAATTCTTACACCCTGTAGTCTGTAAACATCTTGAATCTCGTCAACAATATATTTTGATAATTCTTTTTCACCTTTAATTTTTAAAATGTCGTGTGGATCAGGTGCACCATCAACAATTTGATCTCCAGCTGTAATATTTTCTCCTTCTCTAACTAAAATATGTTTTGATTTAGGTACTAAATATTCTTTAGGATCACCAACAGATGGTGTAACAATTATTCTTTTTTTGGCCTTAATGTCTTTACCGAAGGAAACAATTCCTTCAATTTCTGAAACTATCGCTGGATCTTTTGGAGGTCTTGCCTCAAATAATTCAGCAACCCGAGGAAGCCCACCTGTAATATCTTTAGTTTGAGCCTTAGTCTGAGGAAGAGATGCTATGAATTCACCGGGCTCTACTTTTTCACCATCATCTTTTCTGATTTCGGCGCCTCCAGGCATAGGATATTCAAATCTATCTCCAGATTTTGTAACTAGTATTAATGCAGGGTTTAATTTTTGGTTTTTGAATTGAATAACTTCTTTATTTGATAATCCAGTATATGGATCAACAGTCTCTTTATAGGTTACATTAGCTTCTAAATCTTTGTATTCAACATGGCCAGACTCCTCTGCTACAAAAGGAAAAATAGTTGGATCCCATTCTGCTATTATGGAGCCTTTTTTAATTGAATCATTCTCATTTAAGTATATTTTTGCACCAATAGTTAGCGGGTATCTCTCGAGCTCTAAAGATGTACTTGAGTCCTCTATAACAATTTCAGCGGTTTTACTGGTACATATATTGAAATCGCCAGATTTCACATAATTTAAATCAATAAATTTAATTTTTCCATTGTTTTTTGCTTCATGTCTGGATTGTTCTACTTTTGCCACTCCACCAATATGGAATGTTCTCATTGTAAGCTGTGTTCCAGGCTCACCGATAGATTGAGCTGCAATGATTCCAACGGCCTCTCCAATATTAACTAATTCACCACTCGCAAGGTTTCTACCATAGCATAGAGCACAAACACCAATTTCACACTCACAAGTAAGTACCGATCTAATTTTAATTTTTGGAGAACCAGGTAGATCATCAATTCTTTTTGCAGCTGCTTCATCAACCTCTTGATTTCTGGAGAGAATTTTTTCACCGCTCAGAGGGTCAACAACATCTTCTGCAACTATTCTCCCTAATGCTCTTGTTCCAACACTTGAAACAACTTCGCCACCCTCAATAAGCTGAGTTAGTTCAACACCTTCATTTGTTCCACAATCGTATTCAGTAACCATTACATCTTGGGCCACATCAACCAAACGTCTCGTCAAATATCCAGCGTTTGCAGTTTTTAGTGCAGTATCAGCAAGACCCTTTCTTGCACCATGGGTTGAAATGAAATATTGAAGTACACTTAGGCCTTCTCTAAAATTAGAAGTTATTGGAGTCTCTATAATTTCTCCAGATGGTTTAGCCATTAAACCACGCATACCAGCAAGCTGTCGGACCTGAGATTGACTTCCTCTTGCGCCTGATTCAACCATCATGAATATAGGATTGCTACTTGGAGAGACATCTGATTTTTCATTATTTGATGATTCTGAAGCAGATATTCTGTCCATTAGAAAGTTTGCAATTTCGTCTCCTGTTCTAGCCCATACATCTATAACTTTGTTATAACGCTCACCCTCAGTAATTAAACCCTGAAGGTACTGATCTTTAATATTATTAACTTCATCTTCAGCCTTTTGTATTAATTGATTTTTTTCATCGGGAATGATCATGTCTGCAATTGAAACAGATATCCCAGATGTTGTTGAGTGTTGAAATCCAAGAGTTCTAAGTCTATCAGCCAAAAGAACGGTGCTTTTACCACCTGAAATTCTGAATGTTGAATCAATCAGCTCTTCGATCGCTTTTTTGGTCATTAGCCTATTAACTAACTCAAAAGGAACCTCATCAGGCATCACTTCAAAAATTAGAGCCCTTCCCACAGTAGTACTCTCTACATTTCCGTTAATATTAATTTTAATTTTTGCATGAATATGGACATTTCCAAGGTCAAAAGCACTTCTTAATTCTTCAATAGATGAAAAGATTTTACCCTCACCTTTTACACCTGGAACTTCTCTACTTATGTAATATATTCCTAAGACAATATCTTGAGAAGGAAGTATTATTGGTTTTCCATGAGCAGGAGAAAGAATATTGTTAGTGGACATAATAAGGGTACGACACTCAGTTTGAGCTTCTACTGACAATGGTACATGAACAGCCATTTGATCACCATCGAAATCAGCATTAAAAGCTGGGCAAACTAAAGGATGAAGCTGAATAGCCTTATCTTCCACTAAAACAGGTTCAAAAGCTTGCACACTCAGCCTATGAAGAGTCGGAGCTCTATTTAACATAACAGGATGTTCTTTAATTACATCATCTAATGCATCCCATACTATCGGGGCTTGTTGTTCAACCAAATTTTTTGCTATTTTAATAGTTGCTGCATGACCCCATAATTCTAATTTTTGATAAATGAATGGCCTAAATAATTCTAAGGCCATTTTTTTTGGAAGCCCGCACTGATGCAACTTTAACTGAGGGCCAACGACAATTACAGATCTACCAGAATAATCTACTCTTTTCCCTAGCAAGTTCTGTCTAAACCTACCCTGCTTTCCTTTAATAATATCACTTAAGCTTTTAAGAGGTCTATGATTATGCCCTAAAACAGGTCGGCCTCTTCTACCATTTTCAAATAAAGCATCAACTGATTCTTGCAACATTCTTTTTTCATTTCTAATAATGATATCAGGAGCACCTAGTTCCATTAATTTTTTTAATCTATTATTTCTATTGATAACTCTTCTATACAAATCATTTAAGTCAGAAGTAGCAAATCTACCACCATCTAGTGGAACTAGTGGTCTAAGATCTGGAGGTAAAACAGGCAACCTTTTTAAAATCATCCATTCGGGCTTATTTCCTGAATTCCTGAAAGCTTCTACAATTCTAAGTCTTTTTGATAGTTTTACTTTTTTCAAAGGTGAAGATGTCGACCTTAATTCTTGCTTTAATTCAACAGATAAAGTCTCTAAATCAATCTCTTGTAGCATTGTTCTTATAGTTTCAGCGCCCATTCCAACAAGTAGAAAAAAATTATCATCTATAAGCTTTCTATAAGCATCTTCTGAAATAACTTGTCCAATCTTCAGACCCGTATCACCAGGGTCAGTGATTACATAAGACTCAAAATATAAAACTTTTTCAAGATCTTTTAATGTCATATCGAGCAAAGATCCAATCCTACTAGGTACACTTTTCAGAAACCAAATATGAGCAACAGGAGAGCAAAGTTCAATATGACCCATTCTGAATCTTCTGACCTTACTTGAAATAACTTCAACCCCACACTTTTCACAAGTATGGTTTCTGTGCTTTAGCCTTTTATATTTTCCACACAAACATTCAAAATCTTTTACCGGTCCAAAAATCTTTGCACAAAATAGACCATATTTTTCGGGTTTAAAGGTTCTATAATTAATAGTCTCTGGTTTTTTTATTTCGCCATAAGACCAATCCTTAATCTCTTCAGGTGAGGCAATACTAATCTTGATTGATTTAAAATCAGATGGATTCTTTGGCTTATCAAATAACACTCCCATATCTAACATGTGATTCCCTCCAAAATTCTAGTTTTCTGCATCTAGCTCTTCCCCTTTATCGATCATTTCGATATTTAAACCTAATGATTTTAATTCATTTGTTAAAACGTTAAAAGACTCTGGTATTCCAGGCTCAAATTTCAATTTGTTTTTTACAATTGAATCGAAAAGTCTTGTTCTTCCGATCACATCATCAGACTTGACTGTTAAGAATTCTTGCAAGGTGTTTGCAGCACCGTAAGCTTCCAAAGCCCAGACCTCCATTTCACCTAATCGCTGTCCACCAAAATGAGATTTTCCACCTAGTGGTTGTTGAGTTACAAGAGAGTATGGCCCTATAGCTCTTGCATGAATTTTTTCTTCAACAAGATGATGTAGTTTGATCATATACATTATTCCAACCGTTACACGCTGGTCAAAAGCTTCGCCTGTCTGGCCATTAAATAAAGTAAGTTTCCCATCTTCAGGAAAATGATTCTCAGCCAGTAAAGATCTTATATCTGATTCTTTCACGCCTTCAAAAATTGGAGTTTCTACTGGCACACCATCAGATAATCGTTTAGCAAGATCTAACAGATCTTCCTCTGAAAGTTTCTTTATGCCATTGAGATAATCAATATCATTTTTGTAAAAACTCGTTAGTAATTCTCTTAGTTTGATTGTATTTGGAAACTTATTATTTAGTTCATAATCTATTTGATTACCTAAAGCTTTTGCGGCTAAGCCCAAATGAGTTTCCAAAATTTGGCCAACATTCATTCTAGAAGGAACACCTAATGGATTTAATACCATATCAACTGGAGTACCATCAGGCAAATAAGGCATATCTTCAACAGGTAGTACACGTGAGACAACTCCCTTATTTCCATGTCTACCAGCCATTTTGTCTCCAACTTGGTGTTTTCTTTTGACTGCAACATATACTTTGATAACCTTTAATACACCAGGTTGTAAATCATCAGGTTGTGATAATTTTTCAATTTCTGAATTAATTCTGTTGGAAACACTTTCTATTTTTTCATTACTTATTTTTAAAATTGATTCAATCTCATTTAAACATGAGCTCATACCATCAAATTCAATAGTAATTATTTTTTCATAAGGAACCAGATTAAAAGACTCGGCAGTTATTTCTTTTGTCTTTTTTAAAACAATTTTTCTACCGGATCTAACATCGTTATTAGAAACTTTACCTACAAATATATTCTTCAATTTAGATCTTGCTTCACTTACTATATAGTCTTCCTCTTTTTGTAATTCTGCTTTTAATTCTAAAACCTCAGGTGATCCTGATCTAGATTGATCCTGCTTATCACCCAATCTAGAAACAAGAGTTTTAACGTCTAAAACTATGCCGTTAACCCCGGGTGGAACTCTCAAAGAAGTATCTTTAACGTCACCTGCTTTGTCACCAAATATTGCTCTTAAAAGTCTTTCTTCAGGAGACAGTTGTGTTTCGCCCTTAGGTGATATTTTACCAACTAATATATCACTTGGACTTACCTCAGCTCCAATCTGTATAACACCATCTTTATCTAAAAAAGATAAGTTCTCTTCATTAACATTAGGAATATCTCGAGTTATTTCTTCTTTACCGAGTTTTGTCTCTCTAGATACACACTCAAATTCTTCAATATGAAGTGATGTAAAAGTATCCTCTTTAGACAATCTTTCACTGATTAATATTGCATCCTCAAAATTATATCCCCCCCATGCCATAAAAGCGATTAATACATTTTTACCTAAAGCTAATTCACCGTATTCGGTGGAAGGGCCATCAGCTATTATGTCACCATGGAATATTTTCTGTCCTTTTTTAACTAGAGGTTTTTGGTTCCAACATGTATTTTGGTTCGAACGTTGAAATTTTATAAGATCATAAATATCTGAAATCTCACCTGAAGAAGCATCATCTTTCTTGATAACAATTTTTGAAGAATCAACATAGTCAACAATCCCATCATTTTTAGCTATTACATTAACACCAGAATCACGAGATATATTTTTTTCAAATCCTGTACCAACTAAAGGAGCAGATGACTTTAGCAAAGGAACTGCTTGTCTTTGCATGTTTGATCCCATAAGAGCTCTGTTGGCATCATCATGTTCTAGAAAAGGAATCAAGGATGATGAAACTGAAACTAGTTGAGCTGGGGAAACATCCATCAATTGAACATTTTCTTTTTGAACAACTTCAAATTCTCCAGAATTTCGAGCGTCCACAAGTTCGTTAACAAATTCGCCCTTTTCATCAATTTCTGCATTTGCTTGTGCAATAATATAGTCTTCTTCCTCTAAAGCATTTAAATATTTGATTTTGTTAGTAACTTTGGAATTACTCACTTGTCTGTAAGGGGTAAGTATAAAACCATGCTCATTGATTTTTGAGTAAGTACTTAAACTAGAAATTAAACCGATATTTGGTCCCTCTGGAGTTTCTATAGGGCAAATTCTTCCATAATGTGAAGAGTGAACATCCCTAACTTCAAAACCTGCCCTTTCTCGGGTTAGACCACCTGGACCAAGAGCACTGAGCCTTCTCTTATGGGTTATTTCAGACAATGGATTTGTTTGATCCATAAATTGTGAAAGTTGGCCGGTTGCAAAAAATTCTTTAACCACCGAAGTTACACTTTTGGGTATGACGATATCGGACGGGAACATTTCATCCACAACATTATACATAAGCTTTTCTCTAATACTTTTAGCAAGTCGCTCAAGACCAACAAAAAATCTGTCTTCAATTAGTTCTCCAACAGTTCTTACTCTTCGGTTTCCTAGATGATCTATGTCATCAACTTCACCACGTCCAGATTTTAATAACAAAAGGTATTTGAAGGACTCTAATATATCGCGAGAATCAAGACAAAGTTTTGAATTTGAAACTCCATGATTAAGCTTATAATTTATTTTCATCCTTCCTACGCGAGATAATCTGTATGTATCTTCATTAAAAAACATATTTTCAAAAAATGTTGTTGCAACTTTAGGAGTTGGAGGATCAGTCGGTCTAAATTTTTTATATATTTCAGAGACTGCTTGCTCTTTTGTTAAAACTTTCGTCTTTGCAACCATTTCATTTATGGTTATTACAAGTGAATTTGTATAAAAATTATTATCAACAAAATATATTTCAAATTTATCTATATTGTTATTTTTAATGTATTCAATAGTCTCATCAGTAATTTCTTCGATCAAATTTGATTCAATAGGATTATCTTTATCATATGTACCTTCAATTTTTTTTACTAAATAAGATCCAAGCAACTCTTCTTCTGGAACATTCAAGGTAGTCAATTTATTGTTCTTTATTTTTTCAACTATCCTTTCATTAAATCTTCTATTTTCTCTAACTATCAAATTTCCTTTGGAATCATTTATATCGTGAGAAGCTCTTTGAAAAGGTAGAAGATCAAAATTGATATCTTTCTCAAAATCTTTTCCATTATATCTTATGGTTTCTTTTTTATAAAAATTATTTAGTATTGTTTTAATATCCTGACCCAAGGCAAGCATTAAAAGAGTTGAGTGAAATTTCTTTTTTCTGTCAATTCTGACAAATAAAATATCTTTAGAATCAAATTCAAAATCAAGCCATCTTCCATCTTGAGGCACTATTCTAGCGGTAAAACTCGTTTTCCCAGTAGTTGTTAAATCTTTAGCAGTTCTTTGAGCATCAAAAAAGACGCCTGGAGATCTGTGCAACTGGTTTACAATTACTCTTTCGGTACCATTAATTATAAATGCGCCATTTGGTGTCATGATTGGAATTTCGCCAAAAAATACTTCTTGCTGCTTAATATCTTTTACACGTTTTGTCTCTAAAATTGGATTTTCATTTTCATCTAAATCATATTCCCAAGTACAAAGATCAAATTTTACATATATAGCAGACTGATAGTTATATCCTTTAAGCTTACACTCAGAAATACTATATTTTGGATCTTCGACTCTATATGAGACATAGCTCAAAGAAGCTCTTCCTTGATAGTCTTCAATAGGGAAAGAAGCCTTAAATACTTTTTGAAGACCAATATTTTCTCTTTTGTCTGGATCTATATCAGCTTGGACTAATAAGTTAAAAGATTCCTTTTGAACACTTAGTAAGTCAGGTATGTCTGTAACTGATTTAAGACTATTTTTAAAACTTTTTCTATGCTTTGTTAAAAGAATATTTTCTTTTTGCAAAAACTCACCTCTTGGACTAAAATAATTTGAAAAAAAATTAAGCGACTTCTACTTTTGCGCCAACTTCTTCTAATTTCTTTTTGATTTCGTCTGCTTCATCTTTCTTAACACCTTGTTTAAGGGGTTTAGGTGCAGACTCAACAAGCTCTTTAGCTTCTTTAAGTCCAAGTGCAGTGACTTCTCTAACAATTTTAATGACTTTGATCTTTTCTCCACCAGCTTCGCTGAGAGTTATATCAAATTCAGTTTTTTCTTCTCCCGCGGCATCGGCTGGGGCTGCACCACCAGCAGGGGCAGCAGCTACAGCAACTGGAGCAGCAGCTTGAACGCCAAACTTTTCTTCGATATCTTTTACTAGTTCAGAAATCTCTAACAAATTAGCATTCTCTAAATAACTAATTACATCTTCTCTTGATACTTCAGGCATAAATTCCTCCGGATATTGAACTCGTATTATATATGGTTATTTTTTATCTTTCAAGTTATTTAATACATTTACTAAACTTGATGGTATTGATTTTGCGGCATAGAGAAATTTCACAGCTGGCTGGTTTATAACCGATAGGAATTGAGAAATTAAAATTTCTCTAGAAGGAAGTTTTGAAATTGCCTCTAATTGATTGACGGTTATCACATTTCCATCAATATAGCCAAATTTAATTTCAAAAGCAGGGCTTTCTTTTTTTATATCCATAAACGATTTAGCTGCTTCCACATAATTTTCATTTAGCAAAGCTATGGCTGTTTCGCCCTTTAATTCGTTAAAATATTGCTCAAAATCTGTATTAAGAGTAGCCTTCTGCAATAAAGTATTTTTAACAACTGAAATCTTAGTATCTAAATTACGAAATGCATTTCTCAATTTTTCAAATTCTGAAACTTTTGTACCTGCAAAGTTAATCAAAATAAAAGAGGGCGAAGAATTTAAAGACTCAGAATATAATGAAACAATTGATTGTTTTTGGTTTTTTTTAAGCATTAAGCTGCGACCCCATTTTTAATTTCTTCTTTAAGCGATGAAACATCAATTTTTATCCCAGGACCCATAGTTGAGGAAATAGTTAATTTTTTCATAAAAATGCCTTTAGATGAAGAAGGTTTAGCAGATATTAAAGAATCCATTAAATGGTAGACATTTTCTAGAATCTGACCAGGTTCAAAAGATTTTTTTGCAGCAGGGAAATTTGCAAGTGCAAGTTTATCATTTTTTATTTCTATCCTGCCTAGTTTCGATTCTTGAACGGCTTTTTCAATATCTTTTGTAACAGTTCCCATTTTAGGACTAGGCATAATGCCTTTTGGACCTAAAACTTTACCTAACTTTCCCACTTTGGGCATTAATTCTGGTGTGGCTATTACTACATCATAATCTAGCCAATTTTCATTAATGATTTTTTCAATTATTTCTTCACCCCCGACATAGTCTGCACCAGCATTTGTTGCTTTTGAAATATAATCACCATTACAAATAGCCAGAACTTTTACGGACTTGCCTAAGGAATGAGGAGGAATTATAGCATATTTAATTTGTTCATCAGACTTTTTGGGATCAATTCCCAGTTGGACAGAAATATCTATTGTTTCATCAAATTTAGATGAATCGATTTGTTTAATTATGTCAACAGCCTCTTTAACTGAATAAAATTTATTTTTATCAAATTTAGAATTAATATCTTTAATTTTATCATTTAATCTACTCATCTAAGCCAACACCTCAACACCCATACTTTTTGCAGTGCCTTCGACAATTTTCATTGCAGCAGAAATATCGTTTGCGTTTAAATCATCCATTTTTGTTTTTGCAATATCTTCAACTTGAGATTTTGAGATCTTTCCAACTTTAACAATCGGTGTTGTTTGAGAACCTTTTTTAATATTTGCAGCTTGTTTAATTAGATAAGAAACTGGGGGTGTTTTAACCTGAAAACTAAAAGACCTGTCCTCATATACTGTAACCACAACTGGGAGAATGCCTTCTTTTTTTTCAGTTTCAGCATTAAAAGCTTTACAAAACTCCATGATATTCACACCCTTTTGGCCTAAAGCAGGGCCAATAGGAGGTGCAGGAGAAGCTTTACCGGCTTCACATAACAATTTTAAGCTTCCAGCTATTTTTTTCATTAAATCTTCTCCACCTGATTAAAATCTAAATCAATTGGCGTTGCTCTACCAAAGATTTCAACTATAACTTGAATTTTACCTTTTTCAACTTTTACTTCTTCAACAATGCCTGTAAAGCTCTCAAATGGTCCTTCTGTAACTTTAACGGATTCTCCTTTATCAAACATTATTTTTGGGGTTGGCTTTAAGGTTCCTTCTTCAATTTTATTTCTCATTTTATCGATTTCGGACTGCTCAACCGTAGGAACAGAATCAGGATCGAGTTTTCCATCCCTAATTTTACCGCCTACAAACCCTATAACTTTAGGGATATTTCGTAAAAAATGCCATGAGTCATTATTTAATTCAGTTTTAACTAATAAATAGCCTGGAAAAAATTTTTTTTCAATCTTCTTCTTTTTTCCACCTTTTAATTGCTCCTCTAAAGTTTCAGTTGGAACAAGCACATCTGATATTAGACCTGGACAATTATCAAGCTTCATTTGTTCAAAAATATATCTTTTAACAGTATCTTCAAAACTTGTAGTAACATGAACTACATACCACTTTTCTGACATTAGTAACCACCTAAAAATAATTCTGTAACTTTTGAAAATAATAAATCTATTAAAAGCAAAATTATACCCAAGATAATGGTAACAACTACAACTCCTGCAGTTGATTTAATATTTTCAGATTTATCAATCCATGAAATCTTTCCCAATTCACTTTTAATATCATTAAAAAACTTTATAAACATAATAACTAATTACAATCTCCTAACAGGGGTGGAGAGTCTCGAACTCCCGACCTACGGTTTTGGAGACCGTCGCTCTACCAACTGAGCTACACCCCTAAATTCGTTTCCTTGTATAAACAATGTTTTTTACAGTGCTTACAATATTTTTTTAGTTCAAGCTTATCACGTTGAACTTTTTTATTCTTTCTTATATGGTATCTACCTTTACCAACACAATTGGTGCACTCTAATGCTACTACTACTACATTATCTCCCATAACCTATAATCTACCTCTCAACTTTACTAGTAACAACAAATTATTACTAAAATATTATTCTAGCCCAAGAGCGGGATTGAACCGCCGACCTCATCCTTACCAAGGATGTGCTCTACCACTGAGCTACCTGGGCAAAAGCGGGAAACGGGACTCGAACCCGCGACCCTCTGCTTGGAAGGCAGATGCTCTAAGCCAACTGAGCTACTCCCGCAATAAGCCATAATATATATGGGGATAGATGGATTCGAACCACCGTAGGCTTGCGCCGTCAGATTTACAGTCTGATGCATTTGTCCACTCTGCCATATCCCCAATATTTAGCTGGCGAAGGGACTTGAACCCCCGACCGGCTGATTACAAATCAGCTGCTCTACCGCTGAGCTACGCCAGCAAAAATATAAAGCCGTATATTAACATACGCCTTAAATATTCTCAATTTTGAAAAATATAAATTATTTTAAAACTGTTGCGGTGATACTTGCTTCAACTATAAGTTTTCCATTATTGAAGGCTTGTCCTTTAATTTTAAAAATATTCAACTTTGATTTTAAGAGTTCGGCTTTAATATTAAGCTTATCACCAGGTAGTGTTGGTGACTTAAATTTTGCAGAATCAATTGCAATCAAAGCAGGATCTTTACCTATTAATTCATCCTCGAAAGATTTATAAATTAATAGGCCGCCAAGTTGGGCAAGAGATTCAACAATAATCACTCCAGGGACAATAGGCCTATTTGGAAAGTGACCTTTAAAAAAAAACAAATTCTCATTAAAAGTAATCTCACCATAAATATCTTTACAAATATTTAAATCTGTTACTTTATCAACAAAAAGAAATGGGTCCCTATGGGGCAGGTATTTCTTTATTTCATCAATATTTAATTCCATAATTAATTATTCATTTGTTCCAAAACCTTATCCGTTATGTCTAAAGACGGATTTAGATACATAAGTCCAGGTGCTTGAGCAGAAATCACAAAATCATAGCCCAATTGCTCGGAAACAACCTTTACTGATTTCATAGCGACTCTCATTATATCTCTTTGGAATTTAGAATCTTGAATTTTTATATCAGCCTCAAAATCCTCTCTTTTTCTTCTTAGTTCCGTAATCTTATAAGCCAAATCCTCTCCTTTTTCATCTCTAGCTTTTTCATCAAGAACAAGCTTTTGCTCATCGTATTTATCTCTCATACTTCTGACTTGATCCTCTAACTTAGATAATATTTTTTGTTTATTCTCGACATTAGCTCTAGCTGATTTTAGATACTTTTTACCAATGTTAGACTCAATTACCAGTTTCTGAAAGTTTACTACAGCAACTTTCGGGGAAGTGACGGCGCTCTCCTGTGAATTTACATCAGACGTTATTAATAAAGTAAAAAAAATAAAAAAAACGATAAATAATGTATTAAATGATTTCATAATATCCTCCTAAGTAAAAAATATTATACTAGAATACAGAACCAAATGAAAACTGGACCTCAAACTTGCTTTCATCAGATTCTCTATTTCCAAGTGGAAAACCAAAATCTAACTTTAAGGGCCCTACTGGAGAAAGCCATCTAAAACCAAACCCTATATCTTTTTTCATGTCCCATGGATTTAAATCAATTGTTTGGGTTTCTTCATAAGTTTCTCCGACATCAATAAATAATATACCTTTTAGTCCGGTCTCCAATGCTAATGGATAGAGATACTCAAATGCTGAATAGACATACTTATTACCTCCAATTCTGACAAATTTACCATTTGATAATGTTCTTCTTGGTGATACTCTTGCAAATTTATAACCCCTTAAATTTTCAGGGCCACCTAAGTAATACCTTTCAGAAACGATTAATCTATCCCCTACATTTCTGAAATCTATAAATGCTCCATCAGCCGTAAAAGCTAGGGTGTGATTAGGGATAAAACTATAATATTTACCAAAACTTGCTGTATATTCTGTGAAATGAAGATTTGCCCCTAAATAGCTATTTGACTCTTGGATATAAAGGCTTGAACTAATTCCTTTTGAAGGATCCATGAAATTGTCTCTTGTATCATAAGTCAGACCTAGAGTAACAGAACTAATTTTGTCTTTACTTTCTTGTAAAACCTCTGTTGCTACAGAATTCAAGTCGTCTACTTTAATGCTCTCAAATCTATATTTCAATCTTGCAAAAGTCCATGTATTTAATTCTTTGCCAAATTGAAGAACTCCACCCCATCTAGCTCTATCATAATCAATATATTGATATTCTCTTTTAAATAATTGAAGTCCAAATTGATAAGAGGTGTCCAAAAAATATGGATCAAAATAATCTATCAGGAAGTTTTGACTTACAGTACCCACTGTTACAGATGCCCCAAGTGATTTTCCATATCCAAATAAATTATTTTCTTGAATTTGAACACCAAGGAGTAATGCCTCTACAGAACTATAGCCACCTTGTATACTAAAATAACCTGTAGGCTTTTCTTCTACTTCTACCTCTAAATCTAAATAATTAGGTTTATCTTTTGATGGAACTTCTTTAATATTTACAAATTCAAAATAATTTCTTCTATTAATAAAATTTTTAGATTTCTTAATTTTAGTACCAGAATAATTTTCTTGCTCTTTTATTTTAATCTCTCTTCTAATAACTTTATCTCTTGTCCTTGTATTTCCTGAAATAGTTATTTTATTAACTTTATATTTTTCTCCTTTCTCAACATTATATTTAATTGAAATTTTAAGTTGTTCGTCATCTTGGTTAAATATTGGATTTATATTTGCAAAAGCGTAAGCTTCGTCGCCATATGCAATTGTCAGACTTTCAATATCTGTATTCATTTTTTCAAGACTAAAATATTCAACATCATCCAGAGATGTATATTGGGACAAATCTTTATTATCTAATAAGTCACCACTAAAAGTTATACTCCCTACTTTATATCTATCACCCTCCTCTACATCAAATACTACTAAATAACCATCTTTTTCTTTTACATATTCTATTCTGGGCTTAGATACTTTTGCGTTTATATATCCATTATTGAGAAAAAAACCTCTTACTTTTGATCTATCAGCATCAATAATATCCTCAGATAGCCTACCTCTGCCGGTTATAGGTGAAAAAACCCACTTAGTTTTAGTTTCTAATTTTTTTAATATTTCCGCAATATTTTCATCACTGGTCCCCTTGATCACTATTCCTTTTACATATCCTCTTTTACCTTCTTTAATTTTTACAGAGTATTGAATAGAGCCTTGCCCAATTGGCGTTATTTTTTCACTTATTTGAACATTATTAAAACCTTTGAGAAGATAGAACTGTTCTATAATAGCTTTAGTTGTTTCTAAAATATCTCTACTAGTTAATTTCCCCTTTTCAATAGGTATTACTTCCAAAATTTCAGACTCTGAAATCTTATCATTTCCAGATATTCGTAAATCAGCTAATATTGGATTCTCTTCAAACCTATAAATTAATAAAATTTTATCTTTAATTAATTTTGTAACAATATCAATTTTATAAAAATAATTTGTTTTATAAAGCTTCTTGATGTCTTCTTTTATAATATTTGATTTATAGGTATCACCAATTTTTGTTGAAATTAAATTTTTTAGTCTATCATCTTTAATTACCTTATTTCCAAAAAATTCTATTTTATATATTTCAACTTCTTCGAATTCTTGCTCTGAGACTGTCTTGGAATATAATGGTAGAGCACATATTAATAATATTAGGCCAATTAATAAAAATATTTTGGATTTCATTTTTCTAGCTCATAAATCCTTTTTGATATACTAGAAACTATATCATCATGGGTTGCGACTATTATAGTGGTTTTGAGTTCATCATTCAAATATCTTAAAAAATTTACCAATTGCTTTGAATTATATAAGTCAAGATTTGCTGTAGGTTCATCCGCTATTAGTATTTTCGGTTTTAAAACCATGGCCCTAGCTAATAGCACTCTTTGTCTTTCCCCCGAAGATAAGTCAGCGGAGGTTTTATCTAGTAGGTTTTTCAAATTTAACTTACTGATAATATGCTCAAAATTTGAATTGATTATATTTTCATCATGAATTATTAAAGGTAGCAAAATGTTATCCTGGATATTTAATACTGAAAGCAGTGAACTGGAACTAGACATGATTCCAATTTCTTTTCTGAATAGTTGAATTGATCTTTTATCATCGTACGCATTAATAGATTTATCGAATATTGTTATTTCACCAGAACTACAAGTTTTTAATTTTGCTATTAAATCAATCAAAGTAGATTTCCCAGAACCTGAAGGGCCAATAATTGAAATAAAATCTCCTCTATCAATTTTTAGATCATTGTATGAAATTACATCATCATTATTATACTTTTTTAATACATTTTTTAAGATTATCATTTATTATCCCTTACAATAAGTTCTTCAACATTTTTATTTAAATAAAAGCTTGTGGGTAAAAAACTTGCAGTAAATATCATAAAGAAAGTGAATAAAGAAATAATAATAAAGTAGCTATATGAAAAAATTATTGGAAATCCCTCAATTCCATAAAAAGACAAATTAATATCAAATAAATCAACAATCTCCTGACTTGCTAATAAATTTGTAGATATTGTGGCTAATATAGTTCCAAAAAAATATCCTATAAAGGATAGTGCAAAGCTGACTAAAATAAATACTATTAATATATGATTTTTTTTTGCACCTAAAATTAAAAGAGTAGCAATTTCGGACTTTCTTTGAAAAATCATACTTGTCGTATTAGAATAAATTGTAGTTGATGCAATCAATATTAGAAATGATAAGAATATAGCTAAGGATACTCTTTCCAATTTCATAATATTGAACAAATTAATATTCATAGTTTGCCAGTCAACTATCTGGCCTTTTAGGTGATTATTCTTATTAAGTATTGCGTTAATCGTATCCTTTGATTTAAAAGGATCATATAGTTTTACTTCTATAAATTCTTGTGAAAATATTATATTTTTTGCTTCTGTATAATTAAAATAAATAATTGGTATAGACTCAGAGTTATTAATTTCTCCGCCTATTTTTATTTTTATTTTTTTGATTTTTTTTAAAGTAGATGGAGATGGAATATATATTTCAAAGTAATCATTTTTCTCTAATTTATTTAATAAAAGAAAATTCTTTGATACATTTGCATAATAAATATTTTTCTCATCGTTTTTGGGGTTTGCATTCATATTACTTTGAGCTTTTAATTTAATAAGTTCAAACTTATTTCCTTTAATATATGCTGCATAACCCTCTAAAGAATTTGAATAAGAAATAATATTCTCAATGTTATCTAAATCATTTTTTGACTTACTACTCAGGATAATATGTGGAAAATTTTCAAGTATCTTATTTTGAACTTTAATTTCAAATCCTTTCATTACAAACATAACCACCATAAGCGAAAAGACAGAAATAAAAATTGAAATAATAGAGATTAAAGCTGGAAGTCTTAAAGATTTATCTTTAAAAATTGAAAAGAGATATTTTTTTGATAAGAAATAAATAAATTTCATTCGTCTCTCAAATGTGGAAACAATATAACATCTCTAATAGATGGGGAATCAGTCAAAAGCATTACAAGTCTATCAATACCTAAACCTGCACCAGCTGTTGGGGGTAATCCATAAGATAAAGCTTCAACATAATCAAGATCCATATCATTTGCTTCATCATCACCCTGATCTTTTAATTTTAATTGTTCTTCAAATCTCTGTTTTTGATCATCTGAATCGTTCAATTCTGAGAAAGCATTTGCAATTTCTTTACCGTTTATATAAAGCTCAAACCTATCGGCAATCAATTTATTCTCATCGTTTCTTCTTGCCAGTGGTGAGATATCAATTGGGAATTCATAAACAAAAATAGGATTATGTTTATCTATAAAAAAATTTGATTCAAAAATCTCTGATATGACTCTTCCTTCTTGATCAAAATGCTCTATATTATTTTTCGAAGCATAATTGAAAAGCTCTTTTCTATTATTTAAAACATCAAAACCTAGAAAATTACTTGTCCACTCTATCATGCTAACCCTCTCCCATGGGAGTTTAAAGTCAATAGAATGATTTTGATAGGAAATAGTTTGACCTAAATCAAGATCCTTTAAGCAATTCAATATAAGTTTTTCAATTAAGTTCATCATATCGTTAAAATCAGAATAAGCTTCATAGATTTCGAGCATAGTGAATTCAGGATTATGTTGAGTTGATATTCCTTCATTTCTGAAGTTTCTCCCTATTTCAAAAACTTTATCAAAACCTCCGACAACTAATCTCTTAAGATAAAGCTCTGGGGCTATTCGTAATTTCAAATTCATATCAAGTGTATTATGAAATGTTGTAAATGGTCTTGCTGCAGCACCACCGGCCATTTTATGCAAAATTGGAGTTTCAACCTCGGTGAATTTATTTTTTGAAAGAAAATTTCTTATTGAAGAAAAAGTTTTTGAACGAATCTCAAAAATTTTTCTAACCTCAGAGTTGGATATTAAATCTAAATATCTTTGTCTATATCTAGTCTCTTTATTGGTTAATCCATGCCATTTTTCAGGTAATGGTCTCAAAGATTTTGTCAAAAGTTCAATTCTAGTTACATCTAATGTTAATTGCTTAGTTTTAGTAAAAAAACATGTTCCTTCTACAAAAATAAAATCTCCTATGTCTATAAATTTTTTAAAGAAATCTAATGATTCTGTACCTATTGTTTCTTTTGAAATAAAAACTTGAAAGTTATTATCATCCTGCTTAATCTGAATAAAAGCAGACTTGCCAAAACTTCTAATAGCCGTAATCCTTCCTACAATTGAATAAATTTTTAAATCTTTTTCGAAACTTTCAGGATCAGTTCCAGCGTATGTATCTATCAAGTCAATAATAAGAATAGATGGCTTTATATCATTTTTAAAAGGGTTTATTCCTTCATCGCGAAGCTTTTGAATTTTTTCTCTTCTAACTTTTATATATTCATTATCATTGTCCATAATTTAGCTCACTTTTAAAATATATTTTAATTTCCTTATAAGAAAATAAAAACACATTGTCACTATTATACTACAAGATAAAAACATAACTCTAAATGAGAAAATTTCAGCTATGAATCCATAAATTGAAGAAAAAATCATTCCACCAAAAGTAAAGGATAAGCTACATAGTGAAAAGGATTTTGTTTTGTTTCCGTCTTCAGAAAATGAAAGTACCAAAGAGTATAGAGAAGGATAAACAAGAGCATGGCATAAACCAAAAATTGAGCCTGAAATAATAATAAGGATAAAGGTATTTGAAAATGACAGCATACCTATTGAAATTCCAAAACCTATTAATCCTGGATAACAAGTTTGAATTCTTCCAATTTTATCGGGAATCCAACCGAAAAAAATTCTCATTACTAGAGCTGTAGAAGTATAGGATATGAAAAATAAGGTTACTGGTTTTATCATATTTTCGTTTGCATAAATTGCGTTAAAATTTAAACAAGTAACAAATGCCCCACCGACTAGGAACATAATGCAAAATATTAGAAAAATTTTTTTATTTTTTAATATTCTAATAAATGCTGTTATAGAAGATTTTTTACCTTGTACAATAACTGATTTAGAATCCTCTAAAAAGGTTAATACTATAAAGCAAATTAAGGCTGCAAAGGATGTTGTTAAAAAAAAAATTTGATAACTATATTCTGAGACTATGTATGTGGATAATGTTGGTGCGATTGCATGATTAGCAATTGCAAATACTCCAAAAAAACCTAATGCTTGAGCTTGATTCTTTAAATCAATTGTTTCAGAAACAAAAGTTCCAGCACTAACAAAGAAAAAAGAAAAAGAACATCCTTGAAGGAATCGTAAAAAAATGTACGAATAATATAAACTATCAAAATGAATGAATAAATAATTACTGAAAGCAAGGCCAAAAGCTCCTATAAGGAGTAATTTTTTTTTGTTATAGGAATCACCTAACATTCCTGATATCGGAGTAAAAAAAATTGTACTAGCTCCAGCAACAGACATTATTAATCCTACATCATGCTCTCCTCCCCCTAACTCGATTATTTGTATTGGTAAGATTAGATATGAATGATAGGCATAAAAAAAGAAAAAAGATGCTAATGTTATAAGACCAAGATTTTTTGTGATTTTCAAAGCTATCAGTTCCTATTATCAAAAATAATTTTTCCATTAACTATAGTAATAAAAACTTTACCGATCAATATTTTTCCAAGAAAAGGGGAATTCTTACTTTTAGAATTAACCATTTTTTTTGTAAATTTAAATTTCTTATTTGGATCAAAGATTGTAATATCAGCAATTGATCCTTTTTTCAAACTTCCCCTTTTTATTTTGGATAATTTTGCAGGCCTACATGAAAGCTTATCTACTAACTCAAAAAGAGATAAAAAATTATTTCTAACTAAATCCAATGATAATGGCAAAGCTGTCTCAAAACCTATAATACCAAAAGGTGACTTTGCAAAACCTTTTGACTTCTCTCTTTCAGAATGTGGGGCATGATCTGTTGCAATAATATCTATAGTATTGTCCTTTAAAGCATTTCGAATAGCCAACATATCTTTTTTTGATCTCAACGGGGGATTCATTTTATAATTTGAGTTTTTGTGATTAATATCGGCATCACATAAAGTGAAATGATGTGGAGTTGCTTCACAAGTGACATTAACGCCGTTTTTTTTAGCTTGTCTTATAATTTCAACGGAGCCCTCAGTTGATACATGACATACATGGAGATGTGCTTTGGTATATTCAGCAATAAAAATATCTCTTAACACACCTAATTCTTCTGACGAATTTGGAATTCCAGGCAAGGAAAATTTTTTTGAATATTTTCCTTCATTAATAACTCCATCTTTTGATAGAGAACATTCTTCACAATGTGATATTACTGGGACACCCATTTTTTTTGAAATCATCATTGCTTCATAAAGCAACTTTGAATTTACAACAGGAAATCCATCATCTGATATTGCTATACAGCCGGACTTTATATTTTCTTCAATCTTTGATAACTCATTTCCCTGTTGATTTTTTGTTATTGTCCCAATAGGGAAAATATTAATTTTCGAATCTTTTGCTGCTGTTTTTAATATATATTTTGTTATTTTTGGATTATCATTAGGTGGCAGTGTATTTGGCATGCAAGCAATGGATGTAAATCCTCCTGATGCAGCTGAATCAGAACCACTTTTAATATTTTCTTTATGAACCAAACCCGGGTCTCTCAGATGAACGTGTAGGTCTATAAAACCTGGGGAAACAATCATATTTTTTGCATTTATTATTTCATAATTCTCTAGATTTATGTTTTTTTTTGGCCGCCCTGTAAAGTAGTTATTAACTTTACCGTTTTTAATCTCTATATTAATTTTTTTATTAATATTTTGAGAAGGATCAACCACTCTTCCATCTAATATAATTACATTCATTTAAGTAAAACCTTTTCTAATAAAATTTGTCTACACCATACGCCAAATTCAATTTGATTAAAATATTTTGCTCTTGTATCGCTATCAAAAGCGGTAGGAATTTCAGTGACTCTGGGGAAAGGATGCATTACAATTGCATCTTTTGGTAATAAATTTAATTGATCCATGCCTAGTTCATAATCATGAATACTACCTCTCTCTTTTTGAACTCTAGTCACATATAATACATCTGTTTCATTTAAAACCTCATTTACATCGGTGGTTTCATAAGAATTCATTGGTAATTTTTCATTAAATTTGAGGTCTTCAGGACTAACAAAACAAAAACTATTGCCATTAAATCTGTTCAAAAGTTTTACTAGGCTTTTAACGGTTCTACCATTTTTCAAATCGCCAACCATTGTAATTTTAAGATTATTTATTGATTTGTTAAAGTAGTTATATATTGTAAATCCATCAAGGATAGTCTGTGTTGGATGCTCTCCATTTCCATCTCCCGCATTAATAATAGGTACTGAACTTATTGTCGAAGCTTGTTTAGCGGCTCCAATTTGATAATGTCTTAAGACAATTGCATCACACATGCAAGCCATCGTCCTTATAGTATCCTCTAAAGATTCACCCTTTGTAACGGAGGAGAATTTAACATTATTTATTGGGATAACCGTACCACCGGATCTAGTCATCGCACTATAAAAAGATGATGAAGTTCTTGTGGATGGTTCATAGAATAAATTTGTTATTATTTTATTTTCAAGATTTTTGTTATTTTTGCCTTTATTATCTAAAGCCTCATCCCATAAATTTATTAAAAAATCTTCTCTTAAATCATCTACTGATAACAAATGGGGAATCATTCTATTGTTTTAAAAAACCTCTCTATTCTTATTATATCTTTAAAAGATTCGAATTCACTATCCCATGAAAAATGAATTATAGAAGGGACACCTATAATATTTTCACGAGGCACAAATCCCCAAAATCTACTATCCAAACTATTATCTCTATTATCTCCCAAAACAAAATACATATTGAGTGGTACTTTAACTTTAAGATCTTGGCCGTCTGATATATCTGAATTTTTTGAATAAATTGTTTCTACATTTTTTTTATCAAATTTATTTATAACAATTTGAAACTCTTTTTCCTCATCTTTAAAAGTTTTTCCTATTGGATATGAAATTTTTTTGCCGTTTATTTTTATTGTGTTACCGTAAAGCTCAATTGTATCTCCGGGAATTCCAACAACTCTTTTAATATAGAATATTGAGAGGATACCTACAAACCCTCCATTTGGACATTTTATAGAATTTTTGTATCCTGGCCAATGAAAAATTACAACATCCCCTCTTTTTATCTCATTTATTGGATTAAAAATAAATTCTTTTGAGCACGGCAGCATTGTGCCATAACCAATTCTATTCGCCAATAGATGATCACCAACAAGAAGATTTGGCAACATGGACTTAGAGGGAATTCTAAAAGGTTGATAAAAAACATATCTAATTAATAAAGCTACTAGTAAAGCAATAAAAATGTTTTTAATATTTTTTAGTAATTTAGAAATTTTATTATCTGCATTCAAAACTTATGCATATTATATTTTGTTAATAAATAATTACAAATTTAGTTCAATCTGTTCAAGATTCATATTCCTTAGTCTTTCTACGTTGTTTACATCAACAATTGAAGATAAATCTTCAACTATATCATTTAAATGCTCTGCGTCCCTCACCAAAAGTTCTATATATATTGATGATTTAACTGATGATATCTGTTTTGCATTAATTTTTATAATATTTGATTCGTGCTTCGCTATTGTGTTTGAAACCTCAGATAATATTCCTGGTTTATCAAAACATGATACTTTAAGCTTTGTGGATGATTTTGAAGCAAAAGATTTATCCCATTTTGTTTCAATTCTTCTGGAAGGGTCAATTTCAAGTATTTGATTGCATGAAATGCGATGTATTGAAATCCCTTTTCCAATTGTAATATGACCTATGATCTCATCCCCATATATTGGGGAACAACATTTTGCAAACCTAACCATGACATTATCATTACCGCCTACCACTATGGCATTAGAAGAATCTATAACCCTAGAAGATCTAGCCGTTTTAGATTTATTTTTAATATCTATTCCCATAAAACTCAAAATTTCTAATATATTAATTTGAGATAAAGAAAATTTTATATAAACATCGTCAAGAGATTTAATCTTCTTTACTAAAGAAAATTCTTTTAGTTTTTCAACAATCTCTTTCTTCTCTATATTGATTCCATAGGAGAGAAGTTTTTGAGACAAAACTGATTTTCCGATTTTAATAGAATCACTAATTAGAGATGTTTTTATTGCAGAACGTATTTTAGTTTTTGCCTTGGAAGTTACAACGTGTTTTAACCAGTCCCTTTTGGGAACTTGTTCACTTTTAGTTATTATTTCAACCATATCTCCACTTTTAAGTTTATAGCTTATAGGTACAATGGCTCCATTAACTTTTCCTCCGTAGCATGAATTTCCAATATCACTATGAATTGAATATGCAAAATCAATAATTGATGAGTCGATAGGAAGTTCTTTCAGATCACCAGTGGGCGTAAAGGTATATACAAAATTGGTTATCAATTCATCTTTAACAGCATCGATAAATTCTTTTGGGTCATTTAATGTCTGGGTATCGAAAATTTTTTGAATACTATCTGGAAAATTAATAGACTTAGAATTAATATTTTCGTCTTTTAATTTGTATTTCCAGTGAGCTGCAATACCGTATTGGGCAATTTCATGCATTTCACCAGTTCTAATTTGAACTTCAACTTTATCACCAAATGGTCCCAATACATTAGTATGTAAGGATTGATAGCCATTACTTTTGGGTAATGCTATGTAATCTTTAAATCTTCCTGGTATTGGTCTCCAAGTAGAATGAACTGCACCTAACGCTGCATAACAATCTGATTCTGTATTTGTTATCACCCTGAAAGCCTTAATGTCAAAAACATTATTAAAGTCTAAATCCTTAGAGAGCATTTTTTTATAAATACCATAAAAATTTTTAAATCTACTTTGTATTGATGCCTTTATTCCATATTTTTCTAATTGATCTTGAAGTAGCCCTTGAATTTCTGTCGAATAGATTTCCCAATCGTTTTTTTTGTTTGAGAAAGCATATTCAATTTCTGCATATTCGTGTGGTTTTAATATTTTAAATGATATATCCTCAAGCTCGGTTCTAATCCAATATATACCCAATCTATCGGCAAGTGGAGCATAAAGATCCATAGTTTCTTTAGCAAAATCAGCTTGTTTATTTTCTGGCAAATAGTGTATGGTTCTGCAATTATGTAATCTGTCAGCTAATTTTACTATTATTACTCTTATATCTTTGCCTGTTGCTAAAATTAATTTTCTAAAGTTTTCTGCTTGACGTTCAAACTTTGAACTTATTTTCAACTGTCCAATTTTAGTAACACCGTTAACAAGATTAAATACTTTTTTACCAAATAATTTTTCAATATCATCATTTGTAGCCAATGTATCTTCAATTGTGTCATGCAGTAATCCTGTAATAATAGATTCTTTATCGAGTTTTATATCTGCTAATATAGATGTTACTTCCATTGGATGAATCATATAAGGCTCACCTGAATATCTTTTTTGACCTGCATGGACCTTAGCGGAAAATGCATAAGCTTTTTTAACTTCCTCGATATCTTTGGAAGTTAAATAAGGTCTTATTTTTGCAACAATATTATCTAATCTAATCATAGTGAAGAAATTATCCTCTTTGTATCATTAAAAGCATCATTCAAGTCATCATTTATTATTAAATGATCAAAATAAGTAGATTTTTTTAATTCATTTTTGGCTTCCTCTATTCTTTTGTTAATTTGATCATCTGTAAGATCATCTCTTTTGACTAATCTTTCTCTCAATATTTCAATAGATGGAGTTTTTATAAAAATTGAACAGCAATCAAAATGATTTGTGTTCATTATTGAATATGCTCCTTTAACATCGATATCTAATAAAACGCTATGGCCAAATTTCACCGAGTCTCTTATTGGTTGAATTGGAGTGCCATATAATTCATTATGAACATTCTCATATTCTAAAAATTTATTTTCATCAATCATATTTTTGAAATCATTTTGTGATATAAATTTATAATGCTCTCCTTCAGTTTCACCATTCCTTATTTTTCTGGTTGTACAAGAAATAGAAAAATCTAAATTTTTAAAATTTTCTAACATTAATTTTGTTAAAGATGACTTGCCTGAACCCGAAGGTCCAGCAACTATAATAAGAAATCCTCCTTTTACAATCATTATATTATTTTAAAATAAAAGAACCAATTGATGAAGTTATAATTTAAAAATTTCATATAACTTAACTAATAGGAGACTTAAAAGCAGTCTGAGGAACTCCACTAAGCCTTTTATCAATAAGATCAAGAATTAAACTATCTACACCTAATGGTAGGGCAACATGATATTTTGTATTAGGAAATTCTCTCGCTGCTTCATCAGCTAGACTAGGTATATCTTCTTTCCAATGCTTGCCCCTAGAAAGAAAGAAAGGACATATAATTATATTTTTGGCGCCTCTTTCCACACATTTTCTATAGGCAGTTGCTATTGAGGGTTCAGCCAATTCCATATGAGCCGGTTCTACAATCTCATATTGATCTGAATATTTATCCGAGAAGAGTTTTGCTACTCTAACAAGCATTGCATTGCTTTCATCTCTCTTAGAACCATGGTCAACAATAACTATTCCAGTTTTCATATACAGATTATAACTAAAAAGTAAAAAAATGCCGAAGGCGGGACTCGAACCCGCACACCCGAAGGCACCACCCCCTCAAGATGGCGCGTCTACCAATTCCGCCACTTCGGCTTATGCCCCAAACTTATCTAAATTTCCTGCATGCGCAAAAATATATGTGAGTAAATGCTTGGCCTCGAAAATTCCTAAACTTCCACTCAAACATTCTGATTCTGTAAATCTTTTTGAAAGACCACTAAATGAATTATCAGACCTAATTAAAACCGGGACTGGATGCCAACTATGAGACTTCATTCTAGATGGAGTACTATGGTCACCAGTGATTGCGATTACATTAAAATTAAACTCTAATAGCTGTGGAAGAAATTTATCAAATTTTTCAATCTCTTTTACTTTATCTTTAAAATTACCATCCTCTCCAAAACTGTCAGTTTTTTTTATATGAAGATAGAAAAAGTCATAATTATTTATATTTGCTTTGATAGCTTCAATCTGACCTTGTAAATTATTTGTCTTTAAAGATAAAGGCTCCATTCCGACTAATTTTCCTATTCCTTTATACATTGGATATGTAGTTACTGAGGCTGATCTAATTTTGTAGAGAGTATCAAATGTAGGAATACTTGGATAGCTTGAAAAACCCCTCAAAAGTGCAAAATTAGCATTTTTTTCATTATTCAAAACAACCCTTATTTTATCTAATAATTTTCTTACAACGATTGATGTTTTTAAAGATTTTTTGTTCAAATTAATAGGATCTAAAGGTGAATAGCCTATGACTTGGGGGTCAGTGTCTTGAATATCGCATTCATCTTTCGAAACCTTAGTAGGACAAGATATTTTACATACAAACCTATGCTCTAACCCAGACTTGAAAAAAACTTTATATTTACCGATGGTTTGAATATTTTGTGAAAGTTTTTTTATTATTCGATTATTTTCATCTGTCTTAATTCTTCCGGCTCTTCTATCTGTAACAATTAATTTTTTATTTTCTTTTTTAACACTAGCAAAATTTCCCCTTATAGCTAAATCTTTGGGACCTATATCAATATCCAACCCTAATGCTTCAAGTACACCTCTACCTATATTGAAATCTAATGGATCATAGCCAAAAAGAGCAAGATGTGCTGATCCACTACCAGGAGTTATACCTTCCTTAATGGGAATGTGGCAACCTGTTTCAGATTTTTTTATTAATTTATTAAGATTTGGTGTTTTAGCAAACTCAAGCTCTGTTTTATATTTATTAGGTATACCACCGACTCCATCAAGAACTATGAGAATATTTTTTGATTTATTAGAATTCTTTAAGCTTGATCTCAAAAGATGCATATATACATATTATATTTTAATACTCATTCCATCAAATCCAGGAACTATATTTTTAGGCAAGTAAGACACTAAATCTTGATATTTTAGCTCGGAACTCATGTGCGTTAGAACTGTCCTTTTAGGTTTTAACTTATTAGATATTTCTATAGCTTGATCAACGGATAAATGAGCCTCATGCACTGAATATCTCAAAGAATCTAGAATAAGCAAGTCTAAGTCATATAAAGAATTAAATGTTTCATCGGGTATCAGGCTACAATCTGTAATATAAGCAAAATTATTAATCCTATAACCAAAAATATCCCAATCTCGGTGTTTGATTTTAAGTGGAATGACCTCAATACCTTGTTCAATAAAATTGTCTTCTATCTCAATCAAATTAATTCTAGGCCTCCCACTTTTGTTATTTAAATCAAAAATATATGAAAAATTTTTTTTAATGTCTCTCACAGTATAAGGATTTCCAAAGCAATTAATCCTTTCCTGTTTCATATAACTAAAAATTCTTAAATCATCAATTCCATGAGTATGGTCTGCGTGTGAATGTGTGTATAGAACAAAGCTTATATCTTCAATATTATTTTTAAGTGCTTGATATCTGAAATCAGCTCCACTATCGATTAGAATCTTCTTATTATCAACATTTACCAAAATTGAACTTCGTGTTCTAAAATCTTTACTATCAAAAGATGTTATTTTTTTTCCAATAATTGGGCTTCCAACAGAAGATCCACATCCTAAAATTAAAATATCCACTTAAAAAATATAGCATTTGATGCTTTTAATTCAAAAACACTAAAGTTTTGTGTATCTTATTAAAAAATGGAATATAAAACCGCAAAAGAAAAAATATCCGAATTAACAAGAAAAATAAATTATCATAACAAAAGATATTATCTTCATGATAAACCAGAAATATCAGATGGTGAATTTGATATATTGCTCAAACAATTAATAAAACTGGAAAATGATTTTCCAAAACTGAAAAAATCAACATCTCCTAGTCAAAAAGTTGGAGGATTCATATCTAAAAGTTTTAAAAAATATACGCATGGCAATAAAATGTATAGTCTTGATAATATTAATAACCTTGATGAACTCCAAGAATTTATTAAAAGAGTTAAGAAAACAATAATAGATCCTGAATTCATAATTGAACCTAAATTTGATGGTGCTTCCATATCAATAACTTATAAAAATGGTGAAATAGATAGTGCAGCTACAAGGGGCGACGGGGAGATAGGTGAAGAAATCACTGAGAATATTAAAACCATAAAAAGTGTTCCATTAAAACTTATAGGAGAAAATATCCCTAATCTTATTGAAATTAGAGGTGAAGTAATATTCCCTATTTCTGAGTTTAATAAATTCAATATAGATAGGTCCAATATTTTTTCAAACCCCAGAAATGCTGCTGCAGGATCTCTTAGACAACTTGATTCAAAAATAACAGCTTCTCGGCCTTTAGTTTTTGTACCATGGGGGCTAGGGCTGATTAAAGACTTTGATATTAAATCAGAAAAACAATTCACATCATTGTTAGAGAGCTGGGGATTTAATTTATTAGGAGATTTTAAACTATTTAAAGAAACTAATGACATATATAAATATTATGAATCTATTTTAATGTTGAGAAATGAATTTGATTATGAAATGGATGGGTTAGTCATAAAACTTAATTCTATTAAATCACAAATTGAGCTTGGCTTTACATCAAAATTCCCTAGATGGGCAGCGGCACTCAAATTCCCCTCTAGCGTCGCAGAAACCACTATCAAGGATTTTACTTTTCAAATTGGAAGAACAGGAATTGTAACACCGGTGGCTGAGCTTAAAGAAGTTAATATTTCAGGAGTTAAAGTTAAAAGGGCAACTCTACACAATTTTGATCAGATAAATAAATTAAATGTAAATGTTAATGACAAGGTTTTAATTGAAAGAGCTGGAGATGTGATACCAAAGATAACTAAGATTTCAAAAAAAATAAATAGAAAAAAGTTTAAAGCACCAACAATATGTCATTGTTGTCAGAGTGAATTAATATCCGAAGGATCTTATCTATACTGTAAAAATGTTTCATGTAAAGAACAAGTATTAGAGCAGATATCGTATATGGTTTCAAAAAAAGGATTTAATATAAATGGTTTAGGCAAAAATATTATTTTAAATCTTTACAATAATAATTTAATTAAATTAACCTCTGATATATTTAATCTTAAAGCTGAGCAAATTGAAGCTTTAGAAGGTCTGGGTTTGAAATCTGCAAATAATATTATTAAAGAAATAGAGTTAAAAAAGAACATAAAATTTAAAAATTTTATAAATTCTCTGAGTATTAAGCTTGTTGGCGAAACATCTGCCAAAATAATTTCTGAAAATTTCAATACTTTGGAAGATTTAATCTCAGCCAATTTAAACGATTTTAATAGTATTAATGGGATGGGTCCAGAAATTTCAGAAAATCTCAAAAATTTTTTTATGGAAAAAAGAAATCTTTCAAATATTAAGTCAATGCAAAAGTATGGAGTGAATATAATATATGAAAATTTTAAAAGTATTTCTGAAATTCTACTAGGAAAAAAAATAGCAATAACTGGAAATTTTCAAAAATTTAAAAGAGAAGATATAGAAAAAATAATTACTTTAAATTCTGGAATATATGTAAAATCAATTTCAAAAAATACATCATATCTTATATCTGGAGAAAACTCTGGTTCAAAAATAGATAAAGCTGCGAAACTAAATATTGAGATTTTAAATCTAAATGAATTCTTAGAAATAGTAAACTACAAGAAATAAAGACAGAACAATTCTGTATAGACCAAAAACTTTAAATCCTTTCTTACTACTAAACCTATAAAATATTTTTATAGAATAATATGATATTAAAAATGAGAAAAGAACATTTATTAAGATCTCATAGATTGCGAAGTCAGCATTATTCAGATTCTTTATAATTGTTAGAAAAAAAGCCCCAGATATTACTGGTAAGCTTAATATTAATGATAATCTAATTGAATTTTCAAAATCGAGACCCATGAATCTAGAACCTATAATAATACTTGCCGAACGACTAACTCCTGGAATTAATGCTAAACAATTAAATAGTCCTATTATGAAAAGTTTTTTTCTGCTAACGCTATATAAATTATGATCATTGGATTTTAATTTATCAGTAAATATTAGTATTACTCCAAATATAAAGGTGCCCATAATTGAAATTAATCCAATTTTTAGATCCAATGACAAAATAGAATAAAATAAAAAGCCTATCAAAAAAACAGGCAAAACAGAAAAAATTAACAAATTAATTAGAAATTTATAATTTTTAAATACTAGCAAAAAATTTTTATCATTATAGAAATAGGCTATTAAAGCAATCAAAGATCCAAAGTGTAAAGCAACTGAATTAAGAATATTTTTTTCTACTCCAAGAAGATCGCTGAAAATTATTATATGGAGTGAGGAACTTACTGGAATAAACTCGGTTATTCCTTGGATAAATGCAATCAGTAATTTTTCTATCATTTATCTCTAAATCTACTCATTATTATCCCCGCTGCAACACTAACATTTAAGGAATCAATATTTTTATTGCCTTTTATAGAGATTGGAAAATCACAATTATCTTTCACTAATTTTGATAAACCTTTACCCTCTGAACCGAAAACTAATAGAGTCTTCATATTTTCATACTTTCCAACCTTCTCAGAATATAGGTCTTCTCCAAATAAATCTGCACCAATCACCCAGTAATCATTTTCTTTGAATAAATTTATAGTATTAATAATATTTGAAACAGTATAAATATCAGAATTAAATATAAGTCCTGAAGATGATTTAACTGAACCAGGGGAAATGGCAGCTGCTCGTTTATTTGGTATGATAAATGTTTTGATTCCAAAAAATAATCCTGACCTTATAATTGCGCCTAAATTATGTGTATCCATTATATGATCAAGAATTACTACTACTCTTCCGAGATTATTAATATTTTTTTTCAAACTATCATAATTTAATAAATCTGGCTTCTTGACCAAAATTGCTATTCCTTGATTATCATCATTACCGGTAATTTCATTCAATTCTTTTTTTGAAACTTTCTTTACAAAGCTTATATCTTTTCGTAAATTTAAATTTTCAATCCTTGAACCGGAATAAAAAATTTTTTTTATAATTTTAGGTTTTGTTTTTAAAAGTTCTTTTATAGTATTAATTCCATATATTATCATTTTAAATTTTTAATCTTCACCCTTAAATTTTAAATAAGGATCAAATATCTTAATTCCCAAATATTTTTTATCTAAAAACTCAATTGGGTCAACAGGTGTACCTTGTAAAAAAACACCAAAATGTAAATGGTCTCCAAAAGCAAATCCTGAAGTTCCGGTCGTACCTAAAGATGTTTGTTTATCCACATTGTCTCCTTTATTCACATTAATAGTATCTAAATGACTGTATAGGGTATAGAAGCCAATACCATGATCAATTATAACAACACCTCCATATATCCCCAATGTTTTCTCAACTAAAACGACTTGACCCCTATTAGCAGAGTAAACATTGTCATTTTTAACAGATGATAGATCAATGCCCCAATGATATTGTTTGTCTAATATAGTGCTGTCATCATTCTTAAAATAATATGTCCTTAATTCACTATATTCTGATGATACTTTTGAATTTGCTAAAGACTTAAATTTTCCATCAAATAATTTCTTAGCAGATATTTTAGATGTTACTGAATTAATGTAGGTTTCATTAATTAATCTTTCCTCTTTATTAAGTTTTAGAAAATCTTCTTTTGTGAAATCATCTAGATTAGAATTAAAAATCTCGTTATATTTGTCCGTTATCATTCCTTTATCTAAAAATATTTTGATATTTGACCACTTCTTATTCTTTATAGTTTTAATTTTTCGTGAAATTTGAACTTTATTTCCTAACATATCTTCAGAAATAATTTTTATTTTGTTTTGTTTACAAGGAATATTTGAACATGTGAAAAAAATCAAATGATCAATATAATCATTTTTTTTAATTTCTAATGATTTAAAAATACCGCCATTACCATTTTCCAAATAAGTATTTTTTGCATCTTTTGACGTCTTGAAAGCAACATATCCAATTCCACCTAGGTATACATAACCATCGGTTCTAACATCAAATATTTTAGGTGGTGATACGTCAACATTTAAATCGAATTCATTAATTAATATGCGATCAAAAAATAAATTTTCGTAACTAATTTCATATTTTAAAATAATTTTTTCTCCATCATTTTTTTTAAGAAAAGAGATTGCTTCTTCATCATTATTAAATATTAGTTTTAATTTTTTATCATTTAATTCTTGTAACTCATGGTTTGCTATAAGACTATCAATATTAAATTTATAGAAATTTTTATCTTTTGAAATTAATCTAATATCAATATTTTTTATTCTTGAATTTTTTTCAAAAATTGATATAACAAATTCATTTAAGGATATTACATTTTTAATTTCGAAGTTTAATGATGGTTTATGAAAAATAAATATGTAGCTGACGTATAAAAATACAATCAATAAAATAGTAATAACTGCCCTTGGCAAATAATTTACTTTTTTATTCGTAAAAACTCTTTTTTTTGCACTCATTTTATATTTATTACACTACATTAATGGATAAAATAATTAAATAGAAAATTGGAAGAATAAAAATTAAGCTATCGACCCTATCGGTCATACCGCCATGACCTGGTAATAAATTACCTGTGTCTTTTATGCCAGATTTTCTTTTAATCAGCGATTCAAAGAAGTCACCAAAAATTCCCATCAATGAAATTATAAGTCCAACAAAAATCATTTTAAATAAGCCAATGTTTATATCTAAATATGAAAATAGTAGGTATGAAGAGATTATTGAAGATATTATTCCTGCAAATGTTCCTTCAAAGGTTTTATTTGGACTTACATTAGGAAAAGCTAAGTTTTGTCCAAAGTTTTTACCGATTAGATAGGCCATTATATCATTGACTGAACTTATTATAATTGGAATACAAACAAGAATTAACCCATTTTCTTCATTCCTAATTATTATTGCAAAACTTAGTCCAAAAGCTGTGTACAAAGAAATAAAAATATATGATGACCAAAAATTACTAACGGAAATTTTTTTATAAATAATTCTAACAAAATATAATATTATTAAAAAGAGGGAAATGTTTATAAAAAGTTCTATATCAATATATGAGGCTATGGGAATGCTAAGAGTAACAATATAACCTAAAAGTAACTGACCCGGATCTTTATTAATTATTATTTTTGATAGTTCGTTAAATGAAACAATTATTACCAGTGTTACAAATAAGAGAAAAATATATTCTCCTTTAAAAATTCCAAAAAAAAGGATCGGAACCAAAACTAAAGAAGTTAAAAATCTTTTAAGAAAATTACTCATCAATAAAAATGATACCACTTTTTTATTAAATATATCTTAATAAATCTCATTGACATAAAGGCCAATATCCAGTTTAATAAAATGTTCAAGGGGTTACAATGATACCTAAATATGCTTTTACAACTAGCGGATGTGGAACAGCAAAAGAAAAATTAGCAAGTTTTGAAATGGCTTTAAGAGATGCAGGAATTGCTGAATATAATTTGGTTAAAGTATCCAGCATAATGCCACCAAATTGCAAAATTATTAATAAAAAAGAAGGAATATCAATGTTATCTCCTGGTCAGGTTGTTTTTGTAGTTATGAGTGAACAATCAACCAATGAGCCAGGTAGACAAATTGCAGCATCAGTTGGAATTGCAATTCCACCAGATAGATCAAAGCATGGTTATTTGTCTGAACACCATTCATATGGGCTAACCAAAAAAGAGTCGGGAAAATATGCTGAGAGTCTAGCTGCGTATATGCTAGCCACGATTACGGACGGATCTTTAAATGCAGAAAAAAATTTTAATAAACAAAAAGATATATGGAGGATTAAAGGAAGCCCTATTAAGACTAAAGAAGTTACAAGCTATTCAAAAGGTGACCAAAATGGAAATTGGGTAACAGTCTTATCTGCTGTTGTGTTAATTATCTAATCATTTTTTTGGCTAAAATATATGCTTCATCTTCTAAGGTCTCACCACTTAACATCCTAGCAATTTCCCCAATTTTTTCATCCTCATTCAACATTGACACGGAAATCTTACTAATTTCTGAATCATTTTTTTTTATTAATATATGATTATCTGCAAATGCAGCAACCTGGGGTAAATGGCTTATGCAAATTACTTGGCTAGTTTTAGAAAGACTAGAAATTTTTTGTCCTAATTTTTCTGCTATGGCTCCCCCCAGTCCAATATCTGGTTCATCAAAAATTATAGTTTTTGATTTTAAAGAATCTGATAACTCCAAAGCGATAGATAATAAAATCCTTGATATTTCTCCCCCAGATGCAACTTTACTGAGTGAACCAGGAGGAATTTCGTCAGTGGACGAGAATAAAAACTCAATGTCATCTATTCCTTTTGAATTTAATTCACAATCTCTAAAAGAAACTAGCCAATTACATTTATTTATTCCTAGATCTTTCAGATGCTCTAATATTTTTTTTGAAAACTTATTAGAACTATTTTTTCGAATTTGAGAGATTGCTTCAGCTACCATTAAAACTTTTTTGCTAATGGCAGATATATTTATACTCAAATCTTTAAGTTGATCATCAATGTTACTTTTGCTGTTCAATGTAGATCTTAAACTATCACGTTCATTTAGAAGCTCTGTTAAGGTAAGTCCGTATTTTCTTTTCAGCTCTTTTATTAAATATAATTGATCTTCTATACTTTCATAATCAATAACATCATTATCAATATTATTTACTAATTTTGAAAGATTAAACGATACATCCTCAATGTTTGTATATGCAATATTTAAAGATTCAGACTCTTTTGTTACTGTTTCAATCTTATCTGCATCTTTAATTACTGAGCTTAAACTATGTAAAATCTTCTCATCTATCTCATTTATTATATTATTAATTAAATCTATGTTTACTTTTGATTCTTTTATTTTTTTAATTTTTTCTATGAATTTCAGCTCTTGATCTTCATCTTCAATGTTAATTTTATCAAGCTCATTTAATTTAAAAGTATAAAAATCCTTCTTTTCACTAATATCTTTTTTTAATTTTTCTAGTTTCTCATATTCATTAATTTTGTTTCTATATTCGCTATAAATATCAAAAAAATCCATAATTTTTTTTGAGGATAAGCAATATTGATCAATATATTCAATATGATTTTTCTTTCCTAATAATTCAATATATTTCTTCTGACTAAAAAATAAAATATTTTTTTCAAATAGACCTATAATTTCCTCATAATTAGATTCGGTCATATTGATATAATATTGGGATTGATTTTTGTAATTTACTAGCCTTTTTAGTAAGATAATTTCATCATCATCTTGTATTTCCAGAATAATTTCAAGATTTTCATTTTTTTTTCTTTTTAATTCTTTAGGAAACCTTTTTGAGATAAATAACTCAATTGAGCTTAAGATTAGTGATTTTCCTGCTCCAGTCTCCCCAGTCAAAATATTTAATTTGTCAGTAAATTTAATTTCTAAATTTTTAATTGTTAAGTAGTTAATTAATCTTATATTTTTAAGCATAGAATTTTAAGAGCACTATTTAATTTGACCACTCCCATAAACAACAAACTTTTCAGATGTTAATTCATTAAGACCCATTGGGCCAAATGCATGAAGCTTGGTAGTACTAATTCCTATTTCTGCACCAAGTCCTAGCTCATTCCCATCATTAAACCTGGTAGAAGCATTATGAAAAATTGCTGATGAATTTAAGCTTTGTATAAAAATCTCTTTATTTATTTCATTACTGGTAACAATTGATTCTGTATGTAGAGATCCGAACTCCTCAATATGTTTAATGGCCTGTTGAATGTCGCTAACAATTTTAATATTTAACTTCATATCTAAATACTCATTATGATAATCTTCAGGTGTTAGTTTTGTAAACAAATCATTACTAATATAATTTGAGAGTTCATCTTCACCATAAATTAAGACTTTATTATTTATAAATTCATGCAAAAGATTTAAAATAAAATCTTTGGGTAAATTTTTATTAATTATCAAAGTTTCCATTGCATTACAAACACCAGGTCTTTGAATTTTTGAATTTATTGCAATATCATGCGCTATTTTTAAATCGGCTTCGGAATCTAAATATACATGACATACTCCCTTGTAATGCTTTATCACTGGAATACTTGAATTTTCAGAAACAAATCTTATTAAGCCTTCGCCGCCCCTTGGTATAACCAGATCAACATCATCATCTTTCCTTAGTATATATTTCATAACCTCTCGGTCTGTATAGGGTACAAGATTAACGGAATCTTTATTTATATTATTCTTAATTAAAGATTTTTGTATAATATCAACTAAAATTTTATTTGTATTAAAACATTCTGAACCTCCACGAAGTAAAACTGAATTTCCTGATTTAAGACACAGGGAAGCAGCATCAGAAGTAACATTTGGTCTAGACTCATATATTATACAAATTACTCCCAATGGTATAGATTGCTTGAATACTTTTAATCCATTTGGTCTTTCATATAAAAATCTGTTTTTTCTGACAGGGTCTTCTAGATCAATAACTTCATTTATATTTTGTATCATCTGGTCAATTCTTTCGTCATTAAGTTTTAATCTATCATAGAAAGCAGGAGAGAAATTTTTTGGATCAAGTAAATTCAAATCTTTCTCATTATTTAATAAAATTGATGTTCTCGATTCATTTATATTCTTTGCAATATCGATCAGTAATAAATTCTTAGTTTCTGTATTGGTTTTTGCAATATCTAAAGAGGATTTTTTTGTATCCATAAGTAAATTATCAATTTGTGACTTTACATCTTGATTCAAAGTATCTACACTCATTCTAGCTATAATAAATCAAGCATTAAATAAGGTCAAAGGTGAAAAAATGGAGAAAACTTTATCAATAATTAAACCAGACGGAGTTAAAAAAAATATTATTGGATCTATCTTAAATAGATTTGAAGTATCGGGATTTGTAATTGTAAATATAAAATTAATTAAGTTAACCAAAGACCAAGCGAGTAGTTTTTATGAAATGCATAAAGGTAAACCTTTCTTTGAAAATTTAGTGGATTTCATGACGTCAGGACCTTGCATACCGTTTGTTGTTCAAGGTGAAAATGCTATAACATCTGTTAGGGAAATGATGGGATCGACCAATCCTGACGATGCTGCTTGTGGAACAATAAGGTCAGACTTTGCAGATAGCATAGATAGTAATATAATTCATGGTTCGGATTCAAAAGAATCGGCTGATAGAGAAATTTCATTTTTTTTCGAATAATTTGATTTTTTTATTAGTTCATTGATAAATATTTCAGAATATTTATTAATAAAAAAATTTTTTTCTATTTTAATAAATTCGTTAAGATTTCCTATATCAATATCTTTTTCACCACAGGCTAAAACACCTTCAAGTTTTTTCAGATCAATGTCAAAATTTACCGACATCCCATGCTTGCTGAATCCTCTATCAAATTTTAATCCAATAGATGCTACCTTATGGTTTTGAATCCAAACGCCAGGGCCTATAACATTTTTTTTAATTTTTAAATTATGGTTTTTAAAAGTTTTTATTAGAGAATCTAAAATCACATCTACTAAATCTCTGGGTTTTATAACCAAATCTTTAATCGATAAGATTGGATAGAAAACTAATTGACCTGGGCCGTGATATGTTATGTCACCACCTCTAGATGAATTAATAATTCTTATACCATTCATTTTGTCTAAATTAAGATATTTTGACTTTGAAAATTTTCCGACGGTGAATACCTCTTTATGTTCTAAAAAAATCAAACATCCTAGATTATTATTTGTTTTTAAATTATGAATAAATCTATTAAAAAGATTTTCAATACTAGAATAATCAACGGGTTCTGACAAAATTTTTGAATATATTAAATTATCCATTAATAATCATATTATTATGCCAGATAATAAAAATATAGAAGATTTAATATTAGATGATAAATTATTCTCTCTAATTTTTATTGAAAATGATTCTTATTATGAAAGTAAAATATTAAGTTTTTTAAAAAACCTATTAAATAGCGACCTTTATTCAACCGATGTATTTATAAGAGACTTGGCGGAAAAATATAATATAAATGGAATAATCGATGAATTAAATACTTTTCCATTTGGTGACAGAAAAAGATATTTTATATTGAAAAATGTCGATAAAATCAAAAAAGATGAGTTAACTCTAATAAATGATTATAATCTTAAACCTAATAAGAAAGTAAAAGTCTTCTACTTTTCAACAAAATCAAACTTTAAATTAAAAGTGGACATAGAAATTAAATTTAAATCTAATAGAGATAATATAAGAGATTTAATTTTAGAAAAATTAAAGTTAAGCAATATAAATTTAGATAAAAATATTGTAGATAAGCTGTTGTCCAAGATATCAGAAAATAGATTAAAAGTAGATAAAGAAATTAATAATATTATAAATTTAATGAATAATTCGGATGATATAAAGACTACTATGGATTATATTGATAACAACAAAAGAGAATTTTTTAACGAATCTTACTCTTTAGATATAGATATTAATAAAAAAAATAGAAAAAATCTTTTGAAAAATTATGAAAAAACAAACTTTAATGAAAATATCTTTATGGAAGTGGGAAGAATAACATGGAAATATAAACTTTATTTAAAAATAAAAATATTATTAAAAGATGGATACAAAGATAGTGAAATAATAGAGAAAATAAAAGTTTCAAAATATCAATTTAAATATATAAAAAACGAGGCTAATAATCTATCATTAAATGATATTTTAAAAACACTTATTGAGCTTGTTAAAGCAGATAAAAAATTAAAATCAACAGATATTCCTAGTGAAATAATATCTTTTAATTTATTAAAAAATATAAGCAAATAATTAATTATTTAAGGATTTTGTAAACTTCGAAATATTTCTAGATGCATTTCTTTTATGTATGACACCTTTTGAAGCTGCTTTGTCATATAAAGAAATAATTTCTCTTAGGAGTTTATCTTTATTATCAGAATTTGAATCTACAGCTGCTTTAAAAACTTTAATCCTTGATTTAAGGTTTGATAACACTGATTTATTTCTGAGTCTTCTTTTTATATTTTGTCTAACTCTTTTTTTTGCCGATGCACTTTTGTTTGCCATAATTAAAGCTTAATTCTCCTTAATATTTATTTTTTGTCAATCATTTGTTTAAAATAGATTAAAAAATGAGTAATATAGTATTTATGAAATTTTTCTTAGATAGTGCAAATATTAACGAAATTGAAGAAATTGCATCACTAGGTCTTTTAGATGGAGTTACTACTAATCCCTCACTAGTTGCTAAAGAAAACGGTCAACAGGATTTTGCTAAAATTATCAAAAAAATATGTAAAATCGCAAAAGGTCCAGTAAGTGCTGAGGTCATATCTACCGAATTTGAAAATATGATCAAAGAGGCGGAAATTTTATCAAAAATTGACAAGAATGTAGTTATCAAATTACCTATGACTAAAGATGGAATTAAAGCAACAAGCTATCTTTCAAAGAAAAAAATTCCTGTAAATGTAACTTTAATTTTCTCTGCTTCCCAAGCCTTAATTGCTGCAAAGGCAGGCGCCGCATATGTTAGTCCTTTTGTTGGTAGATTAGACGATATATCGTCTAATGGAATGAATCTAATATCAGACTTATCTGAAATTTTTTTAAATTATGGTTTTCATACTGAAATTTTGGTCGCAAGTATTAGAAATCCAATTCATATAATTGAATCAGCAAAATTAGGAGCTGACGTAGCTACTCTCCCCTATTCAGTCTTAATTCAATTATTTAATCATCCATTAACAGATATTGGTATTGAGAAATTTCTCAAAGATTGGAACAATAAATAAGCGACTCTTGATTACCCTTAGCTCCTTTTATTGGAGAGTCAAAAGGCTCTGAAATTTTATTAAAATAATTTCCCAAAAATTTTTTTACATTCAATATTGCTTCAATTCTGTATTTTTCATTCTTTACAATTCCACCTTTATCAATTTTTTCCCTCTTTAATTCAAATTGAGGTTTTACTAAGCCAATATACTCCAAATTTTTGTAAGAAAATTCTTTGAAAAAATTACCAAACTTAGTAATTGAAATAAATGAAACATCCATTACTACCAAATCTATCTCATCAGGTATTTCATTTTTTGTTAGATACCTTGCATTTTTTTTTTCAATATTTACAATTTTTTCGTGATTTCTTAATTTATAATCTAATTGGCCATAGCCAACATCAACACTATAAATTTTTTTGGCTTTATTTTTTAATAAACATTCCGTGAAACCGCCTGTTGATGCACCAATATCTAGGCAAATCTTTGAATTTACTTTAATTTTAAATTTGCTTATTGCGGCAGATAATTTTTCAGCTGATCTACTAACATAAGTATCAGAGATTAATTTGAGATCTATAGTAGCATTTTGATCAATTAATTTAGAGGGCCTAGTTTCTTTAACCCCATCAACATAAACTTCACCAGCTAAAATATGGACCTGGGATTTTGTTCTTGAACTAAAAAAATTTTTTTCAACTAAAATTGAATCAAACCTTTTTTTCATAACTAAGACTATTATACATAACTATTTTTTTTGGTTAGATTTACCATTGTGAAAAAAAAGATAAAGGTATGTTGTCTAATAATAATTTGTCAACATAAAGTGCTCATTTTAAGAAGAAATCATTTGGGACCCAGAAACAAACTATGGGAATTTCCAGGTGGTAAGCAGGAAAATGGTGAAGATGAACTAACATGTATAAAAAGAGAAGTAATGGAAGAAATAAATTTAAAAATAAGTTCAGCAGAATTTTTTGATTATATTGAAAAGGAGTATGAGGATATATATATAGAGCTCGCTTCCTATATTTCTCACGTCAAAGAGATTCCTAAAATAAATTTAACTGTTCATGATGATTTTAAATGGATTGACCCAGTAGAATTTAAAAATTATGAATATCCAGAAGCAAATAAAAGCTTATTAAAGAGATTGTATATTAATTATCAAATTTTTCCCAAGATATTAGACTCAATTAAAATTAATTATGACTCAATTTATGGATATGATTTACCACTCATTCACTCTTCAATCAACAAACTTGAGAAATATTTAGATACTTATAATTTTGATTTTTTAATCCATGCTATCGAGCTTAAGCCAGAGATATACTTTGATGATGCGATTGATATAAATCGAGTATTCCTTAAAATTTCTCCCAATTATAAAATTCCTAACTATGAGGAGAAATTATATATAGAAAAACATTTAATAAGTCCTTCTTCTGTAGTTTGGACATGTTATCAAAATATAGTGAAAATTATACAAAGTGATCTAAAAAATTATAATATTGATGAAGTTAAAAACATGAAATTGAAAATAGAAAAAGCTCTATTTAGTAAAACTAAAAGAAAAATATCAAAGAATGATTTTAAAAGATTTATGGGAAGAAGTATTTAAGTTTTATATAAATACTAGTTAAAATATTATAAATAGAGGAGAAATAAATGAGTTTAGAAAATAAAACAGTTATCGTGACAGGTGCTAGTACCGGAATAGGTAGAGAAACGTCAATCGAACTTGGAAAAATTGGAATGAATGTTGTAATTGGTAATAGAAATGAAAAATTAGGCAATGAAGTTGTGGATATAATAAAATCAAGTGGTGGGAATGCGAAGTTCTTAAAAACAGATGTATCCATTGAGAAAGATGTTAAAAATTTAACTCAATTCGCTTTAGATGAATTTGGTGAATTTAATTATGCCTTTAATAATTCAGGACTTTTAGGTGATGTTGAACCAATTAGTGACCAGTGCCCAAAAGATGCAGGTTATATAGTAGATGTAAATATAAAAGGAGTCATATATTGCCTACATCATCAAATTAAAGAGATGTTAAAATATGCCACAAAGAATTCTCCTTGCAGCATCGTTAATAACAGCTCTATTCTTTCTCATGCAGCATATCCTGGTCTAACAGTATATAGTTCTACCAAACATGCCGTTACAGGACTAACTAAAGGTGCGGCTGCCGAATGTGCAGAATCTAATATTAGAGTTAATGCCGTTGGTCCTGGACCAATTAGAACCCCAATGCTAGAAGTGCCAACTGAAGGTCATCCTGAACAATTTGGAGGTATGGTTCCTATGCAAAGAATCGGTGAGCCAAAAGAAATTAGTGATGCGGTCATTTGGCTTTTTTCGGAAAACTCAAGTTATGTTACAGGTCATACTTTGATGATTGATGGCGGTTTCTGCGCAAAATAAAATTGCTTTATAGATAAATTTGTTTATTTTAACAAAGTGTTACCTTTAGTTTTTTACGTTTTTATTGATGTAATAGCTTTTAGTTCTGTAATAATAGCGGTTCTTCCTTTTCATGTAATGTTTTTAGGTGCAGGACCTCTTGTAGTCACTCTATACATGTCAACTTTTTCTTTCGTTCAATTTTTCGCCTCTCCATATATTGGAAGGCTGTCAGATAAATTTGGAAGGAAACCAATGTTAATAACGTCCTGTATTGCCGATTTATTTTCACATTCGATTATGGCTATAGCTTCAAGTTTGAATTTAGTTTTATTATCAAGAGTTATTGCGGGATTATTTTCATGTAATATATCTGTTGGCACTGCCTATATATCAGATATCACATCTTCAAAGGATAGAACAAAATATATTGGATATTATAATGCAGCGTTTAGTCTTGGATTTGTCATAGGTCCTATAGTTGGAGGATTATTAGCTGGATCAGATCCAAGTAATCCAAATTATTTAAGAGCAAATTTATTTGCTGCATCAATGAATTTTATAAATCTTTTTATTTTATTTTTCTTTTTAAAGTCTAGTAAAAACTTAATACCGTCATACAAAAAAACCAAAAAATTTCTCTCAGAAATATTTTCGATAATCACAAATAAGAATGTTTCATATCTTTTTTATCTTTATTTTTTAGTCAATTTTGTATTTTCTGGTTTAAATGGAATTTTTGCTCTTTGGAGTAAAGAGATCTTTAATTGGGGACCTCAACAAATTGGCTTTCTAATGTGTTTTGTAGGTATTTTATTAGCAGTTCATCAATCTTTATCAATAAATATTTTTGTTAATAAATATAGAGAGAAAAAAACAGTATTTATTGGAATTGCATCAATATTTGTGGGTGTTTTATTCTTATCATTTACAAAAAACTATATCATATTATCTTTTGCTATTTTTTTTCTAACTCTAGGGATTGGTATATTCAATCCTACTATAAACAGCCTTATTAGTAAAAATATTGAAAAATCCAATACTGGTGCTGCTCTTAGTATAAATCAATCTGCAATGAGCATTTCAAGATTTAGTGGCCAGCCGTTTGCAGGGCTATTTTTTCAATCTTTTGGATACAGTGCTCCTCTTTTTGTTGGAATAGCAATATTGGGAATAATCAAAGTTGTATTTGGTTCTGAGCTTTTAAATAAAGACTAAAAAGCTTTATTTTCTATAGCTTGCTACAATACCAGCAATATGTTGAAAATAAGCATTATTCTTTTCTTTAAGAATATTCATAATTTTATCACCCTCTTCAACCATATTATTCTGAAAACATGTTGATGCGACTAAAGGATACAATTGAAAAGATTCTGGCTTTTCACGTATAGCATTTCCAAAACATTTAATAGAACTCACCAAATCTCCTAAGCCTTTATAGGCAAGAGCAAGATAATAATTTTTTTCAAATGAATGAGATTTTTTTGTATCAATTTTGCCTAAAATTTTTACTGTTGATAAATAAAAACCATGTTGCATAGATGATAATCCAACTCGGAAAATTAAGTCATTGTTCTCATTTACTAATGTTGATAAAACATTATAACAAGATTGAGATTGTTCTAAGTTATTTATCTCATAAAAGCAACTTGCCTCAATCAATTTCACATCAACCTGTCTTTCACCTTTTTTTAATTTTGATAATAAATTTAGGGTTTCCATATATTTCCTATCTCTAAAAAAAATAATGGCTTTATTTATAATTGCTGGTTCACAATCAGGATCAAAATCTATAATATCATTATATATCTTTTGAGACTCCCATATTCTTCCTTGGCTCAGAAGCTTTGCCGCTTTTTCTAGTTGAGTTTCAATATCCATTTAAATAAGATATTAACTAAAAATTTAGATTTAAAAAAATAAAATAGGTGATATGTTATGTAAATATGAAAATAGAATTACAAATGGATAATTACAGAAAGAAATTTAATTATCTATTAAACAACTATATTAAAGAAAATATTGGTAACCATACTCTTGATAGAGCAATAAAATATTCTCTAACTATTGGTGGAAAAAGGATTAGGCCTTTCATATCCAGCCTAATATCAAAAGATCTGGGTCTTAGCAATAAAGAATCTTTTGCAATTTCACTTGCATCTGAGATGGTACACACATATACATTAATTCATGATGACCTTCCTTCTATGGATAACGATGAATTAAGAAGAGGAAATCCCTCAACACATATTAAATTTGGCGAATCAAATGCTATATTGGCGGGTAATTCAATTTTTTCTATGGCTATAAACGTTCTTATTAAAAATATATCAAATAAAAAAAATGACTCATTACTAAGGATTATTGAACTTCTTTGTAATGTATCTGGTCTTGATGGTTTAGCAAAAGGCCAATCTTTGGATCTGGAAATGCAAAATAAAAAGATATCTATTAAGAAAATGCTTCAGATTAGTCATCTTAAAACTTCTAAGTTGTTCGAGTTTTGTGTAGTCTCACCTTTTATTTTGTCAAAATCATCAAAAAAATATATTAAAGAGGCAAAATTGTTTTCACATAATTTAGGATTAATATTTCAAATTACTGATGATATGATAGATTTAGAAAATAAAAATTATCAAAAAATGAATAATTTTTGTATTCAGTTAATTAGAGATTGCACCAAGAAGAAAACTTTTTTTGGCGAGAGAAACGGTTGTTTTCATGATTTTTTATATCATATATTAAACAGAAGAATGTAGAATTTAGGAGATTAACCTAATAAAATATCTAAAGTCATCATTATTATTAATCCAATTATAAAACCAAAAGTAGCAGTTGTTTCATTACCTCTACTATGCGATTCAGGAATAATTTCATGACTAATTACATATAGCATTGCGCCAGCTGCAAAGCCCAAAGCGATTGAAAGAAAATGTTGAAAGACTGTTACGATGCTTACACCCAAAAAACCCATTATAGGCTCGGTCAAACCAGTCAGTGTTGCAATAAAAAAAGCTTTTTTGTTATTGTAACCAATTGCTTTTAGAGAAAAAGCCACTGCCAAACCTTCGGGTATATTTTGAAGACCAATTCCTGTAGCTAGTGACATACCATTATTAATATCACCACCTCCAAAACTAACACCAACTGCAAGACCTTCTGGAAGATTATGGATAGTAATTGCAATTATAAATAACCAAACTTTTGAAATTTTATCTTTACTGATTTCAGGATTATGTTTTCCACCCAGAACAAAATGTTCATGTGGTGCTTTCTCCTCTACTAGCCAAATTACAATTGCTCCAAGTACAAGACCCACTAAAACTATAAACAAAGAAAGTTCTTCGCTGCCATAAATTGAAACTCCAAAATCTATACCAGGAATTATTAATGAAAAGAAACTTGCCGCTAACATTACTCCAGCGGCAAAGCCCAAAGATGCATCTTCAAATTTTTTACTCAGTTTTTTTATAAAGAAAACGGGCAGCGCCCCAATCCCTGTTGATGCCCCAGCAAAAAGACTAGCAACTGTTCCTAGTAAAATAATATCCACGCTCCATATAGTAAATAAACATTAAACTTATATCAACATGTGGACCTACTGTGTCGATAATGTAATTAATTATCTATGCTTGTTATGATCATATGATTGATGCCTTAGAAATTTAAGATTATTTTTTTTTTGATATTTTGTTTTCCTACCACGTACTCTATTTCTCCAGAGAATAAAAGAACTTCTTTTAAGATATTTTCTCATTATTTGAATTATTTGTTTGTCAGACAATTTAAAATTTTTCATTATCGCTTCAAAAGGGGTTCTATCTTCCCAACACATTTCTATTATTCTAGAGATATCTGGTTTTGTTAATTTCATAAAAATGATAGTAACTAATAAATCATGAATTGTATCAAGATATTCGTTAGTACTCCCGCGCCAACATCATCAAGCGTTATGCCTAATCCACCTTTTAAATCTTCAAGCTTTTTAACTAAAAAAGGCTTATAAATATCAAAAAGCCTGAACAATATAAAAGCTATGATTATCAAATTATAATCAAATGGTAAAAACAGAACTGAAACAAAATATCCTGCAACTTCATCAATTACAACCTCCTTGGGGTCATTATTATTAAAAACTTTTATGGCATATGAGGAGGATATAATTGAAACTATAATTAAAATAAGTGTAAAAATACACATTGAATATACATTAAAATTAAAAAAATTGTTTAATAGTATATATAAAATTAAGCCGCCTAGGGTACCAATAGTCCCAGGAATTTTCGGAAAATATCCAAGATAAAAAAAAGTTGAAATAATTCTTATAAGATAATTCATAAGCAATTAACAAAAAAAAATAAGATAGTGATATACTACAGAAATGATTGTGAAAATACTATTTTTATTTTGTATGGTGTTCTCAAACTTTGCCTTCGCTAATAATGGGAGAGACTTTTTAGTATCTGCAACCAAAATCAAAGATTTTAAGAGTGCTATTATATCAATTGAGGGAAATGCAAATGCGATAAATGATACAATCCTTAGTTCTGAGGTTGTTGGAGTTGTTTCAAAAATAAACAAAAATGAGGGCGAAGAAGTAAGAAAAAATGAGATTATTGCAAAAATAGATAATTCAAAATATTTAGCAATTTATAAAAGTTCACAAGAGAAGCTTTTTTCTTTGGAGTCAGAACTAAAAAAATCAAGTTTAAAATTAAAAAGATTTAATACACTACTAGATAAAGAAGTGGTATCAAGCCAAGAATATGAAGAAGTTCTATATAACCACAATTCAGTATTATCAAATTTTAATTCTCAATTGGAAATCATGAAATTTAATAAAATAAATTTGGATAAATGTAATATAAAAGCAAAATTTGACGGAATCATAAGTAAAAAATTTTTAAAATTAGGACAGTATATAGATGAAGGGGATAATTTATTTGAAATTATAGATAGCAATAGATTAGAAATTCACTTATACATTCCAAAGTCATATTTTTCACTAATAAATATAAATGATGAAGTTGAAATTACTTTTAGAGATGAAAATAAAATAAATGCAAAAATTTCCAACATAGTTAATAAAATTGATAAAGCATATGGAACTTTCTTGGCCGTCGTTTATATTGATAATAATAAGCTAATAATTCCTGGTGAAGAAATAATTGCAAAAGTTAAAATAAAACCGCCTGAAGGAACTTTTCTCATAAATAAAGATGCAGTTATTAACATGAGTGATAAAAAAATAGTATATAAAATTAAAGGAAAAAAAGTTTATCCTGTTGAAATTAAAATATATGATTTATATGGAGATTATTTTATTGGTAGTGGCCCAATAAAAAGGAATGATCTAATTGTTTTGGACGGAAATGAAACATTAGCGCCAAATCAAACAGTTAGTATATCAAATATTATTAAATGAATTTTATAGAGTATTCAGTAAAAAAATTTATAACAATAATTTCTATTTTTTTATTGAGTTTCATCTTTGGTCTGATTTCCCTTCAAAGTATCCCAATTCAACTAGTACCTACCGTTGAAAAGCCAAAAATTACAATTAGAACAAATTGGCAAGGTGCTAGTCCGGAAGAAATTGAGAGAGAGATTGTGATTAGGCAGGAGGATAAATTAAAAAGTCTCGAGGGTCTTGAGCTAATGGAAAGCACCTCTATAGAGAATCAGGCAACAATAAAACTTGAGTTAAAAGAAGGACGAAACATCGAGTCTACTCTTATCCAAGTTTCAAATCTTTTAGCACAAGTTAAAGATATACCAACCGATTCTGATAAACCTACAATAAAATCTATATCTTCAGATAGGTCACCTATCGCATGGTTCATATTAAAAGCAAAAAAAGAGAATATAAATATTTTTGAATATAAGGATTTTGCAGAGGATTATATCAAGACTAGGTTTGAGAGAGTCGAAGGTGTAGGCGAATCTGGAATTAGAGGCGGAAGATTCAAAGAAGTTCAGATTGATATTGATACTAATAAGTTAGCTTTTTTGGAAGTCAGCTTGCTAGATATAGTTAACGAAATAAAAAAAAATAATATAGATATAAGCTCTGGGGTAATTGAGGAAGGAAAAAGAAAATATACAGCCCGAACAACGGGAGAGATAAAAAGTATCAGTGACTTAAAAAAGATAATTATTAAAGAGGATAATAATAACTATATTAGTCTTGGTGATATATCAAAAATAAATATCGGATACGAAGATGAGAATTATATTGTTAGGCACCTTGGTGAAAATGCTATTGCAATAAATGTTATAAAAGAGACAGGAGCTAATACGATAGAGGTCCATAAAGAACTCCTTACGGCAATGAATGAACTTAATGATGGACCTTTAAAAAAAGAAGATTTAATACTTACAAATGTCTATTCAGATACAACTTATATTGATGCATCAATTTCATCAGTTAAACAGAATCTTTTCTTAGGCGCTTTGCTTGCAATATTAGTCTTACTTTTTTTCTTAAAATCTATGAAAACGACTTTAATAATAGCACTTGCAATACCCATTAGCACTGTAAGTTCTTTCATAATATTTGAGTTTATGGGTAGAACATTAAATTTAATAAGTCTTGCTGGAATCAGTTTTGCGGTTGGCATGGTTGTCGACAACTCATTAGTAGTGTTAGAAAATATTTTTTCAAAATTTGAAAGTGGTGTCAAAGATCCTAAAAAAGCTGCGATCGAAGGGGCAAAAGAAGTTGCGGGTGCAATTCTGGCAAGTACAATGACAACTTTTGCAGTTTTTTTGCCCATTTTGTTTCTCAGTTCAGAAATTGGACAATTATTCAAAGATATAGCTTTGTCAATTTCGATATCCATAATAATAAGTTTTTTTGTTTCTTTAACCTTCATTCCAGGTTTGGCGTCAAAAATATTAGATTATGATTCACTCTCTGACTTAGGAACTAAGAAAAAGCTATTTACCAAATTTGATAATATAGGGCTATTTTTTAATCAAAAAATTAATTCATTACTTAGTATTATCTTACAGAAATCAGAAAATCTTTTAAAATTTTTAATTATAATCTTATCCTCTACTTTATTACTTTTTTTTCTGACTTTTCCAAAATTAGAGTATTTACCTGAGGGAAATAGGAATTTGATAATTTCAGTTTTGATTCCACCTCAAGGTTACAATATAGATAAAATAAGAAAAATAGGTTCTGATGCGGAAAGCAAAATCAAAAAATTCTGGCAAAAAAGTTATAAAGGTGAAGATAAAATAAAAAGCTTTTTCTTTGTAGCCAGGCCAAAATCTGTTTTTATGGGAGCAGTCGCAGATGATCCTAAAAATATAAAAAAACTCATTCCTATATTAAAAAATGCGGGTAAAGGTTTTCCAGGTTTCATAACTATTGTTAACCAGTCTAGTCTATTTAGTAGATCAATAGGTGAAAGAAGGGCTATTGATATAAATATCAAAGGTAAAAATTATGAAACGATTGTTGAATTATCGAGAAATATTTTTATACAACTTCGCAGTGATTTTCCGGATTATCAAATAAGACCAAAGCCAAGTCTAAGTAATTCAAATCCAGAAATTATTATCAAGCCTAAAAATTTAAAATTGAATCAGGTTGGTATGACAGCGGACGAATTAGGTTTAATTACAAATATAATTTTAGATGGTGCTAGAATAAGTAAATATAATGACAATGGTAAAGAAATAGATATAAAATTAAGAGGAAATTCTCCAAAAAATATATCATCAAATATGCTCAACACCAGATTTATATATAATAAAGATAAATTTTTTCCTTTGAGCTTTGTATCTGATATATCCATCATAAATTCTCCTCAACAGATAAATCATGTTGAGCGAGATAGAACTATAAAATTACAGGTATCACCTGACGAAAAGACAAATATTGAAGATGCTTTAAGTCTAATTAAAAAATCAATTAATACTGAATATATAAAAAAAATGACAATTGATAATAATATTGAAATAGATTTAAAAGGTATTGCTGGCAAGCTTGAAGAAGCTAAATCTTCTTTATCAAGAAATTTCTTTTATGCATTATTGATCAGCTTTTTCTTATTAAGCTCTTTATTTCAAAGCTTTGTATATCCAATGATTGTTCTTACTATTGTTCCATTATCCTCATTAGCAGGAATTTATGGACTTAAGATTATGAATATATTTTCTTACGAGCCTCTAAATATGCTATCAATGTTGGGATTTATTATTTTGCTAGGAATAGTAGTCAACAATTCAATATTGATTGTTTATAAGTCATTAAATAATATACGTGAAGGGCTAAGCCCAATAGATTCTGTAAAATTTGCAGTGCAAAAAAGAATTAGACCAATATTCATGACCACTTTGTCAACATCCTTTGGCCTACTTCCATTAGCCATCATTCCTGGTGCTGGTGCTGAACTTTATAGAGGCTTAGCTGTTATAATTCTTTCAGGGTTATTAATATCAACGTTTTTCACACTTTTTTTAACGCCAATGGCTATTATTACAGTAAATCGATTTTTTAAGATAAAATAAATTCTTATTCTTCTAGTAAGGCGGTCGCAATATTACCAACTATCCAGTCTGAAACTGAGTAATCATTTCTGATACCCAGATCACTAAAACTCATTGGAACTGGAGTAGACTCACTACAATCCTCGTCATAATTAATAACTAATTCACGATTTAAATGAACTATTTCTTCAGCTTTATATATTTTAATTCCAATATCAGTTTTATATAAATTTTTCTTACAGTACATCCAAGTATTGTAGTAGTCTAAACATTTAAATTTTTTAAAATCAAAATCAATACATTTATCATAATTATAAGATCTTGGAGTACTTTCTGTGAATCTATCATTAACTTTTATTTCTGCAATCATGTCAGATTTTCTATCCATGCTTTGATTTATAAAATTAAACTCCACATCTGGCATTGCATCCTTGAAAATGCTGAATACATAAGGCTCAAGTCTGCCGTTATTACCATCTGATATCAAAACATCTATTTCGCCTTCAAGAAAATTAATTATTCCTTTCTTTTCAACTAAAATTGATTCTTTTTGCGAAGAACAGGAGCTTAATAAGATAACAACTAAAATAAATACAATATAAAGAGTTTTTGGCATAAGCATAATATGTGTATAATTATATAGTAATGATTAAGAATTTATTAATTTTTTTTCTTATATTTTATTTAAGCGAAGTTGCGAATTCTAAAGAAATTGAAATTAAATCATCTATAACATTAAGTTATGAACCTGGTTTTTTTTTTAAAAAGCCCAAGTCAGAGGATGTTGATATAGCTCTCGAAAAAATTAAAAAGAATATGTGGGAATCTTATACCTCAAATTTTAGTGATGCAAAAATGAAGCAATATTTGATGGTTGAGGAACAGATAAAGCCTGAAATAGATAAGTTTTTTACTTCTTTAAGTGTAGTGGATATTGATGTTAAAAGTGAATTAAAAACATTTACTGTTTATGCTCGAGCAAAAATAAATGACACTGCAGTTAATGCTAGATTGAGTTTCCTATCAAAAGCTGGTCAAACATCTACTGGGGACGGCAGTCCTTTTACTTTTATATTTATTGCAAAACAGGCAGAAAAAGTTCTTGATTTTAAGGATCTTGAAAGTTTTGATTTACAAGAAAGAAAGTCGTCTGAATACAAATATGCTTCATCAAATTCGACTTTTATAGACACTTCAATTACAAATATTTTGTCAACTGCGGGTTTTGAAGTTGTTTCTTATTCTGACATTATGATTCAGTGTGGTGGACCAACCTTTGAAGAAATTGAAAATAGTGTTAATCAGGGTGATAAAATTAGTCCTGTCATAAGAAAAGGTATAATAGAAGCTTGCATAAAATGTGATATAGATTATTTAGCAATAGGAATACTTGATATTGGAATAAAATCTAAGGTTGATAATAATCAAAATAGAGAAATTAGTGTTTCTGTACAGAGCCAAGTCTGGAATATTCAAGAAAAATTACCTAGAGTAATTGCAGCAGTAGGTCCAATTACTTCTGATGCAAATGAAAAAGATGATATAACAACTATAAAAAAAGCCTTAGTTGATCCTGCTGATTCAGTAGCGAGAAATATTGTTGATCAATTAAATGCAAAAAATATAAATTAAGGAGTATTAAATATGAATGATATGAGAAAAGGAATGTTGCTATTTATTTTAATGTTCATATTATTATTTTTAATAAGCTGCTCTTCTTCTGAAGATGAGTTAGCTAAAGATAAAAATGTTTTAGAGGACAAAATTGGTGAGTGTGACAAAGAAGTTAAAATTATTAAAGCCTATGGTGATGATATAAGGATTAGGTACCCTCTTGGTCAGGAAGCTGAAGCAGATGAAGTCGCTAGAGAATGGTGTGACGTAAATGGAAAAGTATCTGTAAAAGGGGTAGTTTCATGCCAAGGATGTTGTTATACAAGCTACATGTGCAAGCAATAATATAATAAAATTGATTGTTCATTTTTTTGTTTTATTTATAGAGTTGTATCAATGAAATACGAAAATATATCTTATGCAAAAACTGTATATGGTAATGCTGAAATAAAAGCTGTTGTA
>CENQ01042348.1_pt1 | contig 61377 bp, 74 predicted proteins | sample 356171 | NCBI WGS metagenome assembly CENQ01 (sample SAMEA2619802, study PRJEB7988) | marine metagenome | biome: marine biome (ENVO:00000447); feature: surface water layer (ENVO:00002042); material: "saline water (ENVO:00002010), including plankton (ENVO:xxxxxxxx)" | depth 5 m
AGAAAGATATGCTTGTGCTCATGTACCTTACAGGCCACATAGGTGGCGGATGGACCGGCTGCGAACTTCTCCGGTGTAGGTATCTTCTTTGCACCGGAGCCAGGCTTAGGAAACCACGTGTAGAACCAGTTGCTCATGGGCCAATTTGGTGAGGTCTTCAATATAGTTCTAGTCATCGGTTCATCCGAGGCCACTAGAACATGAGGTGCAAACTCCTCACGATAGAACCAATTACATGCGTAGAGAATACCATACTGCTTGAGCTGCATGATATCCTTGCCCTTACGTGTGATACCATTACCGATTATCCACGCGTACTTGCCCTTGGGTAGGGTCTTCTTACCGGTTCCCTTCATCTTAGGTAGTTTCTGCATCTATCCTCTTTATAAATTTATTTAGACCAGGATCGATATGTAGTAGCCGCTCCTGATTATGTTTACGGTCCTTTATAGTATTATACCAAATTTCCTGCCATTGTTCATCACTCATGTGATATAATCTACTAATCTCCTCGTTCAGCATTCTTAATCTCTTGCCAGGGTCACGTTCGAGATCATACGAGTGGTCAATATACTTGTCAAAGAACTTCCAACCCTTACGTTTCAGATTGGTTATATGATGTTGTTGAGCCCAGTATAATGAGAGATTACCTGATCTCAGAGCACGAAATGTCTTCTCACTTGCAAATGTAGAGAGTGGACCACCATTGATTCGTGTTTCTGATACGATCTCCAGTTGAAACTTTGCTCTTGCCTCATAGCTATCTACGAGTGCACCGTTCTGACCCTCGACAAGGTCCTGACCCTCACTGATGATTCTTTGTTTTACCTTACCCCAGTTATCAAAGTGTTTCTTGAGTGGTTCATTTATCTCAGGTCTCTCGAGTTCCGTCAGTATATGTGGACATCTGATCTCCATCTCCATATTACTATTTACTAGTCTCTTTAAGAGTTCGACACGATATGGATAGTGTCTTCTCATCCAGAAGAACATACGTTGTTTTCTATTTACAACCTGTTTGGATCTTTGATCCACGGGTACGGGTGGATATTTAGATATCTGTATGTCTACGAACTTCTTCCAGTATGGTACATATATCCAGTTCTTATCACATGACTGTGTAAGTGGTCCACTATTACAATGCCAGATATACATGTTCTCATAGTTCTTAAACTCATGCTTGACATCAAACCACTCCTTAAACATATACTCCATTCCTACATTCAGTATGTATAGAGCCTTATTACCATAGGAATCATACATTCTATTCATATAGTCACGTGCCTCGGTGTATCTTTCAAATCCACCAAGGTGTTCAAAGTATATGACCTGTATATTTTCTGCGAGTGTCTTTAGTTGTGGACTAAATGCTGAATCTGCTCTCAGAGCGGGTACTTCTGTATTGTTTATGTCTAGTGGAAACATTCTGTGGTACCATACTTTATAATCTTCTTGGTTCGAGGAACATCAATGTCATATTCCTTATCTCCCCAAGGATCGATGAGTATAGAACCATCAGCAACATTATCTATTATGAACTGTGTAGGTCCTCTACTACAGAGATACACAGCGGGTTCTTCTAGATATTTCTCATAATGAATCTCTTGTTTATTAAACATATCCATTTGTTCCTCTATATCTTCTAACCATGCGGCTACGAGAAGAGATGGAGAACCATCGAGTAAATCAGATTCTTTCTTGAATCCATTCTCTAGGAATACAATAGGTAATTCAAATGTAGTCAGAAAGTCTGACATCTTCTGTGCCTGGAAGTCCCTCGCCTCCATCACGGCTGCAAATAAATCATACTTTAATTTAATATCAGCTGATAATTTTCTAAGGGCTATGTTGTCTCTAGGGTGACATGGACCACCATCTCCTAGACCTGGTCTCATATACTTATCACTTGTAATTCTTTTATTAGATTTGGCTAGTGCATTAGCCACTTTCGAAGCATCCATGTGGCCAATCTCCATGGCCATATCCTGTATCATATTAACAAATGAGATCTTCATTGATATGAATGTATTGTAGAATACCTTTATGCATTCGGCTTCTTCATATGTACCAGTTTCCCATCTTACTGGTGCAGTAATTATATTCTGATAGAATGCTATCAGTTCTGCTCTATCTCCTGGCTCACCACCAGCAATCATCATTTCAGGATTTAAGAAGTCTTCTTTTACGGTACCCATTGCGATAAGATATGGGTTATAAACTAATCTGTAGTTCTTTGGTATGTCCATCAAATGTTTTCTAAATGTAGTTGGTAGTACAGTTGATATGACCACAACGAGAGCATCTGGTTCTGCATAGTCATTGAGATCATTTAACACATCTTTTAATGCTTCATAGTCAAAGTCTACGGGTTCTAGATTGTATGTAGGTTTATCACCACCATAATCATCTTGATGTGGTGTAGGTACCGCAATAAAAATAGTATCAGCACCTTCACATACTTCTTTCATATCAGTATTCATCTTTGTATCATGAATATGTACATCATAGTACTCATTCATAACTTCAGCAACTGGACCGCCGAGTTTACCAGCTCCGATGAATGCTACTTTCTTACCAGCCTCCATCGCCTTTACCTTTCTGTTTTCTCTTAAAGTGAAACTTACCAGATAAACCGGCTAGGACGAATAATGTACAACCAACAATAATTGCTGAACATATTAATAACGCTTCAATCATAACGATTACATTCATATCATACATTTACCATTTTTCGTTGTAGATAAATTCTCCTGTTTCATAGTCCCAGCCATTTGTTAAGTAGAAGTATTTGTTTCCTTTAGCATCTACTCCTAGTTTTTCTTCTGATGGTGGATGTGAGTGAGTCATAGGGTCATGGTCTTGACCAATATATCTAAAGGCTTTGCTACCCTCTGAATAACCGCCTTGTCCTTCAAGTTTACAAGGTGGTACGTGGTCAAACTCATGTTCGCATTCACAATTATGTTTTACACTATACTTTCCGATATCTAAATTAGTACCATAGATGTACTCACCATTAGTCATCTTCATGTAAAGCATTTCATGTACTTGCGCCATAATATATTTATTTTACTAAATTGAAATGTCGTTCATAGACATGTAGGTTTTGAACTTGCCATACTATCTGGCCAGGCTTACATTGTATATCTTGGCATAAACGCGTAAGTACTGTTTTTTGCCATGCAAAATCATTGCGATAGCCGTATATGACATCGTTAGAACGCATTTGAACTACACAGTCAAGTAAGTCATTACGTTTGTAATATGTGACAGCATTGGTACATATAAAATCTGACTTACCATTTTCATTGTATTCTTTCCATATAGATGGGCGAGTATAGATCATGGCTGCACGCCTTGAGTCTGGATTGTCAAGCAATTCTTCGACTACATGTTCGTATTGATTGTAGAATAAATCATCGTATATAAGCTTGCCATAATTAGAATTGATATTACCCCAAGGATCAGCAGCTAGTAGCCATGCTTGAGGTGGTGAATTGACACCATCTTTATCTTTACCTTCAGGACCATATATATCATATATGCTGGTTGACATAGAATCATACCAATCAATTTCATAGTCAATGTATTCTTTATTAGGAATACCAAAGATCGCTGGTTCGTCAGCTATAAAAGAAGCACCAATTAATTCTATAGTCTTAGAACCAGATCGATCCTTGGTAAACTTTTCTTGATTCAGTTCACTAATAAAGTGAGATCTGATATCAGAAACTTTTGGATGTAGTTTAGTCTTCGTTGAAGATTTTTTCGAGAATTCCAGTATTTGTCCCATGGTTTGGTGCCTCCCAGTCTTTAGGTTTAGTCAAATCAGGTAGTCCGTATGGATTAGGTCTACCTTCCTTCAAGCCAATTGTTTTATTTAGATTAGCTTTTAATACTTCTTGCCACGCTTTATTACCATCAACCTTCATAAGATCAAGGGTACCAGCTGCGAATACAATGAGATCAATAAGACCATCAACTATTTCTTCAGGGTCTTGATTATCAAGTGCATTCTTAGTTTCATCAAGTTCTTCTTGACAACATTCAAGTCTGAATGCTAGGAACTTACCTAACATATCTTTATCCATTCTGTTTACTACTACAGGTACCATGTATTTCATATGCATACCTGCCATGTCTTTAAATATATCACTCATATCTTGCTCCATTAAATATTGCTGAGAATATTAGAGGTTCTATATCTGTATTATACACTTTATGGAATTTATTTGCTGGTACTGGAATAGTGTCACCAGGTTTAACTGCAAATGTTTCATCTTCTATTTGCATAAGACCTGTACCTTTTGTAAATACATATACTTCCTCTTGTTGTGGGTCACTATGTGTATGACCATTGGTTTCTTTTCCTGGTTGTAGTACAGTAATTGAAGGAACTAATATATTTAGTTCATCATTATCTAGTACGGCATAACGCTCGTCTTTCTTAGCTATTTTCCAAGTCATGATTATGTAATGCTATAAGAGCGTAATGTAATATCTTCATGATGTCTGCTCTATTATATCCTTCTTTTTTACCATATCTTTGTGCATACTTTAGGACATTACCCAGAGCAAACCCCATACCATGGCCACAATCAATAATAAACTCAGTAGACTGAAATTTATTTTTGCTATAGTGTCCATCGTAAGTTTTATCAATATAATTTTGTAAATCATCTATAAGATTCTTTTCATTAAATTTGTAATTAATCTTGGCCATCCATCTTACCTCGTAAATAAGATACGGCAAAAGAACAATAATTAATCATGTCTTTATAGGTATCTTCAAGTGATTCGAACTTTACATCACCATCGGCTTCAAGTAAAGATTGGGCACGTAATAGTTTTTGATGTATCATATCATGAATAGTATCAACACCACGTCTGTAATGCATGGCCTGTTTGATATTTGATTTTGGATTCTGATAATCTTTTGACTTAGCTAATTGTAAGTCAATACATTCTTCAAGTACTTTTACGGATTCTTTTTTCATGGTGCTTTTTGTGTATTGTTAATAATCTATTAATATTATACTTCTTAAGTTGTATTTTTTTCTGTACCAGATGTTGTAGCCATTTCTTTTTACTTGTAAACTTATCACCAAAGAATAGCTTTAAGAGTGTATCATCTGTAATACCTTTTCTTTCGAATAATCTATCTATGTCAAACATAGTTGGTAGTACCTCATCAGCAGTCTCACGTTTGTATGTTTCATATTGTTGAGGATGATAGTCTTTTATATATGTTATAAAGTTTGCACTATAACCGCAGTTGAAGCAATGACATACAAGACCTTGTTTCTTAGCATCTACCCAGAACCTTGCTTTACGAGGATTAGTAGCACTATCACCACATACCTGACATGACCAATTCCAAGAGTACTGACTCTTCTTCCTGAAGTTTCTAACTTCGTAGGTTAAAGAGTCAGCAATTGTAATTAGATTATGAAGCACTAAGACCTTCCGTTAGGTGATGACCAAATTCTTTTTCAGCATCCCAAACGGTCATGCCTTTTTCGCCTTCACCAATGTTGATAGCAGTTTCCTCATATTCATCGAACTTGAATTGTTCTAACTCGCCTTGAGTATGAGTCCATCCAACTTCATCATTAAGTTTATCGACTATTGCATCAAGGTATTTAGCCGCCATAGAGTTACGATTTTCTCTGTAGTAAGAGTAGCTAAGAGATTCAAGTTCAGTGATTTTTTCTTTCATCACTTCTCTAACTCTATCTCTTTCATAGTCTCCAATAACTCGTAGGTAATCATTACTACCTTTTTCGGCTACTGATAAGACTAGCTCATCATCACTGGACCAGGCTTCGTAAAGAACATATTCTTTGCCGTCTCTGACTCCTTGAACTCTGATTAATTTATCGTCATCTAAGAATGCATCTTCGATGACCGCTTGTAGATTTTTGAATAACATATTTGGTGCCTCCGTTATAATATAGTTATACTGATTGTTCCATTCTTTTTTCGAGCATGTCTTCCATGATGACATCATTCCAATTTTCTCGATAAGCGGCTTGTAAGCCATTCTTAAAGAGATACATGTGTTTTTCATGGGCAGACATATCTGCGACTTTATCGATAATTTCATCCATTATCATGTCATTTACTGGGTGTGACATTATAACACCTCCGCAATTATAGTTTTTGCGAAATCCTCAATAGCCATGTGGTTTTCCCATTTTTGAAAACCTTTAACTATACAATAATCTCTAGGATCATTTTCCGGACCATCCAAAGTACCAAGTACTTTCACAGTTTTTTCAACTGCACCTTTGCCAGGCTCCCAGCCTTTGCATATAAATGTTTTACCATCTAACATTACGACACCTCCTTCATGTCTTGAGCTGAGAAAACATTTTCCCAAAACTCATCTGTTTCTTTTTCTTTCTTTTCACAAGTTCTGACTACCTGTCTCCAAGTAATAAGACCAGCTTCGTAGAAGTCTAATAACATATCACCAAAAGGTTCTCTGTCATTTGATTTCCATAATACTAAATCACCATCTGTGTAGAAGTCATTTTCATATTTTTCAACCGCATTATCAGTAGTTGAAAAACAAAAGTCAAAAAACTCAGATTGTCTTTTGTACTCTCTACCAGCAATTACAACTGATTGAGTTTCTAATTGCTCTTTTGTTTTTGGATATTTACATTTACCATTCATTATTTAGTGCTCCTTTATTAATTTATAGGTATTATTCTATACAGTTCCTCGTGAATGTAAACACGTCAATGCATCTATATCTAAGCATATAACTTCTAGGAATATTAAAGTTTTGATCTCATAGCAGCCATTTTTTCTCTAGCTGCATGCCATCTTTCAAATGTATAAGGTGTGGGATGCTTACCTACTTTCAATCCAAGTTTCTTGAATTCTTTCTTTAGTATGTCATGACATTCTCTACCCATAAAGGCTGATACTAATTTTAAGAGTACATTTCTAAACTCACGACCATGATGCATCTGACCCGCAGCATGTGATAGTTCATGTAGTAGTACATATAAGTTGTAGCCATTCACTTTATCAAGTGTAATCTCATAGATGTATGACCATCCATGACAACCACGTCCTTGGTAATTGGCTTTATCTCGTATCTTAACTTTATGACCACCTTTAGCATCTACCTTTTTAAATGCTGCAGACTTACAGATTTGATTTGCTCGCTTCTGTATTTCTTCTAAAGTCTTGTAGGTTTTTTGTTTTGATTTAAAGGCATCAGTTTTGTATAAGGCTCTTTCTGCTTTATATACTTTGCCTGCTTCTGTATCTCGTTTGTTCTCCATTCGAGACATGCTATGTTTTTTCTTGTGCTGATTTAGATATCTAATGTATGCTCTTTGCTCGCCAACCATGATATCTTCACGCTGATTGACTGCTTCCTTAAATGGAATGTAGTCCATATTTTCTCCTTGCTATATTTATTTCATATCGTTCAAAGTTGGCTCGTCAGATTTTTTACGTTTTCTGGTAGACCAAACTTTGATGAGATTTTCGATATGTTTGATTTTGATGTTGAGACCCCTGAAGTTTTCAGGATGCTCACGTCTTTCCTGAAGTAATTCTTCTAGAAATTTGACCTTTCCCTTTTTAGTTCTAATTTTTTGGAATGGTTTATAAAGTAATTCTTCTTTATTAGTCTTTGTATACTTAGGCATATTATTTGGTACTCCTTCTTGATATATTAATTATACTCTATTCTATACAGTTTTTCAAGGATGTACACAACTTTGTTTCGTTTGAAATCAATAACTTAGGGGATTGGCCTCCACGGTAGGACTCGAACCTACAACCCTCGGCTTAGAAGGCCGATGCTCTATCCAGTTGAGCTACGTGGAGTTAGGCGAAATAGTGTAGGTTAATCCAGTCACAGGTCATGGCTGGTTTTTTCTGTCCTTCGATTTCAATGACAATATCAATAACTGTTCTAAATCTATTGCCAAGTTTCTTATATGATTTAAGAGTGAAGTGTGCTCTGATTCTTTCATCTGCTTTTACTGCCTGTCTAAACTTAAGGTTCTCTACTCCGACATTAGTGGCCATAACCTGACCAGCAAATGGTTTTATAATCTCATAACTAAATTTAGGTAGGAAAGATAGTATCAGAAAACCATGAGATATGATACCACCGAATGGTGTAGCCTTAGCATAGTTCTCATCAGTATGAATTGGTTGGTCATCACCAACTAAGGCACCATATAGTTGTATTAACTCTTTGTCAATAGTTTCCCATGACGATGTAAGTTTTACACCTATATGTTCTTTGTATTTTTTATCGGCAGCATCAATGGTATTCACAGAAGTTTTTGCTCATCTAGTTGTTGCTTAAACTGATCGTATCCACCGATATTTTTACCATCAATAAAGATTTGTGGAAATGTTCTAGCATTTGGTTGTAGCTTCAATAATTCTTCCATAGTAAAATCTTCATTCAGCATTAACTTCTCGTATGTATGTTTACTTTCCTGTACAAATTGTTGTGCTGCTCTTTCAGCCATATCACAGTACGTACATGGTTCTTTAGAATAAATTTTTATATGCATAACTTATCCTTGTAAATATGATAGCATTGTCTTAGCATCAGATACTTCGAATGGGTCACCTTCGAAATTATCAGCTTTACCTTCTTCAGCAAACATCTTTACAATTTGTCCATCTTGAAGAACTGCTGAATAACGCCATGATCTTGAGCCAAAACCTAGATTTCTTTTACTGACTAACATATTAAGTTTATCTGTTAGATCACCATTACCATCTGCAATATACTTAACTTTAGAAACTCCTTGTTTCTCAAACCAAGCTTTCATTACAAATTCATCATTTACTGATATGCAATAAACTTCATCAACACCACAGTTTTTAATCTCATCATATAGTTCTTCATAACCTGGTAAATGAGATGCAGAACATGTAGGTGTAAATGCACCTGGTAATCCGAAGACTACCACTTTCTTATCTAAAAATAGGTCTTTATATTGTGACATAATATTTCCTTTACTTTGATTGTATAGGTATTATACCTTGTTTAAGCAAAAAATTCTTCTAGTCCAGATGATTTTTTTACTATAAGAGTGTTTTTAGTTTTATTAATTATATCTGTATACACATCAATGGCATCACAATGTGATTTCCAAAACTCAAATGCTTTGTGTCTTTCTTCATCACGTTTAACATTATCTGTTGCATACTCTGAAAGTATATTTGCAACTGTATTGTAATCTGTACCTTCTTTATTTCTATGAGCCCATGTACCATAATCTCTTTGTTTAAAATCATCTGTCAGAAATATAGTACCACTATCTAAACAACTAATTACCGGATCACCTATCTTATTGTGAATTATATGAGCACCAAAATGTTCGTGAAATATAGGAACTGTACCAGCACCTAAACAATCTGAATGACAGTATTCTATATTAGCTCCGTACTGTTCAGGCTTGAGATGATATAGATCAGAACCAAACATAGACTTTGCCATTCTTAACATCATGTCGTGGTGTTGATAACCTGGATATAGATAGGCACCTTTCATTTCTTCTTCAGCACCATATTCAAAGTCACCAGTTTCACCATATTCTTTTTCAGGTCTAAACTTATTTACTACATTCCACCTTGTAGATGGATCGTTATCATCTTTATATAAGATACCTTTATATCCAATAGATGCTTCTAAACCTTCAAGTATTGTAATGAATCCTCTATGCATCATTTGTTCTTGATGAAAATCAATTAGTTGTTGTGGACCTTTCCAACCTGCAGATCTTCCAACCCATCTTATAATCTTTTCTTGTTCTTCAATTGGCTGCCAATACTTTTCTTTATTCTCATCAAAATTATATCCTACACCCGCAGTTGTAATTGGAACTGTGATACCTTCTTTCTCACACCATTTAGCAAATGGGTTTGTAGTTGAATGAGTCATAATAACATCTAAACATTGTAATACTTCTTTCAGTTTAGCATTACGATGAATTGATTGTATGTTATGGTCAACCTGAACAATGCTTTTATTAACATTAATTTTTTTTAATAACTCTATGAAGTTGTCGACACATTGTTCAGGGTGACTTTTAGATGGAACAGAAAAGACAATCAAAGCTTCACACTTGTTAATCTCATCTATAACCTCAGTACAAGTCATTAGATCAGGAAACTTCTTAGTAGTTTTACTAATCTCTGACCAATCTGCTCCTCTAAAATAGTTTACATCAAACTCCATGGAGTTTTGTCTTGGCCACACTTTATCCATAGTGGCATAGACTTTTACACCCATAAGTTTTTGGAATTCTACAACATTCTTCGTGACACCGCAACCTTCAACACCACGACCCATAAGTACTGCTACAGTCATTTGTTTTTACCTCTTTCTAGATTATACTGATCTACACACATATCTTCTAAACTCTTTGTTAGTGTAATCTTATCTGATAGTTTATCTACAACAGAACATTCTGCATCACCATCACGTCTTTCAGTCTTTACAATATTTATGTTTTTACCTGTAGCTTTCTTAAAAGAATCAACAACTTCAAACACACTATAACCTGTGTTAGAACCAAGACATTCGTATGGTGTATTTGTTGGACCATCTTTAACAGCATTACATATTGCATTTGCTAAGTCTACAACATGTACATAATCTCTAATACATGTACCATCGCGTGTATCATAATCTGTACCGTATATTTCTAAATAATCTCTTTTACCACAAGCAACTTCAGCTGCAACTCTAATTAAATGTGTTGATGGACCTATTTGTTTGTGTACACCATCTGAACCAGATACATTGAAGAATCTAAAGATTGTATAACCACTTGCTTTTTCTTTGATTATATCTTCAGCAGCAACTTTAGATTTAGCATAAGGTGATGCCATTTCCCATGCGGCTGATGTAGATGCAAATATAATATGTGCTTGAGGAAATACTTCACATACTGCTAGTGTACCCATTACATTAGTCAGATAATAATCTGCAGGTCTTTTCATACTTTCTGGTACTACAGACAGACCACCTAAATGTACAACTGCATCATAATCTGGCCATTGTTTTCCCATAGGAGTCTTTAATGATTGACGTCTATATACTTCTAAAACACTGAAACCATGAAAATCATGTAAGTATTGACTTACATCATTCTTATCTTCGCCATGAACATCAACATCCAAGCCATCGATTTTTACACCTTGTTCATGTAGTATCTTACATACGTGTGAACCGATATAGCCATTACATCCTGTGACTAAGACGTGCATACTCGTTTCCTTAAATCTGAAGATGAGAATCTATGTTCTCTTTTATTAAAGTACAATGCTATACCTCGTTTCTTGCATATATCTTTTCCAGTAAAATCTTTTTCTTTATACTCTTCACCAAGAATTCTTACATCAATAGTATATAGTTCTAATATATCTTCTAAATCTTTTTCACTAGCATAGGGAATAATCTCATCCACATACTTAACTGCTTTTAGTTGTGTATATCTTTCTACAATAGTTTGTATTGGTGAGTTCTTTTCTTTTCTATCTAGTGATGGATCGACTTGTAAACCACAAATCAAATAGTCACATTGATCTTTAGCATCTCTTAACATTTGTACATGACCAGCATGTAATAAGTCAAATGTAGAACAGGTGAAGCCGACTTTCATAATCTGATTATACCCCGAATGGGAACATTATTTCTAATGCTCCCATTAATAACAAAAGACTTAGTTATTATACTAAGCCTTGCGCAATTGCTTTGTAGCCTGCTGCTACTACGGCACGAGTTGGAGTACCCATACGGTATCTCAAAGCTCTTAGTCTGCTAGATTTAGCAGGTCTGTTTCCATAAATAGCAAAACCTTTATTTCTAAGGTTAGCAACTACAGCAGTTGGGTTTGCCATGTTAAATCTGTCTCTCATTTGAGCAACAGTTAACTCAGCGCCATTTGAAAGAGCATCAATTACTTTCTGCTCTTGCGATTTTGTTTTAGCCATATCAGTTTTCTCCTTACTTAGTGGTCTAAATAATATGTTAAATAATTTTAACATCACGAATAGATTATACTCTTTAATCGATTTTTTTTTATATTCTCTTAAAGTGGGTAAATATGTCCGCGGGTATACACGGGTAATAAATACTGTATGATGAAATGGTTGCTACTTCCTGTAGCCTTAACAATATCCGCGATCGCAGCTTTCTATTCAATCTATGGATTAGTAGCAATCTTCGCAGCGGCAGTAATACCTATTATTATCATGGGTGTGGCCCTTGAGATAGGTAAACTAGTATCTGTTGTATATCTACATCAATATTGGGAGGAAACTAAATTACTCTTAAAGAGCTATCTAATAGTGGCTGTCGCACTCTTAATGTTTATTACATCATTAGGTATATTTGGATTTTTGTCAAAAGCACATGTAGAACAAGCATCTCTATCAGAAGAACAGATAGCTTTAATAGAACAGTTAGAAGATAAAGAGATTAGATCAGAATTAAAGATTGAGAGATGGGAGAAAGAACTTACAAAGCTTTTAAACAATGAAGATACACGTGTAGACACTCTCATAGGAAATGAGCAAGAGCAACTTAATAACATATATGATAGAATTGAAAGAGAAAAGAATTCTGCCAATGAAGCATACAACCAGAAAGTAAGAACTATAAATGAAACCATTACTGGTTTTGGTTCAAATGCTAGAAAGACTGAGCAGATTGAAATAGCTAATGCAGAATTAAAGAAAACAATAAATGATATTGATGCTAAATATAAAGATGAGATAAGTGAATTACAAGATGTAATTAAAGGTTATAGAAATCAAGTCACTGAAAAAACAGATGACATAGATATAAAGATAGAAGAACTAGAAACACGCATTGAGAGTGAACAGAAAATTATTGATGTTGTCATAGAAGAAAAAGCAGTTTATGAAAAACAATACAGAGCGCTTGAAGCAGAAGTCGGCCCGATTAAATATATTGCGGAACTCATCTATGGTGAAACTGACAAGAGTTTACTTGAAGATGCTGTAAGATGGGTTATTATAATATTGGTTATTGTGTTTGACCCTCTAGCGGTTGCGTTATTAATAGCATGGAATGATATTATAAAACGCGAATCTCCAAGGCCTAAGCCAAAACCAACAGAACCAGAACCTACTCTTAACGAGTTAGCAGAAAAAAAAACTGAAGAACCCGAAGAAGTAGAACCTGAGATTGATAAGGATTATGAGAAAAATACTTATCACAATGTTTTAGGCGTCAAAGTAAAAGAGAATCCTAAAACATTAAAAGAATTTATGAAAGAAACACCCGATTTCTTTGCTCAATTGGCTGATGAAATGGGTGGAAGAATAGATTATGATAGTGAAGCGGCTCAGATAGAAGTTCCTGAAGATGTATTGGAACAACTACCTGATGGTACTTATAGAAAGAAAGTGAGCCGTACTAGAATATAAGGAAATATAATGTTTTAAGATGAAAGAGTTTATGCTATTACTATCCGAGTTTGGGCTGCCTGTAGCTGGTGCAGTGGTAATGGGCCTGTTCATTTACATTATATTAAGATATATTTTAGATTCTGTAGTTAGTCAAACTAAAACTTTAAAATCCATAATAATGCAACTAGATAATCGTGTTAAAAACATGAATAATGATATGATAAAACTCGATATGGAAATCACACATGTTCTTGGATTGAAACCAGATGATGTAAGAATTTCTAGATCTAATGGTAAAGAAGATGCGAGAAGAGATTAATGAAATTGTTTATCGAAATTTTAAGCGTATATGGTTTTCCAACTTTAGCCGCAGTTGCTATGGGTTGGTTTATCTGGTTTGTATATAACTTCACAACAAAAAATATTAAAAAGAATTTAAGTGAAACTCACACTACACTTATCGCTCTCTTAGATAGAATCAGAATGTTAGACAATGACATAATCAGATTAAGAGCTAAATTAGATGCTGTTATTCAGATGAAAGAGAACGAAAAGGTTCCAACAGAAGCAGAAGAAACTAATAAATAATATATGATTAAAGCACATTTTATAACAGGTGTGCTGCGAACTTGGGTTGTTATGTTATTTGCGGTGACGTTGGCAGCCCTATCTACAACTAATCTCAACGCCAGTGAGCTTCACTTTGAGTTTGGCAACCCTGCATTCTCAAAACACGGCTACTCATCCCATGTCTTATCTATAGAACAACTCAATTATTCACGTCAAAGAGATGTAGAGAAAGATAAGAAGTCAGCCGATGCCGCTGCTCAGAGAGAAATAGACAATACAACAATTAATAAGTTCATTAAGAATGTTGAATCTCGTATTTATGCTAACTTATCTAAGCAATTGGTTGATAATATGTTTGGTACTAACTGCGTAAACACATCAGAAATAACTTGTGAAACTTCAGGTACAGCAGTAGTTGAAGGTGCTACAATTTACTGGGTAAGAGATGATACAACAGAGACTATTAGTTTAACAGTCACAGATGAGACCGGTAATGTCACAACGATCACCGTGCCCATTGGAGACTTTCTATTCTAATAGAAGAATGAACTTATATGAAGATACTTTTAGCTATATTACTGTCAGCAATAATTACGGGTTGTGTAAGCACACCTGACAGGATAGACTATTATCAAGATCTTCCGCCTCAACAACATGCTACACCAACATCAGAATTACTAGTTAAGCTTCCACCATTAGATGGTGATATTATAACCATTGCAGTATATTCATTTATGGATGAAACTGGTCAAAGAAAACCTAGTGAAAAGTTCTCACAGCTGTCAACAGCCATTTCACAAGGTGTAGATGTATGGGTAATACAAGCTTTAAAAGAAGCGGGTAATGGTACATGGTTTAAAGTTGTAGAAAGAATGGGATTGGATAATGTAATAAAAGAAAGACAACTTATAAGAAGTACAAGAGAAGCTTATGATGGAGAACAAAAGAATTCACTTAAACCTTTAATATTTGCAGGCTTAATATTAGAAGGTGGAGTTGTTGCCTATGATACTAACGTAGAAACAGGCGGTAACGGTGCAAGATACTTTGGCATTGGTGTATCCGAAGAATATCGGGTAGATCAAGTCACTGTCGCTATGAGAGTAGTTGCTGTTCAGACTGGTGAAGTTTTACTTACCGTTTCAGGTACTAAAACAATTGCTAGTCATAGATCAGGAACTGATGTTTTTAGATTCTTAGATATGGGAACTAAGGCTTTAGAAATAGAAAGCGGAGTCGCTATGAATGAGCCAGTAAATTACGCGATACGATCCGCAATTGAGTATTGCGTAATTGAAGTAATTAAACAAGGTGCAGATCAAGGTCTGTGGAAAATAAAGGAGGAAAACAATGAAACAATTCATTAACCTTATATTATTATCAGTCTTGTTTACAGGTACATTATGGGCGAATGATATATATGTCACTCAAAGTGGTAATACACTTGACTTAGATATCACACAGGATGGACAAAACAATACTGTTGGTAATTCTACCACATCATCATCGGTTGTAGGTGCTACATCTACTATTGATATTGATCAGGTAGGAAACTCTAACGTCCTTACATTTGATGTTAACGGTGATACATACACCGGAACATTCAATGTCACAGGTGATAGCAACAATATTGACTTTAACTGTGATAGCACAGGGAACAATTCCTCATGTGCAACAGTTACGTCCAGTATAACATGGGTAGGTTCCAGTAACGATTTAGACATCGATATTGGAGAGACTGCTGATGCCGCAAACGGTGCAGTGACTATAACAGGAGCCAGTGGTTCTGATTCAAACGTTATAGCTGCGACTGTTGATGGTACATCTGCAATCTTAACACTAACTGTAAACGGTGATACAAATAACTGGTTGATAGATATTGATGGTAATGGAGATATTAATGGCCATACATTAATCCATTCTCATACAGGCGGTATTGCCGATGTAGATATAGTTCAAAGTGGTGTTTATGACAACATAATAAACTTAACTACAAGCGGTAATAATGCTGATATCGATATAAGTCAAACAGACTAATGAGAACTCTATACAGAGTCATTGCCTTTTTGATAGGCGCTTGTGCTTTACTCTTATATGGTAAGGAGATTAATGCACAGACTATAGGAGATGTAATTCTTCAAGAAGGCAATGCTGTTATAGAACAAAGTGGTGAAGAGAATATATCTGTTGAAGGTTTAGATGTATTTTCCTATGATGTCGTTAAGACTGGAAATGGTAAGACTGCTATATCCTTTATTGACGACACTCGCGTGGATGTCACTGAACATTCAAAACTTATAATAGATGAGTTTGTATATGACCCTGCAAATAACAAAGGGTCACTCTCAATAAAAGCGACTTTAGGTACCGTACGTTATGCTTCTGGTCAAATAGCAAAGAAGTATGCACAGAACGTAAATATCGAAACACCAACTGCCACCATCGGTGTAAGAGGTACTGACTTTAGTATGACTGTAGATGAGATTGGTGGTTCAACAATAATCCTTTTGCCGTCATGCGATACACGGGGTTATTGTTATGTAGGTGAAATTGAAGTAGAGACAGATGCAGGTTTTGTTATTATGAATCAAGCATTTCAGGCAACTGTAGTCACGACTGGTGAATCAAAACCAATGAAGCCAGTAATTTTAGATTTAGATGAAAACATGATTGGTAATTTATTAATAATACAAAAGCCTAAAGAGATTGTAGCTGAGCAACAAAGAGCTGAATATAACGAAGTTGCTAATGCATTAGATATAGACTTTTTAGAATTTAATGATTTAGAAGTAGATGAATTAGAAATAGATAACGATACATGGTCAACAGGTTTAGATATAGATTTTTTAGAACAGAATTTTTTAGTAGATGTATTAGCACAAATAAACAAAGAACTTGCTAAGGCAATGAGAAGTGAGTTTGTAAAACAAGAAGAAGCTGCAATTGATGGTGTACAATTAGGTAAGGACCCAGAAACAGGTATCATAATATTAGATGAAGACCCTGAATGGGTATATGCAAGAGAAGGTGCAGCAACATATTTTGAATTAAGATTAGATAAAGAATATGGTTATGTAATTAGTTTTATACAAGAAGATTTTGAAGTATATGACTATGAATTAGGTGGACAAGGAAATGAAATCAGGATTTACCAAAGTAATTAGTTTTTTAATAATTATTATTATAGCCACTATATGGTCAGATCAGGCTAAGGGCAGTGACATATATGTATCACAATCAGGAGATAACTTCACTTTAAATATAGATCAAGATGGAGATAATCATCTTATTCGTGGTTATCATAATCAAACCGCTAGTATACAAGGTAGCAATAATGATCTCAGAATTAGACAACGTTCATCTATTACAACTGGTACATTTTCCACAGCACATATAGATATTAATGGTAGCAATAATGACATATACATGGGTATGGGTTGGGGTACTACAAACTTTAATAACTTTAATGCTACTGATCATCAAGAGGCTGGTAATCATAATCAAAAATTATATCTACAAGGTTCTAATAATGATATTTACATGGGTCAAAGAAATGGTTCACCAAGTCAAGCATACAGTCCACATAATATAGATTTAAAAATATACAGTGATAATAATAATGTTGGAATATTTCAAGGTCATGATGGTTCAAAAACAATGAACTTAACTATCAATAATGATAATAATAATGTGACTGCTTATCAATTAGGTTATAACTCCACACACAGTGCTACAATAACATTAGATGGAAACTATGGTACTAACTTATATTTGAATCAAAACAATGGATATTCCAGTCATTCATATACACTTAATCAAACATGTATGAATTCAAATGGATGTAGTGTGACTGTAAATGACTAAATTTTTTACACATTGGACATTTGCATTTGTCACACTCTTTATTCTTACATATATAGGATTACAAGACCCTACAATAAAAGAAACACTACGTTTAAAATCGTTTGACTTTCTTATTCAATCACAAGAAAAATCTTTATCTGATGACATTATAATTGTAGAGATTGATGAAAAGGCAATTGAAAAACATGGTCAATATCCATTTAACAGAAGTGTATATGCAGATCTTATTGTAAAGTTAAGAGATGCTGAAGCTGGTATCATTTTATTTCCAATATTATTTTCTGAAGAAGATAGAATGGGTGGTGATGAATACTTTGGTGATGCATTACAATATGGTACTGTAATTGCACAAGTAGGTACAACACAAATAAACAAGAATGCGGTTCCAAGAGGTGTTGCAAAGATAGGCGATCCATTACCATTTTTATTTGAATGGCCTGGAATGTTAGGACCTATACCTGAATTAAAATCAAATGGTGTTGGTGTTATTAATACTGCACCTGAAATTGATGGTGTTGTAAGAAGAGTACCATTACTTATGAGAATAGGTGAAGATGTATACCCATCAATGGCAATTGAAATGATAAGAGTTGCAACTGGCGATCCATCATATCAAGTAAAAGCTGATGAGAATGGTATAGTAGCTATGCGTGTACCTGGATACGCGACCATACCCACAGACATGCACGCACGGGTATGGTTAAATTATAATAAGACCTTTGACTCTATCTCATTAGTAGATGATGACATGCATTTTGAGCTTGTTAAAGGTAAAACTGTAATAGTTTCATTAACAGCTGAAGGTTTAAACAATGTTATTGCTACACCCATAGGTGAACAATATGCTCATACAATAATAGCAAATAACATACAAACAATTATTGATGGTGATAATATTACAAGAAATGATTTACATTTTCTAGAACTTATAGTTGCATTCTTGATATCTGCTTGCTTCATAGCACTAGCAAGAATTGCACCTTATTGGATTATTGGCATGAGTCTTATAGGTGCATATATAGTGAGTATATATGGCACATACTATATGTTTCATCAGACAAGAGAAATGTATGATGTAAGTTGGTTCCTTATCATGATTACATTTGTAAGTTTACATTCTATCTTCAATAGATTCATATTAGAGTTTAATTTAAAACAACAGATAAGAAAACAATTTGAAAAGTATTTAGACCCAAGACAAGTTGCCATATTACAAAAGAATCCAGATAAGATTAAACTTGGTGGTGAAAGAAAAGAAATGAGTTTCTTATTTATGGATATTGTAGGTTTTACACCAATATCAGAACATTACAAAAATAAGAATGACCCTGAAGGATTAGTAAAAGTTATTAATGATTATCTACATCGAATGAGTAAGATAGTTCTTGATAATGGTGGTACAATAGATAAGTATATGGGTGATTGTATTATGGCTTTTTGGAATGCACCACTTGATTGTGACAACCATGCTGAGATGGCGGTGAAGTCTGCTATTGAATGTGCTGAAGAAACAGAAAAGATTAAAGAAGAGTTTAAAGCAAAAGGATTACCAGAAATTAATATTGGTAGTGGTGTAAATACAGGAACTTGTATTGTAGGTAATATGGGTAGTGAAATGAGATTAGATTATAGTGTTATTGGAGATGCTGTAAACTTAGCAGCAAGATTAGAAGCACAAACTAGAAACTATAAAGATAAAGATGGTAATGTCACACCATTATTATATTCACAACACACTAAGGATTTACTTAGTAATATAGACTCTATCGAAGTGGATAAGATTAAAGTTAAAGGTAAAGAAGAGTTAATTACAATCTATTCGCCAGTATCTACCATCTCAGCTTCTAAACCAGGATAATAGTTCTCACCATATATTTGTCTTTGTGTGTAGTTATATACAAATGCCGCAGTCTTTCTTTCCATCTTTTCCATGTTAAGATTCTTCTGATAAGTATGTTGTAAGAAATAGTGGTCTTCTTCAATTGCAGATAATTCCATAAGTCTAAATCCAGCAACTTTTACAAAATCATTTGAAGCATAATTTAATTCAACACATTTTCTATTTGCTGTTGATGAGTTAAAGTTCTTGTGTTTCCAATATAGACCATTACCTGGAATTGGAAACTTATATCCCCATTTCTGTGCATCCTTATCAAACTTACTCATTTGCAATTCACCTGGTTTTTCATGTTGATTTATATAGAGTGGTTGAAATATCCAGTATCCTGGTTGATGTTTTACCATCCAATCCCATGTTTCTTGTAGACTCTCATTTGTTTCTCCAGGTAAACCAACAATAAGTCCTAATTCATATGTGACCTTATCTCCCCAATATTCCATGAGTTCTTCTAAGAATTCTTTACCTTGTCTACCATTCCAACCTTTACCAATTGCTTTTGAAGCTTCAGGATGAAAAGATTCTATGCCAAAGAATGGTGATACTAATCCTATCTCTCTTAATAAATCTTTCTGTGCTTGTCTTGCCCAGATCAAATCCATTCTATGGTAGCCTACATACTTTAAATCGAATGGCAAGTCACTTGATATTTTTGCAAGTTCTTCCATCTTTTCCATATCTTCATTGAATGTATCATCAGTAAATACATATTTTGTGGTACCAAATTCCTCATAGTTTGCAATAAACTCGTCTTTGATTCTAGAATAATCTCTTATATAAGTACCTTTCTTTTTTCCAATCAATGGATATGAACAGAATGCACATTCAAATTGGCAACCTCTACCCATTTCCATAAGCAGTGCTTCATTAGGACTAATAGACATGCTTTGTCCTAAGTATGCACGAGTTGCCTTTTGAATATCAAATTCATTTCTTTTTCCTGTAAAACCTGACATCTCATCAAGATATTTTAGGAAACTATCTTCAGCGAAACCATGAAACTTTCTCCATTCGAAATGCATATTACCGTAATGTGTTTGTGAACCACCCATTACCCAATCTAATTGTGGATGTCTTTTTTCTAAAACATCTCTTGCTTTCATTACCCAAAACGGTTCTTCAGTTTTATTTGGAGCAGCCATCATGTTAGTAAAGTTCTGATCGAATAGCTTTCTCTTTTTTACAGGGTCATCTGAATGACCAATCTGATCACCTACTGATGTAGTATATGTGTTTGTTTTTTCTGAACCTTTTGCTTTCTTCATCCTTACACTTGGATGCCAGAAAGATGTGCTTACACCGATACCTATTGTTTCTGGACCGATATGTTTTTCATTAATTTCTAAAAATGCTTTTTCATGTATAAGATGACAAAAGTCTATTACCTTAACATCATAACCATGTTGAATACACCATGACGCAAGTTGATGTGGACCTATAGGCCTAATTGGAGCGAAGTCCTCTGCCAAGCAGTTCCAAATTACAAAATGCGCCATGTTATATTTAACTAACTAAGCGTCAGATGCTAGTGACTTAAAGTAATCTTCCAGATCTTCATCATCTTCTTTTGTAGTGGTATCTTTGCTTTCAAATACTTGTGCAAAGTCATCACCTTTAGATTCAGATGTTTCAGCTGTTGGTACTTCTACAGTTTTTGTAGATACTGCAGGTGTTTCCATAGATTCACCAAGAACCATAGTAAGTTTTTCTTTTAGTTCATCATAAGACTTGAACTTGTCTTCTGCGACAAGATCATGTACATCATGTTGAGCATCAAAGATAGCTTTCATTTTCTCTTCTGACTCTGATAAAGCAGATGCTTTTTCAAATGTAGATGAGTCATAGTTCCAATATCCACCAACCATTTTGATTTTAATTCTAAAGTTTGCACCTTCTAATAAATCAAATGGGTTTACCGGCTGATCATCATCAAATTCAGGTTGCATAGCAGACATAATTTTGTCAAATATTTTTTGACCAAATTTGTATATCTTAACTTTACCTTCATTTGTAGTATCATTAGGATCGTTAAGAATAAGAGCATTCGCATAATAAGCAGTTCTTCTTTTCTGCTTTCTTGCAATTTCTTTATTCTCTTCAATACCTGAGTTCCATAACTTTGAGTTATGTTCAGATACCGGATCTTGTTTACCGATAGTAGTAAGAGAGTTCTCTATATACCATTTACCAGTGGGACCTTGAAAACCATGATCGTACATAGTCACCCAAGGTGTTTTGTTGGAATCTTTACCAGGTAAGAATCGAACTACAGCATAACCTGTACCATCTTTTCCCATACGTGGTTTCCAGATACGATCATCATCGTAGCTTTTCTTCTCCGTATTTTTCTGTAAAGATTGTTGAAGTTGCTCAAATTGGCTTGAGCGGTTTTTTAGATAATCATCAAAAGACATAATTTACCTCCGTTTCGTCGTTTCGATTTTTCGTTACAGATAAGTTTAACAAGATTCTAGCTTGATATAAGAATATCCCTTGCAATATCCTCATAATATTTATACTCTAATTTGTTTAATAAAAATGGTTTGTAGTTCTTTACTTTCTTTATATAGTCTGGCCATACAAATGGTAAATCAACCATCTTTTCGTGCTTCTCCAAATATGGATGTATTCTATCTAATAATACCACGGATTCAAGATTTATTTCGTTTTTTAACACTTTATCATGAATTAATGGTATTGAATCGTGTGAAGCTGCCAACATCTTTGGTGGACCAACTTCTTTAATATGTTCTAAGTCTTCTCTAAATAATTGTGGCATTCTTCTTAGTTTATTAATCCACTCTTCGTAAGTGGACTTATTCATGTTCTTTATCCAACATTTTGGGTCTGTAATAAAATGTGATACATAGAAGTCTTCAATATCTTCGGCATTTATAATCTTTGTAATCTTTTCAAATGAGAACATATCATTTCTTTTTTGATATGCATCTGTGGAAGCCTTTACTTTACCAGCAAACTTATGATAATCATAATTACTTGTAAAGTGTCTTTGTAATGCTAAATATTTTAAATATGCGAGATAACCGCTTTTTGTCATGTACTATACCTATAATTTACTTCTGCATGTTTTTCTTCATCAGCTCTTATCTTTACGATAATATCTCTGAGTGTTGCATCATCTTTTAAATTATAGTACTGTTTTGCGAGTTTTGTTGCTGGAATATTTTCAGTTTGTCCAGAATCTACCATGTGTAAGTAGTGAGTGTATGATACAACAGCTTCTCTCTCAAAGTAATGTATCATACGGTGTGCTGTCTTTGGAAAGAATACAAATAAGAAAAAGTAAAATACAAGAAAGATACCTTGTGCAAATAGTACTAACCATCTTTCAAACCAAGTTGGTTTTGCTATATCAATAAAAATCATGAGATGCATTCTTTCATTCTCAGCTTCAGCCATCATCTCTCTAATCTTAGGACCAAGACCAGCTTCCATTTTTCTTAATGATTTCATATGTAGCCAAACACCTGCTACAATTCCTGGAACACCTGCAATAGTCTCTAATACGACGGCTCTATGACCATATCTTTTAGCAAAAAAAGTATCTGCTATAAATCTAAAGAAAGCGGTCATTGACCTTGCAAACTTATCAGACAAGACTATTCACCTTATATTTCAACATGTTTAAATCAGAAGCATCCTTCTCAATCTTTTCTTTTATATTCTTTGGCAACATTAACTTCATACCTTCTACTTCCAAACCATACTTCTCACAGACATATACTACTGCGTCAATATAATTACCACCACCATTAGCAACAACTTCTTCTATTTCTTTTGGTAGGTTTTTAACTTTAGCCTGAAAATCACTATCTGTAATTTGTTTTTTCTTAGACGATAATTTAGGTAATGTATCTTTTTCTTCTAAACCAATCTGCATTACTCTATCACCGGATTATCTTTTACATCATAGTCTTTTTCAAGAACTGATTTAATTAAGTTTGATAGAACAACATCTAAGTCATTCATGTTTCTCATTCTATAATAATCCTCAAGCAATTGCAGAATTCTAATTTGTTCTTTCTCTGGTACAGTTGAATTCTTCTTAAATGATATAATGTCTTGCATTACTTTCTGTACTTCGGATGGTCCAATAAAACTATCCATATTCACTCTCCTGTTGTTTTGATTTATATAAGCTAATTCTTGTTTTAAGCCGCTCAGTCCAATATTTATTGTCTCGTGCTGACTTTGTAAATTCCTGTATCTGGCCATTCTGACAGCAGATAATAATTTTAGTATTCTTAGGTAAAATTTTTGTATGTTCATAAAATGCATTAAAATAAAAAGCCGCTTGAATAAAGTAATCAGAAATCCAATCTTCATTTTTAGGTTTCTTTGAAGTCTTGAAATCAATAACAGATATTTCACCATCCATTTCTGCAATGCAATCTACAGTTCCAGCAACTCCTAATCTGTCGCTATATACTGCTTGTTCTAAACACTTAACAGTAGAAATCCTGTCAAGGGTAGGACGTATGGCTCTAAATAATAAAGACTGTTTGAAATCTTCGTTAAGAAGGTATTGCTCACACTCTTTATGAAAGTTAGTACCATGTCTTGTGGCTGCATTGCTGATTCTGTTTGCTTCTTTCTCACCAACTCTTTTCTTCCACTCCATTAACTTAGTCATATCCTTAGTACGACCAAGTACTGTTGTTATAGATGGATATTTATTACCATCCGGTGTATTGTAATATCGTCTATCAGGTTCCGTAACTTGCTCGAGTTTTGGAACATCAATAAAATCATGTTTGAACTTCATCTATAATCTTTTTAACATCTTTCTCATCGAGCACAGCCGATTCTAAATTAAACATATAGTCTAATAATACCATTTCAATTAGAGATTTTAATCCTCTAGCTCCTACCTTTCTTTCAATTGCCTTCTCAGCAATATATTCTAGACCTTTCTTAGATATCTTTAACTCTAAATCAGAGTATGCAAATAATCTACCGTATTGGTCCATGAGATTATTCTTTACTTTAGTTAATATGTCTATAAGATTTTCTTTAGTTAGTTCTTGTAATGGTGCAATAGTTGGTATACGACCGAGAATCTCAGGTATAAAGCCATATTCTTCTAAATCTTCTGGTTGTACCTTATTGAATATATTTACTAATGATTCAGCTTCTTTAAAATTAGCACCGAATCCAATACTTCTTTTATCTTCACCAAGTCTTTTTTGAATTATTTCATCTAAACCAGTAAATGCACCACCTACAATAAACAATATGTTAGATGTATCTACAACAAATCTAATTTTAGAAAGACCTTGCATTCTTTCCATTTCTATTTCAGTTCCTTCAATTAGCTTTAAGAGTGCTTGTTGTACCGCTTCTCCACCAACATCTTTTCTTTTATTTCCACCACCATCAGTCTTACTACATATCTTATCAAACTCATCTATGAATACTATACCAGTTGCAGCTGCATCAAAGTTTCCTCTAGCATTTTGAAATAGACCATCAACAACAGACTCTACATCTTTACCTACATAACCAGATGCTGTCATATTATTAGCATCAGCAATATAATATGGTACCTTCATCATCTCAGCAAGCTTCTTTACAAGATAAGTTTTACCAGAACCTGTAGGTCCTAATAACATAAGATTAGTCTTCTCGATTTTATTCTTATCATCATAACCCTCATCTTTAAATATCATTAGTCTTTTATAATGGTTATGCGCACCAACAGAAAGTATTTTCTTTGCTCTATCTTGACTTATAACATAATCATCAAGATAGTCATATATTTCTTTTGGTGTTGGTAATGTAAAATCGAGTTGTGCTTTGACAGTATAGAGACTTAATTTTTCTCTGGTCTGTCTAATATTATTAAGTAAGAATTCCTTATCACTCGCACTTATCGTCATATTGGTTATGCTTTCTATGGGATTGTTTTTCTTCCCAGTCCTCTATTGCTTTTTTAATACCACTCTCTGCAAGAACAGAACAGTGGAGTTTAATTGGTGGTAGTTGTAATGCCTCAGCAATCTCTTTATCTTTAATTTGTTTTGCTTCTTCAATTGTTTTACCCGTTAACATTTCTACGAACATAGTAGATGATGCTATTGCACTACCACATCCATAGGTTTTAAACTTTACATCTATTATTATACCATTTTCATCGAGTTTTAATTGGAGTTTCATTACATCTCCGCATGCGGGTGCACCTACCATACCAGTAGCTACATTAGGATCGTTAGGATTAAACCTTCCGACCGAGTGTTTTTCTGGGTTCTTTAGAACAGATTCAAATCTGTCTACAACCTTCTGTGAATATGCCATTTATATTAAGTGATCTAAACCTTTTGAGAGTGGGTGTAGCTTCTTAGCTTCTCTCATTTTATCCTTGAAACCGTCAGGTAAATTTCTATCAGATCTTTGTGATATGATACCTGGCGAACCTATAATAAAGTGCCAACCTGGATTATCTTTTAACCATTGCTCTTTCTCAGAGTAAGGCATGATAACCTCTTTTTCTTTTTTTGTCTTCTTATTTTCTACAGTATATATGGGCATTAGTTCTTTAATTTTTCTTTTTCGTTTAATCTTGCAAGCAATTCAGTGTAGAACTTTTTAAATTGTCTATCACTTTTAAATATAGTTGGCTTATCCTCAGCTGCGTGATTAATACGCTCCCAAGCTTTCTTGGCTGCAATTTCTGCTTCTTTTGAATATTCCATATCTGCTCTCCTGTATGTATATTATACCAAAATAAGGTATAAATATATCATGCCATCTAATACTATTTATCAAAAGTATGCAGACCTTGCTGATAAAGCAGGAGTAAAAAGAAACTCTAAAGCGGCTATTGATTGGTTTCGAAAGAGAATCCGTAAGGATAGACCGATCATGTTAGATAAAGCAACTGAAGGTTTGAAGACTAAAGGTATAGAACCGGGTAATCTTTATATTTATGGATATAATCCTAAGTATGCAAAAACCCTTAAGTATTACGATAACTTTCCTTGTTGTCTAGTTTTAGAAACAACAAAGGACGGTTGGTATGGATTGAACTTACATTATTTACCACCTGCTATGAGAGCAAAACTACTAGCAGAAAATAATGTAAAGTCAAATCGTGGTCTTAAAATTGCTCAGGCAATGGGAAGAAGTAGATTTGGTAAGCATGCATTACATAGATATATTGCTAATCAATTAACTTCAAGACCGAAAGTAGTTCCTCAAAGGGATTGGGAAATAGCAATACAATTACCATTTGAAGGATTTGCTAAAATTAGTAGTACACAAATATGGAGGAAAGCGCGTGGCTAGAACATTTAGAAACTTTGTGGCTCATGAGCCAACAAAAAAATCCACTTCTCAAGGGAAAGGTGGTCGTGGCAGATCAACAAAGATTGGCATGTCTACGATGAATAAAAACAAACGTAGATCTTATAAGAAATATAGAGGTCAAGGAAAAAGGTAATGGCATTACAAGAGTTCAGAGCAAATCTTGGAAGACGTGGATTAGCCAGAAGTAGTAAGTGGTTAGTTCGTGTATTCCCACCTAGAGGTGTGACTGCATCTGGCGGAGCTCTTGGTAGATTACTTGGTGGTTCATTTGATATTAACTTACCTATATTAGATGCTTTAGATGAGACTGTTGGTGTTCTCAATGATATTGATATAGGCCTTGGAGGATTAAATGTAAATTATAATCCTAATATACCAACATTAGGTTTTGCTTTATCTGGTGAGAATGAAGCATTAAGAACTATAAACTTATTTACTTCAGATGTTGAATTACCTGGTAGAGATGTAAACGAGATTGAAAGAAGAACTGAAGGTGAAATAAGATCTGTGGGTTATCTACATACTCACCAAAATTTGAATATAAGTTATTACTGTACAGAAAGTCTGGCAGAAAAAGAATTTTTTGAAACGTGGCAAGATGTTGTCTATAATAAAGAGCGTGTTGCCAGCGGTTATTATGATGACTATACAAGTCGTATAGAAGTGATTAAATATAATGCAAGTTTCAAGAAAGACGTTGCTAAATATCAATTTAATGAATGTTATCCAACAAACATTGGTGCAATATCATTAGATAGTATTGGTGACGGAGTTGTGAAACTGCAAATGCAGTTTAAATTTAGAAACTATGATAGGATAAAATAATGAGCGAAATTAGTCGTATAAAAATATCGACTCCTGAATATGATGAAATTTTACCTTCTACACAAGAAGCGATAAAAATCAAACCATTCAGAGTAGCCGATGAAAAAACTCTATTGATCGCATCAGAGAGTAAAAACAATAAACAAATGGTTAATGCCATGAAAAAGATTGTTAGTAATTCTGTCGTCGATGATATTGATGTTGAGAAGTTCGCCCCACATGATTTTGAGTATCTGTTCTTAAAGATCAGAGCAAAGTCTGTAGGTGAAGTTTCAAAATTAAAGATACCTTGTTCACAGTGTGAAACAAAGAATGAAGTTGATTTTGATTTAGAATCAGTTGAAGTACATCAAGACGAGAAGTTCTCAAACGTCTTAACAATAAATGATAGGCTTTCATTCCAAATGAAATACCTTAATTTAGAAGACGTCATGGCAATGGACCCAGATATAAAACAATCTGAAATGTTTAATGTTATTGCACAAGCAATTGATGTTATTGTTTATGAAGATGAAACAATTAATGTTGGCAAAGCTGAGAGAAAAGAAGCTCAAGACTTAATTGAGAGTCTTACATCAAAAGACTTTGAGAAGTTTGTTAAATACTTTGAATTGATGCCACATGTAAGAGGTATAGCAAACTTTACATGTTCTAATTGTGGTCATGTTAATGACCATGAGATAAGAGGAATGCAAAATTTTTTTTAATAACCCTTTCTCACATTACGTTAGAACATTACTATAAGCTAAACTTCGCGATGAAACAACATCACAAGTGGAGCATTGATGAGATCGAAATGATGATACCTTGGGAAAGGGAAATATATGCTGGATTACTTCAACGACATTTAGAAGAAGAGCGTGAAAGAAATAAAGCGTACGAAGCTAAAATGAAAAGGAAATAATTTTGAAAAATGAATTTAAACATAACATACTTAAAGTCATGGGGATTTTCCAAATCGCTTTGCCTGTCTTTACTATTGCATGGTTTATTCTTTTTGGTATTGACCCTGTCTTACTAATTGGTGGTATTGCTTTAGGTTATATTTTCTTTATACTCACAATGGCTGGGTATCACAGAATTCTAGCTCATAAGATAGTACAGACGCCTCAATGGTTTAAAGCTTTATATAGTTTTGTTGGCTGTTTATCTTTCTCATCACCACCAATATCATGGGCCTCTACTCATATTCTACACCACATGTTCTCAGACACTGAAAAGGACCCACATTCTCCTATATATTTAGGTCCTATCAAAAGTTCTTTATTTTACTTTCAAACACCATTCGGTGAGATTATGAATAAGCTTACTTTAAGAGAAAAGAAAAGATTTCTTGTAGCAATAAAACATTTAGTAAAAGACCCAATGCTTATATTCTTTGAAAAGAATTATTTAGTATTGACACTTATGTATGTAATACTTTTAGCTATTATTAGTCCAGCACTAGTGATATATGCTTATTGTATTCCAGTAATTTATAGCCACTTTGGTGCTCTGTTAGTGGTGACTAATCATAATGGTGTATTTGGTGGAGAGAGTAGTAGCGATAAACATAGAGCATTCAATAAATTTATATTATGGCCACTTGTATATGGTGAACACAATCATTCTGATCATCATGATGCCCCTGGACGCGCGGATGGATTAAATAATCTATTAAGAAGATTGTTTGGGAAACAAGGTAAATGGCAGACGAAAGAACTATAGGTCAAAGAAGAATAGATCAAATAAAAGCTAAAAATCAGGCTGACGAAATAGCTGCGATCAAGGGCATTCCTAAACTTTTAAATCAAGTCAATAAAAGATTTGCCGAAGATATACTCGGTAAATTTATCAAAGAAACAAAATCAGGAAATCTTACTTTAGATAAAGCCGCAATAGAAGCAGACGCGGCAGGTGCTGGAAAAGCAATAAAAGAATTTCAAAAAGAAGGAGCTATAAAAGCTGAGCTAGAGGATTTATCAGATGATGTAAAAGCAGGTTTCAAAAAATTAGGTGAGGATTCAAAACAATTACAAAAAAGAGATGCTGAAGGTAATAAGAAGTTCTTACAAAAATTATTTGGAACACCAGGAGATAGAAAACAAGCACAAGCAGAAATGGTAGAATTATTTAAAAGCCTACCAGGAAAAATTACTAATAAACTTGGTGATGTTCTAAAAGGTGCATTTGCTTCTCTTAAAGATGGTATAGGAACTTTCTTTGATATTATAAAAACTGGTCTATTACTAATTGGTGGTATTGCAGCTTTAGAAAAATTTTCTGAAGGTTGGGAAAAAGCTACACAATGGATGGGTGCAAACGCAGGTTTTGGTGATAAACTTGCTGCAGGTTTTGCAAATATAGTTGGTTCATTTACGAACATGACCGAAGCTGAGACACAAGAACTTGCATTAAAAATGGCTGCTCTTTTTGAAAAAATAGGAAATGTATTCGGGAGAATTATCACGGCATTTACTAATATTCTTGGATTTGGTGTTGATGAAGATTCAAGAACTCTTGGTGATAAGATTAAAGATTGGAGTATAGCTATTGGAACATCATTATTATTGTTCACAAATATAGCTTCTACAATGGCAACAAAAGTTTTAGTTGCATTAGGTAGTTTATTCAAGCAAGTAGTTGTATTTCTTTTTGGAATAATATTTGGAAAGAATAGTTTATTGAGAACAAACGCTATACTTGGTGGTAGTAAAATGATGGCTGCACTAAAAGCTCTAAGAGTTGCATCACTTGCATTTTTAACTGTGACAATCCCAGCCATGGCAGCTACAGTCGGTGGTTTAGTGATGGCAGTAGGTACATTCTTACTTACAAATCCTATTGGTTGGATAATATTAGCATTGATCGCGGTTGGAACCGCACTCTATGTTTTCTGGGACGATATCAAGGCTATGTTCACGGCAGTACAAGATGCTGGTGGTATTTTCATCTATATGAGATTAGCATGGGCAAAAGTGACAGATGGATTTGGAAGGTTTGTAAATGGGTTAATTGATTTTTATAATTACATGGTAGATAAAGTAAACTATGTTCTACCTGGACCATTTGAACTAAGTAAAATATCTAGCTCTAAAAGATTTACTACAGATAATGCTAGCAGAATAAGAGCTGAAATGCAAGCAAATCGTGAAGAAGCAGAACAGACAAGAAATTTAGAAGCTGCAACTCAGGAAAGACAAAACAATGTACCTGGTGGTGGTATGGAAGATTTAACTGCACAAATGGCAGACTTTGAGGCACAAATGCAGGGATTCAATTTGGAGAATATGGGTACTGGTAATATGGAATTAGCAATGCCAGTAATTAATAATCAGAGTCAGACAACTAACATAACACAGAGTGTGTTAAAAACAAGACCTGGTTATACATTAGATTTTAATGGTGCTTATAGCTACTAAGATCTTCTCTTTGGTCGAGTATATTTTCGTACAGTCTTATTACCAGCAGATTTAGATAATCTTTTCTCAGCAAGTAAAACACTCTTAGGAACTTCCCAAGATAGTATTCCCATTTTTTGTAATTCTACTTCAGTCCAAATTTCAAACTTTAAACCATTCTTCATGCAAGCATTGTTGGCGTTCTTCCATTTTTCTGAGTTGATTGCAAACCTAGCGGTCTCTTCAATCCACTTTTTAGACTTTCTCTTAGGTGATACGGGTGCTACAGTTTCTTTTTTTGGCTTTACTTCAATTACCTTTGTAGTACCATCTCTGAATTTTATATAGAAATCTGGATAATATCTAGCTCTTTTACCTGTGACAGGGTGTTGATATGGTATAGCTATCTCTTCACTAGCCCATTCAAGAACATCAATATTCTCATCACACCACTTCATAACGTTTCTTTCCCATAAAGATCTATATAAAATCTTCTTAGGATCACCGGCATATTTGTCTGGATTATCTAGTGATGTAAATTTTCCTCTGTACGTTGCCATAATAAATATCTATATTAGTAATTACTAGGATATTTATTACATGCCAAAAGATTTTTACAGCCTAAGATACCCAGAAGATCTTGGAACGGATGCTTCACCTAATTATGTGACATTCTCGCCAATGGATATGAAATATGCACCAACTGAATATGGTAATCCAGTCGATCGCGGCAGTGGTGGTCTATTTGGTGGTGGAGGCGGTGGTGGTCTTGACATAGACTTAGGTGCTGGTAATCCATTTTCACAACTAGCAAATGCCGTTGGTGGTCAACTAACTAGTCTTGCAGATGCAGCGCTAGATTCAATTGATGCTATCGGTAGTATATTTGAATCTGGTTCCTTATCAAGTGCAGCAACAGCATTTGGTAAGATAGTAAATGGTAAGGTACGTATTGGAGATTTTATAGTTTCATCTGGAATTAAGACAGATGCACCACAACTAAATACATTAGGTTCTATATCTTTATATCTACCACAACAACTTACATCTAATACAAGTGCTAACTATGAGAATAAAGAATTAGGTGCCGTAGGTCAAGTTGCACTTGAAGGTTCTATATCAGATCAATCAGGTGTTGGTAATTTTGCAAAAGCACTTATTGGTGAAACAGTAAAAAGAAGCGGTCAGTTAGGAGATATATTAGCTATACAACAAGGTGCAATTGTAAATCCATATTCATATCAGGTATTTGGTGGAATGCAACACAGACAATTCTCATATACATTTGACTTTGTACCTAAAAATAAAAAAGAAGCACAAGAAGTTGCTAATATATGTGATATGTTTTTATTTCATATGCTTCCAGCAAGAGGTATGCCTGGAAAAGAACAAGATGATAAGGTTGCAACTGCTGAATCTTTCCAAGAAGTTGAAGGTGAAGATAATCTTTCAGCAACAGGAGAACTTTTAGAGAGCAAACATTTCTTAAAAATGCCATGTCAGTGGGATATTACATATTACAGAAATGGTAATAGATTATCAAACTACATACAAGAACCTAATAGATGTTTTTTAGATTCATGTAATATTACTTATGGTGGAGATTCACAAAATCTTTTACATACTGATGGTGCACCAGTAAAAACTACTATGGAACTAAGTTTTACTGAGATAGAACCATTAGTTCAGGGTGCAACATAATGTCATACTTTCAAAACTTTCAAAGATTAGTATATCAATTTCCTGATGATATAAAAAGAGTTATTACTGATCTATCAATCAGACCTAAATTCAGGGATAATGTTTTAGAGAATGCTAATAATTTTGAATTCTATAATTGTAATGATGGAGATACACCAGAGATTATTGCTTATGAACAATATGGTGATTCTAATATGCATTGGGCAATATTAATTGCAAACAATGTTATGAGTATCTATAATGATTGGGTGAAAGATCAGGCTCAATTTAAAGAATTTTTATTTCAAAAATATAAAACACAAACTGATAGTGATGGAGCTACAGTCACTTTAACAAGAACTGGAGTCACAGAGTTTACACAATTTGTTGGTACATCTTCAAATGATTTTTCTAGCTATGTGACTGGTACAACTGTAAGAACTAGACCATCTCATTTTGAGGATACAAATAAAGTTTATTACTCTTATGATAGTATTGTAAATAATGGTTCTGGTAAAGATGCATTTGGAAATGGAATATCCTATCCAACTGTATCTCCAGTATCGATAGAAACTGTAGAAGATAGATTGAATGAAGAAAAAAGAACTATCATTATTCCTACAGAAGAAGTAGTCGAGAAAATGCGTAAAGAAATCAAAGAGTATGTAAATGGATAATCACTCAGGAAAGTCAGGAAATTTTCCAGGAAAATGGGAACTTAAAAAAGCTGAAGTAATCAGAGGCGCAGATAGTCTAGAGATTACAAAACTTGTCTCAGAGTTCAATGTATATGCATCAATAATAGACCCAACAATAGTTGGTGAATTATTAGTTATTGATGGTAGAAATGTATTATCTGGTCTACCTGTTCAAGGTGGAGATCTTGTAAAACTATCAATAGACATTACTGGTGAAATCAGAGAATATACTTTGAGAATTGCACAGATTAAAAATATTAGTGATTTAGAAACTCAGAGAATGTATATTATACAGTGTGTATCAAATCTATTCTTTGAAAGCTTTCATCATAAATTATCGCAATCTTTTGAAGGTCCACTAAATGATATAGCATTTAAGATATATGAAAAATATACAGATGAACCATTTGGAATTTTTGAAGCTTCTAAGGGTAGTGAAACAATAATAATACCAAATTGGAATCCAATTAAAGCATTAACCTGGTTAGCCGCTAGAGCTGAATCGCTCGAACAACAAGTAAGATTTAGATTCTTTCAAGATACAAAAGGTTTTTATAACTTTATGCCTATAGAAAAAGCACTTACTAATTATAAAGATAATCCACCATTTGAATTTGTTTATCGTGGAAATGCAAGCGGTGATAAAGATTTTTTTGCTATAAAGAATCTTGTTTTTAATCCAGCATCTTATGATTTAGGTAAAGCTTTGAGAGAGGGATATTTAAAAGGCAGAGCATTTGATATTAATATCTCGAAAAAAACTTTAGGTATCGTTGATTATGATTACTTTAAAGAATTTGATAAGAAAGATTACCTTAACGACTATCCAAGTTATTATAAACAAGATTTTGGTGTTGGTAAAATTAAAATGGATTTAAGTACCGCTGGTAGTAAGAAAACAAACGTATCAGATTTAAAAAGAACTTCAGTCACAGATTATAATCAGATGGTACAAATTACTATATTTGGAAACTCAGAAATTGATGTTGGTCAAGTTGTAGAACTAGATATTCCAAATCCAGACCCAGGTAATAATAAAGAACAAGATAAACTGTGGGCTGGTAAATATTATGTAATAGGCAAAAGAGATCTTTATACAGGTGACAACTGTTCAATGGTTCTTGATTGTGCAAAAGAAAGTATGGGTATAGAGTTATGATGTTAGATGGAAAAATGTATTGGTTTACTGGTGTCGTTGAAGATAGAAATGACCCGATGTCTATGGGTAGAGTAAAAGTAAGAGTACATGGTATACACACAGATGATAAAGCCTTAATTCCTACAGAAGATCTACCATGGTCTCATGTAATGACACCTATAACATCTTCTTCTCTTGGTGGTATAGGTACATCAGCAACTGGTATACAAGAAGGTTCTTGGGTCATAGGTTATTTTTATGATGGTGCAGATATGCAAGAGAATATTATTCTTGGTACACTACCATCCAGACCATATAAACCTAATCCTGAACTTGGATTTTACGATCCTACAGGTATCAATCCAATAAGAAATACTGGTGTAGACACACCATTCTCTGCTACGGATGAATTTGATAATCATGTTTCATATATAACGAAGGTTGATTTAAGACAAGATAAAGTAGAGACGGCTATTCCACCATTTTTAAAAACAGTAAGTATAGATGAAGAAGACGATCCTAAATTTGAAAGAAAAACATGGAATAGTCCAAAAGTACAAAGAGATAAGGAGCCAATATATCCATTTAATAAAGTGACTGAAACAGAACGAGGTCACGTATTTGAAGTAGATGATACACCAACAAATGAAAGAATATCCATGTTTCATAGAACTGGTACAAACTTTGAAATTCAAGATAATGGTGATATGACATCCACAGTGGTGGGTGATAACTATACGGTGATATTTGGTAGTGATAGAATATATGTAAAAGGTAATGTAGATATTACAATTGATGGAGATGTAAGAGAACTAATTAAAGGTAATTATCATTTAGAAGTAGAGAAAGATTATACAGTAAATGTAAAAGGTTCTCGTAATACTGCAATAGGTAATAATGAATTAATTGAAATTGGTCAGGCATACTCAGCTAATATCACAAATGACTATACAACAAGAATTGGTGGTCATGAAATAAGAATTGTAGACAAATCAAGAAACACAACAATCGGTGATTCAGAAGATTTAACAGTCACAACAAATATGAATGAGATAGTTTCTGGTAAGAGAGATATGTTTACTAAACTAGGTCATACTCATATAGTCACCGATAAATTAAATATATCAGCATTGGATGATATTACGATTGGTACAAAAGCCAATCATATTGAAACAATTAAAGGTAATAGAACAGAAAACATAACAGGCGACGTAAGCGAAACAGTAGGTGGAAATGTCACCGAAGCTATTACCGGAAACTTGGATATTGATGCCGCCAGAATTGATTTGAACTAATGAATGAACTTTTAAACTCAGAGTTATTAAGTGTTTGGAACTTGCTCGGTCCATGGGCTGCTATTATAGGTTCTATAATTGTTGGTATGTGGATAAGAGATTGGTCTACAGGATTTGCAAAAGGTGCTCGATTCAGAATGAGTAAATCTTTTAATGAAGGTGATAAGGTAATATTAGATGGTTGTCCAGCACTTATCATTAAGATTGGATTTACTGAATCGGTATTTGGTGTATACAATAAAGATGGATATACATGGAGATATGTACAGAACGAGAGAATACCATTTCTTAAATTAGAAAAGATAGTAGATAAAGATTTACTTCACAAGAAAAATGGTATAAGATTAGCAGAACTTGAGGCTGGAAAAAGTGGCAAAGAAAAATAAGATTCTACCAAAATTAGCTGTAGCATATATTGATATGCCTGAACCAGAAAAAATTACTGAGGATAGTGTATTATATGTTATGGATGAGATTGAAACCAGAACACCTTTTTGGGAAGCATCTGTAGCGGCACATGATGAGAATCCATCTTATGCAGTAGAACAATTTTGTGAAGAACATGGTTTGAAGTTTCCATCTGAAAAGGTAAAACTTCTAGAAGATGAATCAATAGATACTATTAAGTTCTTTAAGAGAAAGTTTTCAAAGGATAGACCTTATGAAGCCGCTAGAAAAATGGGATTACCAGAACTAGATAGATTACCTAGTAAGACAAATAAAACAAGGTCATATCCTAGCGGTCATTCAACTCAAGGATATCTATCAGGTTTATATGTTGCTGGTCTATATCCAGATTATGCAGATGGTTTAATAACCGCAGGTTTAGAATGTGGTATTGGTAGAATTAAGGCTGGCTTTCATTATTTGAATGACCATCATGGTGGTATACATTTAGCAGAACAGTTGTATAGGTTAATAAAGAAATGAAGAGTTTTACTGAAGTACTAGAAGAAGCAGCTGGTAAAGGTTTAACTGTATTTGATATAGATGATACATTATTTAGAACTGCTGCAAAAGTAAAAGTTAGAAATAAAAAAACAGGTGATGTAAAAGAGCTACCACCAGTTCAATTTAATAAGTACAAACTGAAGAAAGATGAAGAGTGGGATTTTGGTGAGTTTAAATCTGCAAAGATATTTCAACAGACGGCAATGCCTATTGGAAGAATGGTAAAGAAGGCTAAAGCTATTATTAGAAATGCTACTAAGCGTGGTTCTAAAGTAATTATTATTACAGCTCGTTCTGACATGGACGATAGAGACTTATTCTTAGATACTTTCCGCGCGCATGGAATAGACATTGATAAGGTACATGTAGAAAGAGCTGGTAATCTTGGTGGTAGTGCAGCTGCAGCTAAGAAAAAAATATTTCAAAAGTATCTTAATTCAGGAGACTTTGAAAGAGTAAGATTCTTTGATGATGATAAAAATAATTTAAAGAGCTTTCTATCTCTTAAAAAAGAATTTGATAAGGTAGATTTTTCTGCCTTTCAGGTACAAAATAACGGTACAGTTAGGAGTGTAAAATGACATTTGCAATTATGATAGGAATTACTATTATTATGTTATGGATTATTAGTTCAGTGGCGGGTATATAATGCCAGAAGTCACTCGTCTAGATGATAAACATGTAGGTCACGCAAGTCCTACACCAAATCCATTTCATCAAACTGCTTATGTAGGTGGTTCAGATAATGTGTTTGCTAATGGTAAGAATGTAATGAGAGCTAATCAAGATTCTACATCTTGTGGTGATCCTGCAACTGGTGGTTCTGGAACTGTGTTTGTAAATAATAAACCTGTGCATAGAAAAGGAGATGCAACTGGTGGTCATGGTAGTTGGGTACCAAACTCTTCTGCTGAAGGTTCACCTGACGTTTTTGCTGGAGATTAATATGGTTAAACAATGTGGTGCTAATGAAGCTTTAAAAGGTCTACAAGATAAGACTAAAGAAATGGCTGATACACTTACTGATGCTGTTGATTTAGAAAAGTTAGAGGAATTCAAAGCAAAGGCTGAGGGTATAGCAGACGAAGTCAAAGGTAAATTAGTTTCTCAAATACCAAAACCAAAGAACCTGCAAGTTGAACTCGGTAAATTAGCTGAGGTCAAAGATGCCATTGGTGTAGGACTTGCTGTGGCTGCAATTGAAAAAGATTTTGCAAAAGGTTTAGCTGCTGGAGTTTTAACTGGTGCACTTAAGAATATTGTACCACCACTTTTACAGGGTGCAGCAGGTGTTGTTCAAGATGCGAAAGATGCTATATCAGATGCGTTAGGCGGTAAAGAGTTTGATATATGTAAGAATATACCTAACCTTGAATTAGATGAAGATGGTGAGCCGGTTGAGAAAGCAAAAGTAGAGGCTAAGCCAAATGAGAAGGCAGACACACAAGAAAAAGTAGAACCTACTGTAGAAGATAATTCAAAGAAACCAAGCTCAGGTGGTGGAACGTTAACACTCGATGAATTTAAAGCATTGAATAAAGAAATAAGTGAGGGTGCTGCTGCTATCATGGATGAGTATAATAAAGTCGGTAGTAAAGAGCCATACGGAAAAGCATTTACTAAGCAAGCAAACTTAGAGAGTCGAGAAAAAAATAAAGCAAACTTAAGAAACCTACAATTTACAATGAATGAACAAGGTTGGATGGATCCAGTAGATATGTTTATTAATAATGCTATGGATGAAGAAATTATAGATTGGTATTTCCCACATTATCAAACTATCGCAGATAAGTCTTATGCAAATGCTTTAGTATTTCAAATTAATGAAAATCTAAACTCAATAGAAGGTGGTTTAGAATATGCTGGAAAAGGTCTATATAAAATGTTTGATCAGGATGATTGGCACGACCATACCAAATATCCAAATATGTTCATTTACCAGTTTTTCAAGAATTCAAGGGATATTAAAATAAGAGATGCTCTTGGTTATGGTTTTAGAAAAGGAAATGAAAATATTGCTGAAGTACACGAAGCTTTATTTAAAAAAATATTAGATTATTATAAGTCTGATGAGGTGAAAGAGAAACTTGCAAAAAAACTAGAGTATCAGAAAGAGTTATTTAGTTAATGCTCTTGCAAGAGCACTTTCCTATATAAATAGATAGAGGTAAATTATGAATATATTTCAAAAAATTTGGAGGGTAATTGTTCCTCCTAAAGTAAAGCCAGTTTCAGAACTTAAAGAGATGACGAAACTAGAGCTTGAAGAATATGGTCGTATGTTTGGTTATGAAGTAGACAGGCGTTTAACTAAAGATAAAATCATAAAACAAGTAAGCAAACTCAAATAGAGAGGTAAACTATGTTGACATTATTGTCCACGCTGTTAGGATTCGGAACTTCATTTGTTCCTAAGATTTTGGATTTCATGCAAGATCGAAAGGATAAGTCACACGAACTAGCTGTCATGGAAATGCAAATGGAAAGAGAAGCTAATCTTGCTACTTACAAAGCAGAAGCTATGATGCAAGCTGCAGAAGTACAAAGAGATTCTCAATTACTAGTGCATGACACAGAGACAGGTAAAGGTGCTTCACAATGGATTACGAATTTAAGATCTTCTGTCAGACCAATAATTACATACTTATTCTTTGCAATTTTCTTCTTTGTAGAAGGTGTTGCTGCGTATGTAGTATTGACACAAGGCGGAGATATTGAAGCAATCACACAAGCATTATGGTCAGAAGAAACACGTTCAATCTTCGCTGCTATAGTAGCTTTTTGGTTTGGTTCAAGAGCAATTAAAAAATAGGAGTATATTATGAAAGCGGAATTAAACATTCGTGACGTAGCGGATTGTATTAAAATTATAGATATATGTGCTAAACGAGGAGCATTCGATGGCATGGAAATGGAAGCTGTGGGCAAAGTCAGAAACAGACTCGAAGCCTTCACACAAGCGTACACAGAAGCAAACCCACCAAAAGAATCAGATGAGCAACCCGACGAAGGTAAGTGATAACTGTATAAGAATGATTAAACACCATGAAGGTGTGAGACAACAGCCATATCAAGACCCAATAGGTTTATGGACTGTAGGTGTTGGTCATCTTATAGGTGATGGTAAAAAACTTCCTAAGGAATGGAACAAGACATTTACTATGGAAGAAGTAGATAATATTTTAAAAGCTGATTTAGCTCGATTTGAAAGAGGTGTTAATACACTTATTCCAATTACAAGACTTACACAAAATCAATTTGATGCTTTAGTATCTTTTTCATTTAATGTTGGATTAGGTAATCTACAAGCATCTACACTCAGACAGAAGCTTAATCGTGGAGATTATGAAGGAGCTGGCAATGAGTTTCCAAAATGGAGAAAAGCTGGCGGTAAAGTTTTACCTGGATTAGTAAGACGAAGAGCTGATGAGAAGAATTTATTTATGTCTGATGTTATCCACGCAATAGGATATTAAACACCAAAACTTTCACCACAACCACATGCGGCTGTAGCATTAGGATTGTTTATTACTAATTGTGAACCAGCAAACTGTTCAACATAATCTATTTCAGAACCATAGATATACATCTCAGCAATCTTATCTACAACAATAGTATCTTCAATTAGTACACCATCATCTGTTGAATCTGTAAATGTCCATGAATATTCAAAGCCAGCACAACCACCACCTTTCATAGATAGATGCGCGTACTTTTTATCCTGATTACTAATTTTTTCAGTAATGTATTGTTTAGCTTGTGGAGTTATACTAAGCATTAATTAAAGGTCTTTCCTGTAAATTGAGCTGAACCGCCAGTGTCTTCAATTGTAAATGTATCAAATGAAGATACTGTTGTTCCACCTAATGTTAAAGAAGAACCTGTTATACTTGAAAATGTAGCTCTTGTAGCTGTCAGTGTACTATTAGTATCAAATGTAAGATTAGGTAAATTGACATCTGTCATGAATGTAATAGTGCCAGAAGATTTTACATTCAGAGAACCTTCAATATCTACACTACCTCTAAGATATGTTTTTCCTACTTGGTTTGTTGTACCGTAGTTAGTCCAGACATCATCAGAATCTGTACCATAGAATATTGCAGTACCATTAAAACTATCTGAATCAGAACCAAGATAAACACCACCCTGTTTAATATCAATGGTTGAACCTGTAAAGATGGTAGTACCTCTAATACCGACATTACCATTAAAGATAGATTGGCCCGTCACTTCTAATCCAGGAAGTGTGACACTCTCTGGATTTTCAAAACCAGTTAAATTACCATCTTCATCAAATGATAATGAGCTGATTATATCTGCATGTTTTCTTGTTTTACTCTTAGCCATATATTATTTAATCTTAACTAGGGTCCATAAACTGAAATGTAGCAACTGTTGAACCAGTTGCGTTTATAATAGTAAGGTTATACTTACTTGGTATTGATACTTTTTGACCAGCAAGTGTAAACCCATCACTATCAAAGTTTGCACGGCCTTCATTACCTTGTAATGATAGAGTACCATCAGAGTCTGCAATATTACCAGTGACGGTCATATTAGTTCTTCTTGACCTATTTCCAAAACTGCCATCACCATCTGAATCATATAATGGTGCAATTTTAAATGTTCCAGTACCTGTAAGTGGACTTGAAGTAGAGTTTAAAAATCTTACATATGATTTACCAACTACTTGCTTTGGTTGAATAAATGAACTCATTGCTTGTTCATTTTGAGCATTCATATTTTGTCTGTTTTGACCACCTTTCTGTGTATCATAAGAGCCATCATCTTGTCTTTCAAGATAAAATCCCGAGTCTGAATCTGAATCATCTCCTAAGAATCCGAATGTGACATCAGTTGCTTTAAAAATTACTTTACCTTGTAAGTCTAATGTACCAAAACTTACGAATACAGTATTCTCAGAGTCATGCACGTTTGCTGCACTTTTTGGATAACCAAATTGTAATGGTGTAGTTTCACCAGAAACTCTTGCAATATTGATAGTTTGACCACCTTGCTTTCTTCCAAAAATTACATTAGAACGCTCGACATATCTACCAATCTTCTTTTTTATTAGAAAATCATTTGCAATGCTCGTGCCATTTGCATAGAGTGAATCAGAATCCAGTGGAAACTTTCTATGCGCGTTTATCATATTATAAACTCTATCAGTAGTTGGGAAAATATTATCATCTCCCTTAAATAAGTATTGTCCTTTGAATGTTGTAGTTGTATCTGAATCTGAACCTAAAATAGCATCACGAAAACCTGACCTATAAAACTGCGTGATTTCTGCTGCATTAGGGAACATTTCACCAACAATAGGGTTATTAGTAGAAGAAAATCTATTGTATAAGTCTGAATCTGGTTGATTTTGTAAACCCTGTAGAATTCCTCTCGATGTCCTGTAAAAATCGTCTGTCTCATTTGAATTGTGTGCTATCTGGAAACGACCTACGTTAAGCTTTCCAAATTTTATTGATGTATTATTACTGTTTCCAAAAATTACGGCATCAGAATCATCAGACAAATAGAACTTACCACCAGGACCAGTGGGATTTGAGATATTTGCTACTCTTCTTGTTTTAGATATTTTTCGTGCCATAACATTCTAAAAATTAAAAATTCTTGGTATATCTTTTGTGTTGTCATTTATATCAGATGGTCCTTGCAATGCATCTCTTATGGCACCAGTTGTAGCACCACCACCTCTCACAAGACCAGATCCTGAAACTTTTAGATCTGCATTGGAGGCATTGTTTACTATACCGCCACCTGAACCAAAGCCACCAGAACCTAAAATATTTCCATCTACTATGACTTTAATATAAGTTGCCTTTGAAAAATGTGGTATTGTGAGTGCTGATATTCCAGGTAATGATGTAAGATTTACACCTTCTGGAATTTCTATAATTACTGATGAAACGGATGTTCTTTCAACTTCAGATGGTTCTACAATATAACCAACTTGATCTGATGTGATTTTTTTATAGTATTGAGAATGTACATGCATTTTAGCCTGCCGATGCTTCAGTGAAGAACCATTTACTACCGTCAAATGTTCCTGAAGCCATCTTAGCAGAATCGCCTAATGTTGTTCCTTTAGCTCCGGTTCCCCAATCAATTGTTAATGTACCATTTGAAACGATGGATAATTGTGAACCTGTAATCCAACCAGAAGTAGGAACTGTGACTGTACCAACACCAGTATGAATTACTGTTGTCACAAAACTTCCAGCAATGACATTATCATTCGCTGTTAAATTCTGTACGCTTCCTAGAGACCCAGACATTGCAATACTGTTAGCAGCAATATCACCAGAACTTACATTACCACTCACATTGAGAGTGCTAGATGTAATACCTTGAGTAATGATATTAGTTATATCAGCATTCGCATCTTGTTGTATAAGATTTGGTAATTCTGCGAATCTTCTAGTTTTTGATTTTGCCATAATTTCTCCTACTATATTTATTATCCACTTTCACGTTTGAACCAAACCTGTACATTCATTTGTATTGGGTCAATTGGGTTTGAACTTGCATCCCAGGTTCTTACTCTGATTGCTCTATTATTTGGATTTGCTATAAGTGGTTTACCACCAAATACATCAATTGTTAAACCTGTATCTGAATCTGCTCCAGGACCAGGTGCTACTGCATTTGTTCCTTGAGCATCAATTGATGAGAATATAGGCTGACCTTGAGGTGCACATGTTGATACTGCCATTGACATATAGAATCCATTTGTATCATTTACTGGTACAACCTCAGAATCTAATAAGAAGTAATATACACCTTCAGCGTGTCTTGAATATTTTAATTGATCTGAGTCAAAACCAAATGTTGCTCTATCAATAATTTTATTTGGATTAGGACCATTATCTGAGTCAAATGATACTCTCAACCATGCTGCTGTTAGTGGAGTTTCTCTAATTGCATCTGCAAATTGGTGTGTCCATTGACCACCTGAATATACTAATGCTTCACCAATTCCAGGTTGTTGACCATCGACTGCTTCATCTACATTTGATAGCTGACCAAGAGAACTTACACCAGCAGTTGGACCACTAAATGAGTATACTGCAACAAAGTCATTTACATTTAGTTTTGTTGGGAATAATATGTCATTTCCATTTACCTGATACTCAAGCACTGGTACTTGTGATAATAGTAATCCATTCAGGAATACCAATACGTTTTGTGGGTCATTTGAAGTTTGTAATACTGGTGAACAATCTACTAATCCAGTTGTAAATCCTGGATGATCAGAATCATTTACTGTAAATGTATGTTCTAATGTTTGGAATGCTTCTGATGGTAATCTGTTTCCACCTAATTGGTTTGATACGTTTCTTATCCATACAGCGGATAATTCATCTGAATCTTTAACATAGTTATCTGAATCAAATGCAATCATTCTAGATGCTGCATATTCTGCTATTTGATCTGAGTCAGAATCATAAAAATAGAAATCTCCTTGTGCTTGTGATAGATTAATACCATTTAAGAATATAAGTGGATTACCACCAACACGAGCAACAATAAAGTCAGAATCATTATAGATATCTGAATCTATCATTCTAAATGTTTGGTGAGTACCATTTGCACTTTGTGTTAAATTACGTGATTTTCTGTAGACAACAAAATCTGAATCTGCAAATCTAAAGTTCTTGTAGAAGTGAGCTACAGTTTCATCAATAGGTGATATAATAGAAACTTCATCATTTGCTTTTAAACTACCATAAAATTTTATTGCATCTGATGGACCAGAAACTACCTGATCAACATCTTTAGTTGTGACATTCGCAAGTATCTTATAATCAATGAATGCATACTTATCTGAATCTGAATCTCTTGTTGTGGTACCCGCACCAGTGGGAGAACGACCATCTCCAAATGCATCTGAATCAACTGGTTGTAGGTGACCATTTACAAATACAACGGCATTTGCATTTGAAATTACTTTTGAGAAACCAATCTTTGTATCTGAATCTGTAATTGATTGTGGTGATACTGCCGCTGATTGAAAGTCAATTGTGAAATTACCAGTCGCATCCGGATCTTGTGGTTCATACTTATTACCAGTCCATCTTAAATATTGTCCAACAGTTGGACCTTTGTCAGCATTCATATCACTCATTAATCGAGTGGCCATTTCAGCTTGTAATTCTTTTAGTTTAGGGTTATAGTTTATATTTGTTGTTGCTAAATCACTTCTACTCTTTGCTACCACTGCATTTACAAGAGCATCCATAAAATCACTATCAAAGTGTTGACCAGATCTTATATTTACTGTTGCTGCTGTGTCAATAGCTACTTTTCTGTTAGCATCTTTCTGTACTTTTTCAAATACAATTTTATCTTTAATTTTTGTTGAATGTCTTGTTTCAATTGTGGGATTAGCCTGATCAGGTTTTACTACAAAGATATCACTATCTTTTCCTGAATCATAACTTGCATTATCTCTTTTAACGGATAACGTAGTAAATGTTTCAATTGTATTATCACTATCAATACGTGATTTAGTTCCGTCTACAACAAATCCAGCACCTAATTTTGATAAATCTCTTGTCTTTGTACCCATAGTCTATTTAATCCTAGTTGACCATTGTGTGATACTCAATTGTAATCACATCATCTATAGCGGTGTTTACCGCAAAGTTAATTGTAATGTTAGAACCTGATACCGCAGATGAACTAATATCTACGGTGTGATTCACTAAAGCAGTACCTAATCTATTAAAAGATTTTGAATTTAATTGTCTTACACCATTATGAAATACTTTCACATTATCTGCAATCGGTGGTGTGACTGTACTTGGTACTACAAATGTAAATGATGAATATGAACCTTCCGAATCATTTACTATATGTTCTTGTGTTATCATTCTAAATGATTCAGCAATATGTTTTGAGAATATTTGGTCTATATCACTATCATCTCTTATTGCTTGAACAACTCCTCTTGCTGTTCTTTTTTGCAAGTCTGAATCTGAATCAAATGTTTGAATGTAATTTTTCTTTAATGTTGCTTTTAAATTTGTACCAGTGACAAGATCATCTGAGTCTAATCTTTGTACTCTATCTAAAATAAGGTTATCAAATCTCACACGTAGATCTGAATCTCTACCCATTGAATCAGAATCTGCTGGTACTGAACTCTCAGATATTCTGTTTAGTAGTGAGGTAAATGTTCTTGAAACTAGTTCAGAATCAGAATCTAGTTTTAGTATTTCTTTTCTTGCTACACTTTGTAGTAGACTGTTCTCAGAATCTTGATTTATTAACTGATTTATAACTATATCAGATAGTCTGTTTTTAATTAATAGACCATCATCAGAATCTGAGTCTATCACTCTCATTACTATATCATTAGCAATCTTAAGTCTATCTGAGTCTGTGACTGAATTAATTAATGCTGTTCTTATGATTCCTAGTTCTGAATCATTACCTTGTAGATATGCGAGTTCAGAATCACCAGTACCATATACAAATTCTCTTAATGGTTTATTAACTTTTTGTCTATGATTCTTTTCATCACTATCACCGATGTTAACACCATTTCCACCAAGATATCTTACTACTGTTCTTTCTACAAATCTTTTATTAATAGCTTTGAATTTTCTTGCAAATGATGGATGATACAAGTAATAGTTTGTATGTGTTCTCTTACCACCGCTTGTTGCTCTAGTTCTATAATCGGAATCTTTTAATTCCATCATAGTGTCTGAATCGACAGCACCAAGTCTGAGTCCCATGAAACCCCAGAAGTTAACATTTCTAGCTATTACATCTGCAATAAAATCTGAATCTTTTCTTGTAGCTGCAAATACACCAGGTGTGACTTTCTTATCATAACCTAATGAATATCCTTCTGAGTCTGAATCTGTAAGAACTCCTTTACCTTGCAATGAATCAATTGTTCCTGCAACACCAGCAAAGCCTTGAAACTCTGAGTCACGTGCAAGGTGACCATAATCCAGATAATCATAGAATAAGTTGAAATGACCTTGATGTAATGGTTGCGATCTTCTTACAACGGTTTGATATGTTGCACCTAATCTACTAGCAAGTAAGTTTGAACCATAAGTTCTTGTATGACCGGCATTCGTAAAGTCTGAATCTAGTATAACACCTTCAACAACCGCAGATGCTAGTTTTCTTCTCAAATAATATAGTCTATTTCTAGTTGTATCTGAATCAATTAAATTGTTTGTGTCTGAGTCGTGTCTTAGTGAACCATAAGAGATGTCTCTGTTAAATGGTAATAGATTTCTTTCAGTAGAACTTGCTGCTCTTCTTAAACCAATGGCATTTTCTTCAAAGTAATCTAGGAATACTTCAAGAAAATCTGTTGCCGCGGGTAAATCAGAATCATAGTGTGCAGGTAAATTTTTAGCAATAGTTTTATATCCATCACTGTCGTTCTTTACAACATTTAATTCACCTTGTAGCCTTCTTAATTCTACCTGATCGTATCTTAAGAAGTTTATAAAGTATGCTTTTAGTAATGTTTTAAAACTAACAAATTTAGATGATGAGTCAGAGTCTGCCGCAAGTAAAACATGTGGTGCTCCTCTGTAAGTGTTTCCAGCACCATCATCATAGGAAATTGGTATGCTGTCTATAAATGTTCTGAGTTTTGACCAGTCGGCTTGATTTGGACCGGTACCATTATCAATTGCAGAAGTCTTACTCCAGCCAGATGGCTTTCCATAATATTCTACGAGGTGATCGCTGTCTATATTTTGATATATAGTATTAATGACATCTGAATCCATGGTGCGTGCGATAGCGCGAACATAGTGTCTGAGGTCATCAGATACACGTTTCGAGTCGTGTGCCGTTACGCCACGAGAGTCATATATTTTTGAGATTTTAGCCCATTCAGAACGTAAACCCGTTACGTCGGTTTGAAATGGTCGTATCTCGGAATCATTTAATGCCATTGGTCACCAATTATAAAGTATACTTGTTTTATTTATTCTTAGTGAATAAATAATTCATGGCAATACAACAGACATTTCAAAGAAAAAGCAAATATAAGGATTTTGATCTGAACTTTACAAAACACCCTCTTACTAATGATCTTGCGGTCAAAAAAGGTGTTGCAGCAGTAAATCAATCTGTGAAGAATTTAATTCAAACTGCGTTCTATGAGAGACCGTTTCAACCGACACTTGGTTCTCAAGCAAGAAGTCTTTTATTTGAGACTGCTGATGCTATTACTATATCGAACATGAGAAGAGTTATCAAAGAGGTAATTCAAAATCATGAACCACGAGTACGTATAAAAAATATTGTCATAAGAGATATGACAGATTCTAATGCTTATGGCATTGAGTTAAGATATGAAATGAAAGATATAAAAACAGATGAGAACCTAAGCATAGTTCTCGAAAGATTGAGGTAATAATGCCAGACGAAAGACCAGTTGTAGCAAATCCTGATTTTGAAGATATAAAACAGGATATAATTTCACATTTTAAAGCAGACGCAACATTTGCAGACTATGATTTTAAAGGTTCAGCAATGAACACCATCGTAGATATTCTTGCATATAATACTCATTATAATAATCTAGCGGCAAATTATCTTATAAATGAATCATTCTTAGACACAGCACTTATGAGAAATAATATTATTTCTATATCTAAGATGTTAAACTACACACCTCGTTCTAAACAAGCCGCAAAAGCAAAGATTACTCTCAGAATTCCAAAGATAAACGATACAAATGTTTATACGATTCCATCAGGTAGTTTATTTACCGCTACTGATGGTACAACCACATTTAATTTTTATACACTGAAAAACTTTAGTGTTCAATATGATGCTTCAGATGCGAACGGTACTACAAGAGATGTTGAAGTAGAAATATGTGAAGGTGATAAGATCACACAAAGATTTTCTGCAACTGCAGATCATACTAGCTTTCCTAGATTTGAATTAGGTAATAAGAATATTGACACTACATCTATAAATGTTTCTGTAAATGGAAGTTTATGGACACCAGTCACAAATGAAACTCAAGGAACAACTGATGTTTCAAATCTAAGTACAATATATTTTATAGAAGAATCAAGAAACCTATCACATAATATTATGTTTGGTAATGGTGTTCTTGGAAAAAAACTAGAAGTTGGAGATGAAATATTAGCTACATACCTCGTCACTAACGGATCAGATGCAAATGGTATCAATTCATTCTCAGTTGGAATAGCTGGTAGATCTGACATTACAGTAGTCACTACAAAATCTGCCACTGGTGGTGGAGATATGGAAACAATTCAAGAGATAAAAGATAATGCACCAAATTGGTTTCAAGCACAGTTTAGAGCTGTGACAGAGAATGATTATAAAGCCATATTAAAAAAGGAGTATGCAGATATTCAAGCCTTAAATGTATATGGTGGAGAAACTGTAGGTAAACCTGGTAAAGTATTCTTTTCAATCAAGCCAAAATCTGGTGATAAACTAACTGAACAAGCAAAGCTAACAATAACAAGAGATATACTTTCTAAATTTAACTTAGTGACTGTCACACCTCAAGTTGTAGACCCACTTATTACAAGAATCATTGCAAAGACAGTTATACAATATGATAATGCTAAACTTGCAACAAGCCCAGAAGTATTAGAAGCTAAAGTATTATCATTATACAATATCCTAAACACATCATATATTGGTGATTTCATGGAATCATTCTCAGTATCAAGATTAATGCAAGAGATTTTAAAACTAGATAAAGCTATTACTGCTGTAAATCCGAGAGTAAATTTAAGATTCAATCTAAATGCAAAAGATGGTTTATTAGATAATTCATCATTTACATTTAATAATAGACTACACACTGAACCATTTGCTGGTGAAGCATCTGTTGGTGGTGTAATCACATCAAACTTATTTAGAAGATCTGGTAGAACAAACTTTTCTAGATTTGTAGATGATGGTAAAGGAGTTATAAGACTTGTAGATGTTATTGAAGGAGAAAATGTAATTGTAAACACCGCCGGCGGTACAGTAAATTATGAAACAGGTGAGGTAAATATTAGTGACTTTGACCCAGAAGATGGACAGATAGGTATCATAGCGGTACCAGAATCTTTTGATGTTAATGTTGCTGGTAATTATCTTTTACAAATATCTACAGGAGATTCTACAGTGAGAGCGATAGATAAAGACGACACAGCTTCACTGAACTTATTTAATGTATCGAGAGCAAGTTAATGGCCAAACACATACTGCCAATAGTCAAGTCGCAGTTGCCGGAGTTCATAAGATCGGAACATCCGCAGTTTCAGCTATTTGTAGATGCATACTATGAGTATCTAGAAAAACAATCAGATAGTGATTCCACTTCAGCACTAAATCTTTTTAAGTCAGTACCTAATGCTGGTGATCTTATAAACAATGCTGAACAATATCGTGATGTACACACAACACTAGATGAATTCAAAGAGTACTTTCAAAGACAACTAACACCATTCGTAATCACTGGTAATAAAGTCACAGACGGTATTATCCTTCAAAAAGCAAGAGATGTATACCTATCAAAAGGTTCGCCAAATTCATTTGCACTCTTATTCAGAATGTTATATGGTGAGGAGATTGATCTCTTTGAACCAAAGAATCAGATTCTTATTTCTTCTGAATCACTATATACATCTTTTGTACAAATAAAAGCTGAAGTAGTTCAGAACGAATCTAATCTAGGTGATTTCAATTATGAGTTATCTACAATACGTTTAGATAGTGATACGGTCGATAGTGATGCTTCTACAAATATACTTACTGTATTAGATGGAACATTTACTGGTGTCACAAAAAATAATAAGACAGTTCTTACTTTATATCTAACTAAAAATCCTGATTCTGATTTTGGTGGTTTACTTGTACCAAGAAGAGAGGTACTGTTAAGAGATTCACAAGATCAAACAAAAGAAGTCAGAGTAAGATTATTAAATCACTTGGGAGATGTAAGTCTTACATCTGGTGGTTCTGGATTTAGAGTTGGTGATAAGTTCTTTGTAAGAGATTCTACTACCACTATACCAGTTCAGGTGACTAAGGTCGGTGCTGGTGAGATTGATAGAGTGATGATAAGAAATAGAGGAACTAACTATCGTATTGGAGATACTATAGAATTTTTAGATCCTTCATCGGGTGCTGGTGCATTAGCTTTCATCACAGGTGTAGATGAACAAGGATCTGTGACACAGATTGATGGTTCAAATGTAAGATTAGGTGTAAACAATACAGGTTATCTTTCAGAAGACTTTGAACCAGTCATTGTACCTATCATTCAAAAAGGACAGTATACACATATACCAAAACCATTCATAAGAACAAATACTGGTACTGGTTTGATTGTAAGTGGTTTATCCTCAGAAGTAGGAAGGATATTAGAAGTATCAACACCACAAACTGGATTCTTTGATTCAGATAGCTTTGGTGTACCAACGCTTGAAAGTCCGATGGGTATTAGAATTACAAATGAAGAAGCAATTGATGTTGGTAATGTTATTGAGTTTCAGCATTTCACACCAGATTCAGAAGCAGGTTCATTGAGACATGATAGTGAAGTTATAACAATTGACCTGCGTATATTTGACTCTGACGGTATTACAAATGATAGTGATACTTTATATTGGGCAGGTATGGAAGAATTCGGTTCTAATATTCTATACAGTACTGATAGAAGTCCAAGAGACCATTATGCTCCTGGAAGTAGGTCAGATTCTGAAAGTCAGAATAATAATGGTATTTCAAAAGGCGGCCTTAGCTTTGATTCAAATTTTGATGACCTTAAATTTGAGGGTAGAAGAAATGGTCTGATGAGTACTCAATATGTGAAAGGTGAAGTTCGAGTAGATGGTGATTTATTATTTGGTGATACATATTATGATTATCACTTTGTAAACTATTCATCAAACAGAAAGTATTTCTTTAAAAGTGGATTAAAATTTAAACCAATTAGAATGCCTATAGCATGGGATTCAGAAAATTACAGATGGAAAATACGAACTATTAAGTACTATGATTCAGATGGTGATAGTGACTTTATTGAAAGATGGAAAGCTGATTCTGAATTTGATATTCAAGGTATTACACCAACATATTATTCATGGGAAAAAGGTCAACCAGGTCCAAATAAATGGGCAAGATGGGTAAGTGCCTGGGCTGCTGTTGATGGACAACAATTACAACAAAGAGATTCAGATGGTAGATTTACAACTACAATGGTAGCCTCTTCTGGTGCTGATGATACTTTTACTAACGCAATTACACATACAACAAGAGTTGCTGGTAAACCTGGACAAAGATATGGATATCCAATAAACAGATTAGATTCTGATGTATATGATTTAGGTCAGTTCTCTAATCAATATAGCACTACATACAATTGGTATGACTTACCATTGACACAATATAAAACTGCTGGTATGCACCCATCGGACCCTGAGAGAACGACTCTTCAAGTTGATTCTGATGGTGGTGGACCAAATGGTGTGAACTTCTGGTATGACTTCAATCAAAAATTTATGTTGAGTCCATCCAGAGAGATAAAATTTCAAACACAACCAGCATCAAGACATGCGGTACAGGCTTTCCCAATAACTATCAATGACCCTAGACTTTATAGATTAGATAAGTTTCACATAGATCTACTAAAACAATCTGCAGTAAATGATTCAGAAAATACATTGACATTTTCATCAGAAGTATTTGTTTCTGCAGATGAAGCAGATTCTGATGGTGCTGGTAAAGGTACATCGAAATCAATTGGTCAATTTGTAAGTACTGGTTATGGTGGTGTGGTTGCAACTAAATCTGCTGATGGTACGAGCTTTACAATTTCAAAAGCAGATAGTGAGCAGGTTCTTTCGACTAAGAATCTTCCTATGAATTTCCCATCTGACAGTGAGATCAGAGAATTTGATAGATTACCACATGCATTATTAAGGATTATAAAAGTAAACCCAGCGGATGGTACAAAGATATCTACTGAAACATTTCCAGTTTCAAATGCTGTAGTTCAATATGAAACTCCAGTTTTAAAAACAGGTTTCCCACTTACATCACAAACAGAGAAAACATTCCTTAACGAATCTGGTTTCTTAAGTTCAATTTCTGGTGGTATATTAAGAGATAACTATACTGTTTCTGAATTCTCATATATTATACAATCAGAACTTGCAATGAATAACTGGAGAGGTGCAATTAAAGAAACATTACACCCTGCAGGTTTGTATCTATTTGGTGAGTTAAATGTAGATACAACATCACAAGTAAATGTTTCGGGTCAAGCTTTACCACACACAGATATTGGTGCTGAAACATCTGTTTTAACATTTGATGCGGATGATGATTACTTTAATGATAAGTCTACTGAAGGTGTTGCTGTATTTGCTGATAGTGTTTCATTTGCATCTAACCCATTCAATGTTGTATCATTAACTAACGATGCTTCTGGAACTTTCCTTACAGCTGACTATACACAAAGAAATATTGAATCATCAATACAATCACAAAGAGGAAATGCATTCTTTGATTATGAACCCGTTGGTTTAGTACATAAAGTTTGGACGGTATTCGATTCAGAAGGTCATTACAATTATGTAAGAGGTGCAATCGATTCTGATTCAGATCTTAGAGTAAAATTTGGTATGTACTTTACACCACGTAAAGGTGATGGTAAACTCATAATTAAAAATAACTTTGATTCAGATTTCTTCAAGAGACCTATCACAACACAAGTTTTTGATAGTGAAATTAAGAGAAGTTCAAGGGTAAATAATAACAAGACACATTATGTACCTAGTGAATTTCATTCAGCAAAGAGATATAATAATATAGAGACAATTGGATTATCACAAGTTAAGTATGAAGACTTTGAGTTATTTAGAGTTTATGATTCTGAAATACCTAAAGATATTTTCCAAAGATTTGATGCAGCAACAGCCGCAACATTTGAAAAGATAGACTATTCCAGAATAAAGGATAGTGATAATGATGTTGATACATTTACGCAAGCACTAGATAGAACTAGAGAAATAAGGATTGATAAGGCAAATGATTTCAATACTGCATTAAAACTCAATCAAGAATTAGTGTTTGTAGATAATGGTAAAACTTATTATGATTTAGAAGCATTTGAGCAGAAATACAATCAATTCAATAATAGAAGAGACTCTGAATATAATGAAGGTTGGAGTATACCTGGAAAATTCACAGCATTAGGAAATATAAGACACACTGCACCAGATTCAGAATATGATTCAGATTTAATTGTAAGAGATGAACAAATAAGACAAAGATTTGGTATAGAAAAACAAAGAGGATATTCAGATACTAAATCTCCGAGAACCGCTAGAGCTTTTGGTAATTATCTTGGTGGAGAGAACACAATAATTGTAAAACCAACTTATCCTGCGGGAGCTGGAATAAATAATACAGCACAACTTTTGGGTACAATATCGGACTCAGATTATAAAGAGAACCTTGAATTTAAGAGAAAAAATTAATGGCAACTGTAGGTAAAGTCACCAACGAATTAAAAACACTTTTATCAAAGTCAACACGTGATGAGATAAGAGATACTTCAAATGATGATTCATTCTATGCGTTTATAGCCTATACAGATTCTGAAGACTATCCCTTCAGTGACTCAGACGCTTCTGAGGCTGTAACGGATTCAGATCTAATAGGAGTATATAAGAATATGGTCACGATGCACCGAGTGCTGCCTGGTGGTGTTTCTCGAGTGATTAAAAGAAAGAACTGGGTAAGCAATAGAAAATATGTCGGTTGGAATACAGATACTTCTAATGATAGTGACTATTATGTTATGTCAACTGAGATTGTACAAGGTGTACCGAGACAAAATGTATATAAGTGTTTGAATGCACCATCGGCAGTATCATCTACAGTCGCTCCTACAGGTTCATCATCATTACCATTTAAAACATCTGATAATTATTGGTGGCAATATATGTACACGATTACAAATTCAGATGCTATTTTATTTATGACAAGTGCATTTATGCCTATACCTGAAAGAGTTGATGCTGCGGAAGCAGAGAACGTAACGTCAGGTACAGCGAGATATGATTTGCTACAAGTTCAAAACAATGCTATTAAGGGTTCTGTATTCAATGTGCGTATTAAACATGGTCCTAATGAAAGACCAGACTCAGATAAACTGAGAGGTTTTACAAGTAAACTAGTTGTAAATATTAAAGGTAAAGATGGTACTGGTGGTACACCTACACAAGAGTTTAAAGCTACTGCAACAAGAGATAGTGAACAATCCGCAGTATGGAAATTTGAAGTTCAACAATATGGTATTGGTTATACTGCACTGCCTTATGCAACTGACTCTGAGAATGATTCTGAAATAGGATGTTTCAGATTAGATATGGCTCCAGGTCTTGGACATGGTGCTGATCCGGGTGATGAACTACAAGCAAGAGATGTTATGATGACATCACGTGTAATTCCATTAGATAATGGATTTAGAGAATTAGCAAAAGGTGAGTTTAGTATGATAGGTCTAATAAAGAATCCTATAGATACAGCCACAAACAGAGTTGCTACACAGAATTATTATACAGTAGCGAAAAAAATAACATGTGATAACACAGCATTGTTTAAGATAAATGATAACTTCTTTAAACAGGGTGATTCAGATTTTGCTGGTAAAGTTGTAGCAGTAAGTGGTAAAGATGTTTACTATATCAATACAGGAAAACTAAGAAACAATTTCTCAGATAGTGATAATATTATTTCAACTAACCATAACAATGTAATTAAGAAGGCGAAGAGTTCTGAAGTTAACTTCAACAGTGGTAAAATGTTAGCTGTTGACTACTTACCGACAGCACTAGAAAGATCTGAAGATCAGATAGAATCATTGAACATTATCTTGAAATTGTAATAAATAAAAAGAGAGAGATTTTTAATATATGTCAACAATTAACTTAAACGTATCGCCATACTTTGACGATTTTGATGAGTCTAAGGATTACCTTAGAGTCCTATTTCGACCTGGTTTTGCGGTTCAAGCAAGAGAGTTAACACAACTTCAAACAATATCACAAAAACAAACCTCAAGATTAGGTAATCATATATTTAAAGATGGTTCTCGAGTAAATGAAGGTAATATAAACATTAACTTTAATGTTCATACCATGAATTTAATCTCTGGTTCGGGTAATGTTAATTTCCCACTATCAGGAGCACTTTCTGGTTCTATTGAGGGAACAATAGGTAATTTCTCAGAAACAATTATATCGAACCAAGACAATACTATTCAAGCAAGAGTTTTAAGAACACCTACTGGTTCTATTGAAACCAATAAGACTGGTAATATTTACTTCACTTATATTACATCAAAACAATTTAGTGATTCAGATGAAGGTTATATCTATGCAAGAAGTGAAGATAATCCTGAAAACACAGTCACTTATGCAAACGTATACACGAGTGTTAGTCCAGCAACGACAGCAACTGTTCTCTCAGGTGTGTACTATGTGGATGGATTTTTCTCAAGAATTACAGAACAAAATGTAGTTGTATCATCTACAACAAATAAACCCACAGCAGCAATAGGTTTTTCAATAACATCTAAGGCCATATCTGCAAATGATGATGCAACATTATTTGATAATGCACGAGGTTCTACGAACGAAGGTGCACCAGGTGCGAATAGATTACAGAACGCAATTAGTATTCTTATTAAGAGTACATTAGATCAAGGTTCTGATCCGACATTTTATAAACAAATAGAGATTAAAGATGGTGTAATTTTAGGAGATACAGAACCTACACCACAGGGATTAAGAGTTTCATCAAACCCACAGTACAATGGTATTGGAGATGAATTAGCTCGAAGAAGGAAAGATGAATCAGGTTCTTATGCTGTCAAAAAATTCATTGCAAAAATTCAAGAACAAACATACGATGATTCAGATAAATTTGCAGTTTCATTTAGTAAAGGTTTAGCATACGTTAATGGTTATAGATATGAATCATTTGCTGATGAACTAATATACCTAAATAGAAATGCAACAGCTAAAAAACAAACAAATCAAAAAGTAGCTATCAAAGGAGCACCATACGTTGAAGTTAAAAACGTATCTAGTGGTACTCTATCTGGTATGTTAACTACAGATGCTAATGGTGTTGGTGCATACGCTAATAAAGTTTCATTAAAAGATTCTGATGGTCACACAATTGGTTTTGCAAGATCTTATGGATATCAAGCAACTAACGGTGAAACAAACGGTAGAGTATATCTGCATGATATAAAAATGTTTCAGCATATAAGATTTGGAGCATCATCTTCTTTTGATTCAGATGCTTCTGCTTATTGGAGAGATGCTTTAATTGCAGGTGAACAAGTCACTGCGAACCTTAATGGTAAAGTACAAACAGCAGATGTTGTAAAATTAGACGGATCAAATGTAGCTGATTCAGATTGGACAGATATTAATATCACCACAAATGGTGAAGCAAGACTTGGTGGTACCGCTAGTTATAAAACAACTGGTGTACTACTCACAAATTCAAATGCACAATTTCAAAAAGGTGCTAAGATTGGATATGATATTACAAGAACTCCAACAGTCTCACCTAGAATTGAAAATGCAAGACAGTTTAAGTTTTCTGAAGTAAGAAGAATTAAAGGTTCAACAAATGATTCCGAAGGTGTTTCATTTGATGCTACTACTGAATGGACTCCAGGTACAGGTGCAACATTAAAGAATGTTTCAGGTAAACTATTCGGAGAAAGTCAAAAAACATATAAAACATTACGTTCTGGAACAGTACCATTTGATAATGACTTTGAAGTACTTTATAAATCACCACCTACAATTTCCTCAACAGATGGAAGTTTAGCTGTCACACCAGACTTTTCTAATACTCAATGGTCATCGCACTTTAGAAATGGTGACTATAAGAAAACTAGAGTTGATGATGCTGTAGAGATTACTAAAGAGTTAAAATATGGTGTTCTTAAAATTAGAAATACATCAGATATTACACGTACGTCATCAGTTAACTCATCATGGTCAGCACAAGATAGAAAGATAAACTTATTCTATCCAGATATTTACAAAGTTTATAAGATAGTACAAGGTTCCACTAATAATACTTTTGGTACATCAACAACTGATCCTAATGCATCATTTACTTCTATTGTAGTAAACATTTCTGGTGGTGCTACAATACCTCAAGGTTCAGTGATTGTAGGTCAATCATCGAAGACACGTGCAAGAGTTGCACTATCAAATACTATCGCAACTGGTGAATCAACTAAATCAGGTTCTACTGGTTATCATGTTATGAGATCAGGTACTGGTGCAAGTGATAAGCTTGAAGTTTGCTTTGAAAAAGGTTCAGCATTCACAGCAGGTGAATCATTAAGAGTAGATGTTCCAGAAAGAGAAACTCCTATCACAGCAAACATTACATTTACATCTGTTGATACTAAAGTTGAAGGTGCAGATATTACTGCAAACTATCTTTTAGATAATGGTCAAAGAGTTGATTACTATGGTATAGGTTCTATTATAAGAAAAACTGGAGTACCAGCACCAAGCAATGGTGATATATTAGTATTCTACTCATACTTTGATGCTAATCCATTTGAATCATTCTATTACAGTGTCGATTCATATTCAGGTGATGGTTTCTATAAAGTTGACCCAAGATATTATGGTAGACCTATAGAAATAAAAGATTATGATGCTACAACTGGTACTAACCTAAGAAATGTAATTGACTTTAGATTCAGACAAAGATTAATAGATGGTTATGCAACAACTAATAACCCACTCTCATTTAGATATAGAGAACTTGAAAATACTGGTGTAAGTATAATTCCAGATGGAAGTTTCTTTACAGATGCAGAATACTTTACAGCACAAAATATTTCATTTGTTCTAAATAATAAAGGAAGAATTAAAACATTCTTTGGTGTAGAAGATGTCACTAATCCAAAAGACCCAGATATTCAAGTAGATGGTATGCTTCTCGCCACAATACAAGTTCCACCTGCAGTAAGATATCCAGCAAGAGAGATATCTTTATTTAGTGATCAGCAGCGTGGATACACAATGAGAGATATTGGAAAACTCGAAAAACGTATTAAAAATTTAGAAACATCTGTTAGCCTATCTCTCTTAGAGAGCAAAGCATTACAAGATAATATTGGAACGAGAGTAAAATCAGGATTTATTGTAGATGACTTTTCATCAACTACACAAACACCTGCAGAATTAACAAATAAAAACTTTAGAGCTTCAATAGATACTCAAAAAAATGTGTTAAGACCACCATCTGTAGAATCTAATGTACAACTTGAGAGAGTGAATGATGGTACGAATATAGACCCATTCTTCTTATCACAGAATACACCATTCATAGTGAAGTCATACACTGAAGATCAGATGTTAGAACAAACATTTGCTTCTAGTCTTATAAGAATTAATCCTTATGCAACATGGACTTATTCAGGTAATATTGAACTAAATCCAACACAAGATTTCTGGAGAGATCCGTCATGGAATGTTGTTGAAAACTTCTTTATTGATAGAACATCTTTTGGTGGTGGTATTACAAGTGTATCTCAGACAGTGTTTGATAACCTTACACCAGTCACAAGAGATATACCTAATTCTGAGTTCAATACAACAGAAACAAACTGGACTGGTACAGTCACATCCACTGCAACAACCACAACAGATAACTTCTTATGGTGGTTGGGAGGTACAACAACAACTACTACAACTACAACAGTTCCTATTGGTACTGAAACAACAAGTAATTTCATTGCACAGGAAGAAGAGTTTACAAGTTCATCAGACTTTAATGTAAGAGAAGTAAGAGAAAGAGATGATGCTTGGATAAGATCGCAGACTATAGAATTTGAAGGTCAAGGATTTAGACCTAATACTGATTTAAAAGCTATATTTGACGGTGTCACTGTCACAAATAACTGTGCACAAACAGATTTCTTACCACTAACTACCACATCAGCTAGAACATTTGCTGCTAACGGTAGTTTAAGAACAGATGGTAAGGGACAAATACGTGGTAGATTTGTAGTTCCATCACAAACATTTAAAACAGGAACTAAAGGATTTATACTTACAGACTTAGATGGATCAGCCACAACTGAAGGTACAGTATTCTTTACATCTCGTGGATTCTTTGAAGTAGGTGATTTAACAAGCTTCAGAGCTACAAGAGATGCAGGTGCAAGATTACTTTCATCATCATCAACAGCGGTTGCTGGTGAAGCAACTTCTACAACTACTACTACCACAACACCATTTATATGGCCAATTGGAAATGTTTGGTTTGGTGATCCGATAGCACAACTATTTACATTACCACTTGACCCTGGTTCAGATCCGAATAATTTCAATCCAGTAAATAATGAAGCAAGAGTGACAGGTTCATTTATAACTTCAGTAGATATATTCTTAGGATTTGTAGATACAAGAGCTAATAACGATCATGTAATTTGTGAAATTAGAAGTACTGAAAATGGATATCCAGGAGGTACAATTCTTGGTAGAGCAAGAGTAGATGTCACTAAGGCAAATCAAAACTTAACAAAACCAGAAATTGCAACAAACTTTAGATTTACAAATCCAGTATTCTTACAAGAAGCAACTGAATATGCAATTGTTTTACTTTCTCCATCAGATACTACATCAGCATGGACAGCATTACAAGGTGAAGAAGATGTGATTACTGGTGGTAAGATTGATGCACAACCGAATGTCGGTGGATACTTTGGTTCATTCTTTAAATCACAAAACGGTTCTTCATGGACAGCTGAACAAAATAGAGACTTAACATTTAAAGCTTATCGAGCTAAATTTACAACAGCTGAATCTACAATTACATTAAGAGATAAAGCTAACTTCTATGGTCAGCCGATTGGACAAGCAGCAAGCGGATTAGCAGTAGAGACATTTGATAGTTCTTACTATATAAAAATACATCACCCTAACCATGGAATGTATGGTCCAGATGACACACATACAGTTAGAATTCTTGGAGTTGCTGGTAATGGTAATATATCTGCATCTGCTGATTCTGACTTAGTAAGATTTAGAGGTGAATCAGCATTAAACGGATTACCTGTATCACTTATTAATAATGTATCTTCATTAGCAAATCTTACAAGTTCAACCACAACTGCAAAACATAAAGTAAAATTTGCAACACAAGATTCTTACATCATTGATTTAAGAGAACAAGATTCAGATGGTGCTCAAATTAATACAAA
>CENQ01127025.1_pt1 | contig 58538 bp, 80 predicted proteins | sample 356171 | NCBI WGS metagenome assembly CENQ01 (sample SAMEA2619802, study PRJEB7988) | marine metagenome | biome: marine biome (ENVO:00000447); feature: surface water layer (ENVO:00002042); material: "saline water (ENVO:00002010), including plankton (ENVO:xxxxxxxx)" | depth 5 m
CAAAATCCAATGGGTTATGGGTTATATTTAAAATCTGATAAAGGATTTACTCAGGACGGCTTTTATATGACTGAAGAGGACGCCCTCCATTATCAGGAAGAACGAGCTGAAGAAATGCCTGACATTAAAACTTTTATATTTAAAACCCACGATAATGAAAACGAAAAATAAACTTATCTGGAAAAGCTGACAAAAGACCCGTTAATTGACTTTAACGGGTTTTTTTTGTACTTATTAAAAATCACATTAACTTTATAGGAGAAAAACCAATGGCATTACATTATAATTTAAAAGAATGTAATCTTGAAGGCGTCCCTGATAACATTGTTACAGAAATGATTTATTGTACTATGGTTATTGAAATTGGACACTTTACCGAGAAAAATATTAAGGAAGTTTTTTATAGAATTTCTATAGCTGAAATGTTTAATGGATCACCTTATCATTATGAACCAAAAACATTTAAATCAATACTTGCCGATATGGATTTATTGAAAAAGTTTATAGGATTAAAAACAAACGTAGGTAATACACCGATGAGAAAATGGTTTAGTAAAAAATTTAAACAACAGGAGCAATCAGACAATGCCAAAAGATAAATTAAATTTAGATCAGCTTATGAACAATTTAAATCAGGTAGGCTTAAACGTCATAAATTTTGATGAACATTTTCAAGAGCAGTTTTTTAACAAAAAGGAAAACGAAAAAAGCGAAGTTAAAAAAGATAATTTAAAAAAATAAACTTATCTGGAAACAGCTGTAGAAAACCCGTTAATTGACTTTAACGGGTTTTTTATTATTATATGGGATAAATCACATTTTAACATTATAGGAGTTTTAAAAATGTCTAGGCAATATCCAATATGGAATATAGTGACAGCTTGTATTTATAACAGCTGTAAAAGTTACGGCGTAAAAAATACTGGAGAGGTAGAAGTTAGAGTCGGCACCAGTTCAAAAAATAGTCATTTATTTTTGAAACATTGCACAACTCACCGACAATTAGAAAACGGCGACAAAGAATTTAGATTTTATATTGACGGGCAATTAATAAAAAGAGCTGTACTCCATAAAGGCGAATCACAACTTCAATTTTATGATGGAGCTTACCCGACCAATTCAAAATATTTGAATACGCCGATTGAAAACGGAGTCTTAAATTAATGATTCATTTATTTATTGAAATACTTTGTTTCTTATCTCTTTTAACATTTGGTTTTTATTTATTGATTGCTTTGGTCTAATTTAATCACGAAATAAAACGAATTAAGCGCCGTTATTTTAACGGCGTTTTTTTTATCCTTACTTTCTTTTTTAACGCTCTAGAAACAGCTGTAACCAGTTTAAATGATAATTAGTATTAAATAGTTAATTAAGGCGCCATGAGACGCCCAGACATAGCCGAAACATATGGAGCGGGAAAAACTACCCATTAAAAAACGTCAGCTGTTTCCAGACGCTCAAAACATGATTCGTGAAGCAAGTGCTGCTCTTTTTTATTAATGCGCCGTGATCCGGGCGCCGGGATCCACGAAACAAGCGCCGAAAAGCATAACACCAGCTGAAGGAGATAAGAACGCCGACGCTTAAAAAATTGCTTAGGATCCTTGGATAATAAAGGTTAAAAAATAAAATAAGAATCGAGAAAATCAGCGAAAAAATCAGGCGACGCCGTGCGTTGCGTACGCAGGCAAGTGCCAAGTTTTTCACAAACAATTAGATAAAAATTGAAATAGCGATTAACTATAGTATAATAAGCCATAAATCGCATAAAATAAGATACGTTAGGGGCCCCTATATGGAAGTTACATCACACGACGAGAGACGCTTAAAACTCGAACTACGTTTAGCGCAGTTGGAGAAGAATGAAACTTGTCAAAAACAGTTTTTATCATTTGTCAAAACCATCTGGCCGAGCTTCATACAGGGCAGGCACCACGAGATCATAGCTGAGAAGTTAGAACGGGTGGCGCGTGGAGAACTGAAACGTCTAATCATCAACATGGCACCTCGTCATACTAAATCAGAGTTCGCATCCTTTTTGTTCCCGGCGTGGATGATGGGCAAAAATCCAAACATGAAGATTATTCAGGCGACACACACGACAGAACTGGCAGTAAATTTTGGTCGTAAGGTCAAAAACCTTTTGGACACGGAAGAGTTCCGTGAAGTTTTCCCTGATGTAAAGTTAGCAGCAGACAGTAAAGCGTCTGGAAGATGGGACACGAACAAGGGCGGCATGTATTATGCGGTCGGTGTTGGATCAAACTTAGCTGGTCGAGGTGGTGATCTTGTTATTATTGACGATCCGCACTCGGAACAGACCGCGATGAGTAACAACGGCTTTGAAGATGCGTGGGATTGGTACACTGGGGGCCCCCGACAGAGGCTCCAGCCGGGTGGCAGTATCGTTTTGGTCCAGACTAGGTGGTCAGAAAAGGATTTAACGGGTCAGTTGATGCGTTCTATGGCTAAAGATAAGCTTGCAGACCAGTGGGAAGTAGTGGAGCTGCCTGCTATTTTTGATAGTGGACAGCCCTGTTGGCCAGAATATTGGAGTTTGGACGATTTAACGGCGGTGAAAGCGTCGATACCGCCTAGTAAATGGAACGCGCAGTACCAACAACGGCCCACGGGTGAAGAAAATGCTATAATTAAGCGTGAATGGTGGCAAAAATGGGAAAAAACAGCCGTTCCTAACCTACAATACGTCATTCAGAGCTACGATACGGCCTTCTCGAAACGAGAAACGGCTGACTTCAGTGCGATAACGACATGGGGCGTGTTTTATCCAGAAGAACAGGGCGGACCACCGGCTTTGATACTGCTTGATAGTAAAAAAGGACGCTGGGACTTTCCAGAGCTGAAGGAGTTAGCGCTAGATCAGTATAATTATTGGGACCCAGAAACAGTTATCATAGAAGCGAAGGCTTCTGGTATGCCTTTGACCCACGAATTACGGAACATGGGCATACCGGTGGTTAATTTTACACCGAGTAAAGGCAACGATAAGGTATCACGAGTACATTCGGTGTCTCCGTTGTTTGAAGCGGGCATGGTTTGGGCCCCCGATGAGGCTTTTGCTGATGAAATGATAGAAGAGGTTGCAGCTTTTCCAAATGGAGAGTATGATGACCTTGTTGATAGCATGACACAGGCTCTCATGCGGTATCGTCAAGGTAATTTTGTACAGCTACCAAGCGACGATTGGGACGAGAGCGATGGGTCAGCACAGGTAAGGGCTTATTATTGAGGTGTGAATGGCTGAAGAAGATTTTCAACCTAGCGATGCTTTACCGCCCACAGGGCAAGACAGAAGAGGTTTAGCTGGTATAGGTGCTTTTTTACCTATGACTGTTCCTAAAACTACTCCTTATGGTGAGGTAAGTTTAAGCGATATTGAAATGGGTATGCCTCCAGCATTGAAGGATGCTTACAGTGGTATTATGAAGTTTGGTGCGCTTATGCGTGGAGAACTTACTCCTCAAGATATACAGCAGTTAGCTTTTGATACGTCCATGAATGTAACGGGCGGAAGTTTGTTAGGATCTCAATTACTTCCAAAGGCAGTTCCAAAAGGTGCGCTAGGCATGGCAGCTTCAAAAATCCCTGACGACGCAGGTCTTGGATCAGGCAGCTTGTTTGCACCTGAAACTAAAAAGGGCAGACAGCTTCTTGTTTTATCTTGTAGCTCAACCAAATGTCCTGACGTTGGAGACATGAAAGCAGTTGACCGTTACTTGGGGCCCGTATTCCAAAGTTTAAAGAAACAGGGTGTGCCGGATAATGTAGACGTAGCTATTTTGTCAGCCAAGCATGGTTTGATAAGAGCCGATACTAAAATAAAAGATTACGATCAGTTGATGGATACCAACAGAGCAAGTGAATTTAAACAAGACGCAGGCCAAATGGACAGAATAAAGAACACCTTAGAGGGTTACGACAAGGTTGTGGTTCAGGGCGGAAAAAACTATAAGGACGTAATACGAGCTGCGTCAGGTGATGCGAATGTAACAGAGATACCGGGTGGTAGGGGTATCGGAGATCAAAGAAAATCTGTTAAGTCAGCTCTGGCCTTTAGTAAAATAGATACACCTGTATATCATTTTACACGCAACACGGATCCCGGTTTTAGTAAGTTTGACCCCGATAAATTATCTTTTTTTGATTTAGGTCCGCATGTTGGTTCCACACCAAGAGCAGCTCAGGATAGGTTTTTAGATGAAATTTATGGTGTGGGCACGAGAAAAAAAATCAGAGATACAATGCAAGAGACAGGTCAAAGTAGAGATGAGGTCTTAGCAACACTTAAACTACCACAAGTAAGCGGGAACGTAGGGTACGATCCTATAACAAACAGACCTATAGCAAGAAAAACTTTAGGTGGCTCCCTGACTTTAAAAGCAGATTTAAGTAAACCTTTTTTGAACCCAAAAACAGGTAAACCGTTTACAGAGATGGAATTAAACGATTACCAAGCAGAGCAGTATAGTATTCATAAAGGGGAGTATATTTCCTCTAGTGACATCATGGGAGAGGACCCAAAAATAGACATACAGGATGTAAAAAAGTTTATGAGAGCTCATTCAAAAGGGTTAGCTGAACTTGGTTTTACGCACATACCCTATGAAAATGCCGTAGAAGGTGTGGGTGATTTGAGCTACGTCATGCTTGTAAACAGACCAAAAGGCAGCACTAAGGTTTTGCAAAGCCCGTTTGCTAAGAAAGATCCTGATAAGTTTGACGATCCTGACTTTATGATGGAAGAAGGCGGCGTCGTTAGTATGAAAGACAAAGCAGTGAATATGACCAGAAAACCACAAGGTATTGAACCTTTTATTAAATTCGTGGTATAGTTCCTGAAAGGAGATCTAAATGGCAAGAGAACCAATAGCAAGCATAATGGACAAAGTACCATCGCAGCTGGACCAAAGTGAGTTACAAGCTGAAATAGATATAGAACTGCCAGAGGCTATAAACGACGATATGTTAGAAGCTTCCCCTGAAGTAGAAGTAACACTAGAAGATGACGGCGGTGTGGTTGTGGACTTTGATCCGAACGTAGGTGGACCAGCAGGTGAGTTTGGCGATAATTTAGCAGAACAGCTATCAGATGCCGAGCTTGGCAGGATCTCTGGTGAATTAACAGGTGAGTTTGAAGAAAACAAGAGTGGTAGACAGGAGTGGGAAGATGCTTTCGCTAATGGTTTGGAGTTGTTGGGATTTAGTTACGAAGAGCGAGCACAGCCCTTCAGAGGAGCAAGCGGTGTTACGCACCCTTTACTCGCTGAATCAGCCACGCAGTTTCAAGCACAAGCCTTCAATGAGCTGCTGCCACCGGGTGGTCCAGTCAGGACACAGGTCTTAGGGTCCAGCACACCTGAGAAAGAAGATCAGGCACAGCGTGTAAAAGAGTTTATGAACTATTACATTTCTTCTGTTATGGAGGAATACACACCAGAATTTGACCAGATGTTGTTCTATTTGCCTCTTGCAGGGTCCACATTTAAGAAAGTTTACTATGATGAGAACTTAGGGCGAGCTGTAAGCAAGTTTGTACCAGCAGAGAACTTGATAGTGCCGTACAGCACATCTGACTTAGAGACATGTCCTAACATAACTCATGTAGTCAAAATGAGTTTGAATGACTTGCGTAAAAGACAACTATCAGGGTTTTACAGGGACATACCTGTAATACCGGCGCAGGGCGACAGTAACTCTGTGCAAGAAGAATTAGAGCGTATTGATGGTATGTATCCATCAAACGTAGATTATGACTGTACTTTACTTGAGTGTCATGTCGATCTTGACCTTGAAGGTTTTGAGGAGATGGGCGACGACGGTGAGCCGACAGGCATCAAGGTACCGTATATAGTTACAATATCACAGGATAACGGGCAGATACTGTCAATTCGCAGGAACTATGATGAAGATGACGAAGACAAGAAAAAGATACAGTATTTTGTACACTATAAGTTCCTACCGGGCTTCGGGTTCTATGGACTGGGACTAATACATACTATTGGTGGTTTATCAAGAACCGCGACTGCTGCACTAAGACAACTGATTGATGCAGGTACGCTATCTAATCTACCAGCTGGCTTCAAGGCCCGCGGCCTACGGATCAGGGATGACGACGAGCCGCTACAGCCGGGTGAGTTCAGAGACGTTGATGCACCGGGCGGGGACATAAGATCAAGCTTGATGTCATTGCCATTTAAGGGTCCAGATCAGACTTTGATGGCGTTGTTGGGCTTTGTAGTTGATGCAGGACGGCGATTCGCGACCATTACTGATATGAAGGTGGGCGATGGCAATCAGCAGGCAGCGGTAGGTACAACTATTGCTATGTTGGAACAGGGCTCACGGGTCATGTCAGCTGTTCATAAGAGACTGCATTATGCGATGAAGTTAGAGTTTAAGTTGCTATCTAAGGTGATGGCTGACTTTTTACCTGATGAGTATCCATATAGTATTACGGGTGTAGACGGTACGATCAAGAGGCAGGACTTCGACGAGATGGTTGATGTGGTGCCTGTATCTAATCCTAACATATTTAGTCAGGCGCAGAGAATATCTTTGGCTCAGACCAAGATGCAGCTTGCGACAGCGGCACCTGACATGCACAACATGTACGAAGTGTTCAGGGATATGTATGAGGCTTTAGGTGTAAGAGATATTGACAGAATATTGAAAAGAACTCCTGAGCCTGAGCCTACCCCGAAAGACCCGGCTCAGGAGAACATAGATGCGTTAGACCAGATACAGCTGGTTGCTTTTGAAGGTCAGGAACATGAAGCGCATATTATGTCCCATATGGTTTTTGGATCAACACCGCTTGTTGCAGGAACACCCCAGATAGCTGTGGCATTACAGAAACATATTATGGAGCATGTAAGGATTGGTGCCAAGGAGCGTGCTATGCAGGAAATGATGGCAGCTACAGGCGGTCAGCCTATGCAGGAAATGCAGAGTTTAGAGTTAGAAGCGAGGATTGCACAACTGATAGCCGAAGGCATGGCACAACTTAAGCAACTAAGCGGACAGCTCACGGCTCCCGGACCAGATCCGTTGGTACAGCTCAAGGAGAAGGAGCTACAGGTCAGAGCACAGGGTGAGCAGAACGACGCAGAGATTGACAGAGCTAAACTGGGTCTGGAGCAACAGAAAGTACAACAAAGAGATGAGCAGTTTGATAAGAGGCTTGCAAGTCAGGAGAAGCAGACTGCTGCAAGGATCAACGCAGCTGAGAGGCGTGAAGTAATGAAACAACAAAAAGGAGGTCAGTGATGGCTAAAAAAGGTGACAAAAGGACTGAGAAAGAGTTAAGAGAAGAGTTTTTTGACGGTCCGGCTTCTGATACCATGAGTTTTGAGCAGTTCTTAATACAGCAGGGTCATGGTGATAAGGTCAAGCCTATCAAGATGGCTGGTGGTGGCGCAGTAGAGCTGGTTCGCGGCGATCCTAACTATTACAAAGACTTGGTGTAGTGACAGCCTTTATGCTTGCTTGTTACATGAACGGAGTAGCTCAAGGTGGCGTGTATTTTAAGTCTGTTAATGATTGTACTTACTACACAAAATTTTTAAGTAAGCAGGAGTACAAGAATGAGGTGGGTCAAAGTGTTACATACGAGTGTATTTGTAAATTAGTTCCAAGTGTCAATCCTGATAAGGTAAAAGTGTACTGATGCAGAAAAAACTACAAAAACAATCTATATATGCGGAATACGACGAAGATGGCGATGGTATTGTCTCTGACGAAGAACTAAGTCATGTAGCAGAGATAAAAAAACTGGAGCATGATTTACGAAAACAAAGGGCACAGAGACGTATGGCTACTGCTAGTTTGGTTGCTATGGCTTTATTTACTGGTGCGATGTTCTTTGTCGATCTCGAAAGAGTTAAGGCACTTTCCGATATTAGTAATCTTTTTTATATCACTGGCGGCGGGATTGTTGCTGCTTACATGGGAGCTTCGGCTTTTATGAACAGAGGAGGTAAGTAATGTTACAAGCGTTAATAGGTCCAGTAACAGGACTGCTAGATAAATTTATACCTGATGCAGATCAAAAGGCGAAGCTCGCACACGAGATAGCCACCATGTCTGAAAAACATGCGCAGGAGGCTCTGCTTGCTCAGTTAGAGATAAACAAAGCAGAAGCGGCAAGTGGCTCTATATTCAAGGGCGGCTGGCGTCCAGCAGTTGGGTGGGTCTGCGCGATTGCTTTTGCCTATCATTTTATCGTAAAAGATTTAATAATATTCGGTGCTAGTTTTGCAGGTGCAGAACTACCAGAGCTTCCTGAATTTGATATGGGTACACTTTTAACGGTTCTCGGCGGCATGCTTGGGATCGGGGGACTCAGGACATATGAAAAGCAAAAAGGGCTTACGAAATAACACAAGACTTATTTAGACATTTAAGGATACATGCCATGAGTTTATATGCAAACATACATAAGAAAAGAAAAAGAATAGCAGCTGGCAGCGGCGAGAAGATGAGAAAAAAAGGAGCTAAAGGTGCACCCACAGCAAAAAACTTTAGACAAGCAAAACGAACAACAAGAAAAGTCTAAAGTAGAAATCTGTTACATACACAAGATGGCTTTTGTGCCAAGAGAGGTAGAAGAGCCAATACCGTTCGTAGGCATGATGAAATTTGTTGATTATGTCTGCCCAATGTGCGAAAGTATGAGAGATTATAAGACAGAATAAGAGTATATGAGGTTTTTATGGCAAAAAGTGAGATTTATCTTGCAGAAGCTGTTTTTCGCGTTATAAATGAAAGAAGAAACATTGTCGAAAATGTTTTGAGACATAACTCGATCAAAAGTATGGAGCATTACAGACAGATGATGGGCGAGATGGAAGCATTAGAATACGTTGAAAACGAAATAAAAGATTTATTAAATAGACAAGAGGTAGATGATGACTGAGAATGGTTTGGAAGAAACCTATGTAGATCCCAAGGATCGCGTCCTAGACCCCTCTTTAATTAGCAGTACATTATTAGACCGTATGCCCTCTCCAACGGGCTGGAGGCTTCTTATACTGCCATACAGGGGTAAAGGTAAGACAGAGGGTGGTATATTACTGCCGGACAAGTTAGTTGAAGAAGGTCAGGTGTCTACACAAGTTGGTTATGTGTTGAAAGCTGGGCCTTTGGCTTACAAAGATGAAACAAAGTTTCCGTCAGGACCGTGGTGCGGGGAAAAAGATTGGGTTATGTTTGCCAGATATTCTGGTTCTCGTTTTAGGATTGATGGCGGAGAAGTAAGAATTTTGAACGATGATGAGATTTTAGCCAAGATATTGGACCCGGAAGACGTTTTACACTACTAGAGGATAAAAATGGCAGAAGCAAAAGAAAAACAAGAAGAATTAGATTTACAACTAGAAGACGAGGGACAAGATGTTGAAGTTACTGTCGAAGATAAAGCTGAAACTGAAGATGTTCAAGTTGAGCCTGTTACAGAGGATCAGCAAACTGAAGACGAGTTTAAAAAAGCAGAAAACCAAACTACAAAAAGAATCAACCGTCTCACCAAAAAAATGCGGGAGGCCGAGAAAAACGCAGAAGAAGCGCTCCGTTTCGCAAAACAAAAAGAAGAAGAAAACAAACAGTTAGCTCAAAAACTTAACCAAATGGATACAAACTACGTTGACCAATATTCAGGTCGCGTAGAGTCCCAGTTGGCACAAACGGAACAAAACCTTAGAGCTGCTATGGAAGTAGGCGATACAGAAGCTGCTGTAGCTGCACAGAAAGAAATGACAAGGCTTGCAGTAGAGGCTGACAGAGCTGCACAGGCAAAAGCAGCCAATGAGCAGCGAAATAAGGCTGCTGAGGCACAAACAGCTGCTCCAGCACCTCAACCTACTCGTCAGCCGGTACAGCCCCCACCGGAGCCTGATGCGAAGGCACAGGCATGGGCACAGAAAAATGAATGGTTTGGCAACGATAGTGCCATGACATATGCAGCTTTTGGGATACATAAAGATCTTGTTGAGCAAGAAGGTATTGACCCTAAGAGTGATGAATACTATACTGAATTAGACAAACGTATGGGAGAAGAGTTCCCTCATAAGTTTGCTAACGGAGCGCAGAGCAAAAAAGTCGTCCAAAATGTTGCTTCTGCATCACGCTCCACGAATGCAACTGGACGCAGTAGTGGGAAGAGGCAAGTAAAACTTACCAATAGGCAGGTTGCACTTGCGAAAAAACTTGGCGTTCCTCTCGAAGAGTACGCAAAATATGTGAAGGAGTAATTGATATGGAAAACCAAAAGGAAATGTTTGATAAGACTATTTCGAGATCTCCTAGATCATCAAACACAAGAGAAAAGACAGCTGCAAGAAAACCGTGGGCTCCACCGTCTATGTTAGACGCACCACCAGCCCCTGATGGCTACAAGCATCGCTGGATAAGAGCAGAAACAAGAGGTTTCAATGATACCAAGAATGTTTCAGCTAAATTACGAGAAGGTTGGGAACTCGTAAGAAAAGATGAATATCCAGATTTTGAAGCACCTGTAGTCGATCAAGGTAAATATGAAGGAGTTTTTGGAGTCGGTGGATTAGTTCTCGCTCGTATACCTGAAGAAACAGTAGCCGAAAGAACTGCATACTTCGCTGCTAGAAGTGCAGATCAAATGGAAGCCGTGGATCAGGATATGATGAGAGAAAATGCTCACTCTACTATGACAATTAGTAGACCAGATCGTCAGTCTCGCGTAAGTTTCGGAGGGAAAAAATCTTAACTTTTAATCTTAATCGGAGACTTAAATGGCTAATAATTTATCAGGTGGCTATGGTTTACGTCCAATAGGTTTAACAGGTAATGCCGCTAACACTACTGGTGCAACACAGTATGAAATTGCGTCAAACAATACAAATGCTATTTATCAAGGTGGCATCGTTATACCTACTGCGGCGGGTGTCATAGACATAACCGACCAAGCGGTCAGCCCGTTAGGAGTTTTTTACGGTGTTGAATATGTCGACTCAGGCACAAAGAAGACAACATTTAAAAACTTTTGGCCGGGATCCAACAATGTCAGTGTTGATACAAACTTCCCTATTAAGGCGTTTGTATATGACAATCCAATGCAACTCTTCACTGTTGTTGCAGATGGAACAAACACAAATAGAGCGACAGCCTTAGCAGACGTTTTTGCAAATGCTAGTATGGCAAGCGTGAACAATGGAAGCACCAATACTGGTCAATCCACCGATATGCTTGACATTTCAACAGCTGCAACGACAGGTACTTTGGATGTCAGAATCGTAGGGTTGTACGAGGATGAAGGTAACACAGATTACTCAGCATTGGGTCATCAGTATATTGTTCGTCTTCTAGGACACTTTAACTCAGGCTTTGCAGCTGCTGTTAACACAGCAGACAATGCTGGTATATAAGGAGAGTAGAGTATGGCTATATCAAGAGCACAACTAGCGAAAGAGCTAGAGCCCGGTCTAAACGCCTTATTTGGGCTTGAATACGACAGGTATGAAAACGAACATGCTGAGATTTTTGAAGAAGAATCATCAGATAGAGCGTTTGAAGAAGAAGTGATGTTAGCAGGCTTCTCAACTGCACCAACTAAATCAGAAGGTGGAGCTGTGAGCTTTGACGATGCACAAGAAACATTTACCGCAAGATACACACATGAGACTATTGCCTTAGCTTTCTCAATCACAGAAGAAGCTATCGAAGATAATCTTTATGACAGACTTGCGAGTAGATATACAAAAGCGTTAGCTAGATCAATGGCACAAACAAAGCAAATCAAAGCTGCTGCCATTTTGAATAATGCTTTCAGTACATCAAGTGCTATCGGCGATGGTGCTGCATTAGCGTCTGCTTCACACCCAACTATCAATGGTAACCAGAGCAACATCTTATCTGTGGCTTCTGACTTGAATGAGACATCATTAGAGCAGGCATTGATTGATATTGCAGGTTTCAAGGATGAAAGAGGCTTGAAGATCGCTGTAAGAGGCATGAAGTTAATAATTCCAAAAGAATTACAGTTTACTGCTGAAAGAGTGTTAAACAGTAATTTAAGAGTTGGAACTTCTGACAATGATGCGAACGCAATTAAGAACATGGGTATGCTACCTGAAGGGGCAGTTGTAAACCATTTCTTAACTGACACAGATGCGTTCTTCATTAAGACAGATGCTCCAAACGGTTTTAAATACTTCAACCGTTCACCTATCAAGACCGCGATGGAAGGCGACTTTGACACAGGTAACATGAGATTCAAAGCTAGAGAGAGATACAGCTTTGGTGTTTCAGACTGGAGATGTATATTTGCAACTCCGGGTGCATAAACAACTTTGCATTTAGCATAAAACGAGGACAGTGCTTGCTGTCCTCGTTTTTTTTATGTATACTAAAACCACCTTGACAGAGAATTAACTCTGACATTTGCCAAGACAAGGAGATTGATATGGCTAATACAACTTTTTCAGGTCCTATAAGATCAGAAAGCACCATTAAAACTATAAGTAAAAACGCATCCACTGGAGCAATTACAGAAGTTATTACTATGGGTGATGCACCCGTTGCATTAGGTGATGAGGATAAAACTCTTGATAACGCAACACATAGCGGAAGAGTACTTGCAGTTCCAGCACTAGCGTCTAATAGAACAATAACATTGCCAGCGCCAGTTGCAGGAGCTTCTTTTAAATTTATCTACGCAGGTGCAGCGGAGGAAGCAGAAAATTTAATTATTGTTACTCCGGGCAACTCTAATTTTTTCTTAGGTAACGTACAGCATTTAGACACAAACGCAGACAATGTGAGTGTTTATGCAAATGGAAGTAGTAATTCAAAATTAACCTTAACTGATTTTGGTAGCATGGAAATAAATATAGTAGGTAAAGATAGCACAAACTACTACATTTGGGGTAACGTAGTTTCTGAAGACGCTCCAGCTTTTGCTGACCAATAATAGGAGGCTTAAATGGCAGGTTCTGACGTAAGAACGAAACGGATTACTGGCACGGGTTCGCTCGCTGTTGGTCCCGCCCGTATTAGACAGATACAGCTCAAAACGGCATCAGGCACTCCAAGACTAACCGTTACAGATGGTAGCGGAGGTGCTACGGTCTTAGATTTAGATTTTAATGCTTCTGATACACACTCTGTTAACATCCCTGCTGAAGGGATTAAAGTTAGCGATATATTTGTTGGAACATTAACAAATATAACAGCTGTAACTTTTTTCTTTAACTAGGTGATCCGTGTCTAGGCGTAAATCAAAAATGCCGCCGCGCAACAAAAAAAACTTCCGCCCTACTAAATCTGGGGCGGGAATGACTGAAGCTGGAGTTAAAGCATATCGTCGTGCTAACCCCGGTAGTAAACTTAAAACTGCTGTTACAGGCAAAGTTAAAAAAGGCAGTAAAGATGCCAAGAGAAGAAAGTCTTTTTGTGCTAGGAGTGCCGGTCAAATGAAAAAGTTTCCAAAGGCCGCCGCTAATCCTAATAGTAGACTAAGACAGGCTAGAAAAAGGTGGAAGTGTTGATGGCTACTAAGAAAGAAAAAGACCTTTTGCATGAATTAGATAAGAGATTAGCTGTTTTAGAAGACACTATGGATCGTCTTGAAACTAATCATTTAAGTCATTTACAAAAACAGATAGACAAAATTGATGCTCGCATATGGGCTATAATATTAGGAGCTGTATTACAGCTTGTTGGTATAATTTCAATATTTATAGGGATCAGTGATTAATGTCAGCACTTGGACTTAAAGCAAAACGCAAAATTAAAACAGTTGCAAATAAATTAAAAAAAGCATCTAAGGCTCACGCAGGTCAATCTAAAATATTATCAGGGTTGTTAAAAAATGGGAAACGGAAAAGATCCAAAAAAAGGAACGGGTAAAAAGCCAAAGGGTTCTGGTAGACGTTTATATACGGATGAGAACCCTAAAGACACGGTGAGTATAAAGTTTGCAACTCCGGCAGATGCTAGGGCAACGGTAGCTAAAGTTAAAAAAATTAAAAAACCTTTTGCAAGAAAAATCCAAATCTTGACAGTTGGTGAACAAAGAGCCAAAGTTATGGGTAAAACAGAGGTTGCCAGTATATTTAAAAAAGGTAAAGAACAAATAAGGAAAGCGAGGCAAGCATGAGATCAGCAGTTAGAACTGGACCCAAACCATCTAAGCCAAAGGTCACATACTTTAAAAAAGGTGGAGCGGCTAAAAGTAAGGGCAGTAAGATTTGTCCAGCAGGTAAAGCTTGGGCTAAAAGGACTTTTGATACATATCCATCAGCTTATGCAAACATGGCAGCATCAAAATATTGTAAAGATCCAAACTATGCTAAAGGTGCAAAAGGTAAAAAATAATGGGCGCTCTTAAAGACTGGGTAAAACAAGATTGGGTTCGTATAGGAACTGATGGGAAAATCAAGGGAAAATGTGGGACATCAAAGGATAAAAAGAATCCTGACAGATGTTTACCTAGAGCAAAAGCAAATAGTTTAACACAATCACAGCGAGCCTCTACTGCTAGGAAAAAGAAAAAAGCAGGTGCAAAAGGCAAGACTGTGGTCGGAAACACACCAGCCGCAAAGGTCACAAAGATGAGCAGTGGTGGTCGTGTTCCAGAGACAAAGGCTAAACGTCCTTTTAAAGGTAAAACAGGCTCAGGGACAGTTGTAGCAAGAGGTTGTGGCGTTGTCATGGCAAATAGAAGAAAGAAAACAAAAGGCGCAGTTAGTGCATAAAAGGAGAAAAAAATGGCTATGAAGAAAAAAGGTTTTGCAAAAAAGAAACCAGTTAAAAAAATGAGGGCTGGTGGCGCAGCTGGCATGAAAAAGAAGGGTTATGCTAAGGGAGGTGCCGTTAAAAAGATGATGGGCGGCGGCGCAGCTGGCATGAAGAAAAAAGGTTTTGCTAAAGGCGGAGCTATCAAAAAAATGAGAAGAGGTGGTAGAGCTTAATCTATGCCTTACTTACAAAGCAACATCCCGCATTTTAAATGCTGGGTGCGAAGAGAATATACTCACAACCATGAAAAACATCATGGTGACTACTTACATGCGATGGCTATTGCAGTGACGACTGTTCCTGACAGATGTTTAAGTTTTCAAATGATATTTACTGGTTGTGAGTCAGACTTTGATGAAAGTCAAAACATCAACGGGGGCGCCATGTGGGCAAGGATGCCTATTACAGCTCTTGTTGCGGACACACCCTTGGAAGAGTGGCCAGAACCCATGCCTGTTCATTTAGTTCAACCTTGGGACTGTAGTTCACATCATCATTCTGTTATTAAGTATGATAGGACCAGTTCAAGTCCTTGGAAATGCAAGATAGACGGAGAGTTTTACACTGGGAAATATTTATTTACAGTTGATTACACGGAGTCAGACATAGCCGATGATCCGGCTCAACATAAACAAAGTCATGTCATAGAATTAACTGATGCTGGTAAATGGACTGGAAATATAGTAGCATTACCTAATAACAGGGTTCGTGCAACAAGCCCTGCGTTATGGGAAACAGGAGAAGGAGCCCCTGATTTTAAACCAAGTCAGTGGATTCATAACGCAGAATGTGATAATAGTTATATGGACCCAAAGGTGACGTTTAATAATTTATACAAGGATTAGATATGGCAACTTCCTCATCAACCGATTTTGAATTAGACGTAGCAGAATATATTGAGGAAGCTTTTGAGAGGTGCGGCCTTGAAGTAAGAACAGGCTATGATCTGACAAGTGCCAGAAGATCTTTAAATATCATGTTAGCTGAGTGGGCTAACCGTGGTTTAAATCAATGGACTATTGAACAAAGAACTCAAACAGTTACAGCGGCAGACACAGAATATTCTTTAGGCACAGATGTCATAGATATATTGTCGGCGGTTGTTCGCAGAGACGGTACAGACTTTGCTATCAGTAGAATAAGTCGTGATAGTTATCTTGCAATACCAAACAAAACAAGTACGGGAAGAACCACACAGTTTTTCCTAGACAGACAAATTACACCAAATTTAAAGATATGGCCTGCACCTGAAAACAGCACAGACGTTATACGATATGATGCGCTCACAAGAATACAAGATGCAGATGCTCCTGTTAATACTTTAGAAATACCTTTTAGGTTTTATCCATGTTTGACGGCTGGTTTAGCTTATTATTTATCTATGAAAAAAAATCCACAACTTACACAAATGTTAAAGGTTGTGTATGAAGAAGAGTTTGAAAGAGCAATGGGTGAGGACAGAGATAGATCCAGCTTTACGGTTACACCAGAATATCAGTATTTTAGGAGTAATTGATGGGTAGGTTTGCTACAGGTAAATTTGCAAAAGGCATATCAGATAGGTCTGGTATGGAATATAGACTTAGAGAAATGAAACTTGAATGGAATGGATCATTAGTTGGTCCAGATGAATTTGAGAGAAAACACCCTCAGCTTGGTCCTTTTAATGTGCCTGTCGATGGACAAGCTGTAAGAAATGCAAGACCTGCAAGAACAGAGAACCCTGTTGAAAGACTTCTAAAACCAAATGCTTTTTTATCAGGATCTTCTGGATCAGCTGTAATAACAGTTACAGAAGCTAGTCATGGTAGAAGCACAAGTGATACTGTAAGGTTTAAGAAGGCAAAAGGTTTTGACGGATTTACTTCAGATGTTTTGAATAAAAATGACGGTTACTCAATAACAGTTGCTACCACAGATACATATACTTTTTCTGCATCAAGTGGTACAGCTACAACAGGAGGCGTGTCTGGAGGTGGCAATGATGCTACAGCTGGACCCGTTACGGTGACACCATGAGCTTTACACTTGCTACCTTAAAAACAGCTATACAAGACTATACAGACAATAATGAAACTGTATTTGTTAATAACTTGAATAACTTTATAAAAGCAGCAGAAGAAAAAATATTTAAAAGCGTAGATCTTGACCTTTTTAGAAAGAATGTGACGAGTGCATTTACATCGTCTGATGCTTTTTTATCAGTGCCCAGTGATTATCTGGCATCCTTTTCTTTACAAATAACCACAGCAGGTTCAGAAAGTTTTTTACTACAAAAAGATGTAAATTATTTAAGAGAGTATACACCAGCTGCTTCAACAACTGGATTACCAAAATATTATGCTAGGTTTGATACAGATAATTTTATTGTAGCCCCTACACCAAACAGTAATTATGCTATTGAGCTTCATTATTATTACCGTCCGACTAGTTTGACGGCTGGATCTGATAGTGGTACTACTTGGATAAGTAATAACGCGCCTTTTGCTTTACTTTACGGATGTCTTGTAGAGGCTTATACTTTTATGAAAGGTGAACAAGATGTAGTACAAAACTACAATAATTTGTATCTACAGTACATGGAGCGACTAAAAGATCTAGGAGAGGCTAGAGAGAATACAGATGGGTATAGAGTTGGTCTACCGTCAAGGCCGCGAACATAGGAGTAAAAAATGGCAACAGCAAACGCAGCAACCAATTATTTAGAAAGACGATTATTACATTTTATATTTAAAAATAATTCCCTTAGTTTTTCTAGTCCGGGAGACAGTATTTATGTAGGGCTTGCAACCGCAGTAAGCGCAGCAGAAACTGGCTCTTTAACAGAAGCAACCTTTACAAACTATGCAAGACAGCAAGTAGGTGCTTCCAGTTGGACAACTATAGGATCTGATTCTACAGACACACAGACAGCAATAAACGCATCTAATATTGAGTTTCCAGCCTCTGGCGGAACAAACAATACAATAACACATGTATTTATCGCAGACGCAGCTAGTAGTGGTAACATATTATTTGTTGGTGCATTAGATGCAAGTAAAGCGATAGCAAGTGGTGATATATTTAGAATTAATGCAGGTAACTTAACAATAGAGCTAAAATAATGGCATTAGTATTAAACGACAGAGTAAAAGAAACTACAACCACAACTGGTACTGGCACATTTACTTTAGCTGGTGCAGTCACAGGGTTTGAAACTTTTGGTGCTGGTGTTGGTAATTCTAATACAACATACTATGCGGTTACTCTTCCGGGATCAGCAGAGTTTGAAGTTGGTTTAGGAACACTTAATAGTGACTCTTCAACACTAGCCAGAACAACAGTTATAAGCAGTTCAAATAGTGATAATGCAGTTAACTTTAGTTCTGGTACAAAAACAATATTTTGTACAATACCTGCATCTAAGTCAGTGTTTTTAGATGCCAATGGCAGTACACCGGGTGATTTATCTATCGGAGATGACTTAACAGTTTTAGGTGGTGTAATAGATTTTAAATCTAATAGTGGATCACCAGCATCTTTAAGAATGTATTGTGAGGTTTCAAATGCTCATTATCAAACATTACAACCACAACCACACTCTGCGGCTGCAGCAAACACATTAAGGTTACCTGATAGTGGAGATAGTGGCACTCAAGATTTGGTTGCTGTAGATATTACACAAACATTAACAAATAAAACTTTAACCACTCCTACAATTAACGGTGCGACCCTTGGGTCTGCTAATATAGCTACAGCAAGTAATGGCGACATTAATCTTGCACCTAATGGAACTGGTAAAGTAGTTATCAAAGGTAATACTAATCAAGGTAAAATAGTATTAAATTGTGAAGCAAATAGTCATGGTCAAACTATTATAGCGGCACCACATTCGGAGAGTGCAAACAATGTTCTTACATTACCAAGCACTGGTGGTGATGCCAGACTAGTATCAACATCATCAACAGCTACTCTTACAAACAAAACGCTAACATCACCAAAGATTAATGAAGATGTAGCAGTAACATCAACTGCAACAGAAATAAATATACTTGATGGCGTAACTGCAACTACAGCAGAAATAAACTATAATGATACAGGAGCGGCAGTAGGAACAGTTGTGGCAAGCAAAGTTGTTACTGTAGATGCAAACAAAGATGTATCGTCTTTTAGAAATATTACATTAACAGGTGAGCTTGATGCAGGGTCGCTAGATATATCTGGAGATGCAGATATAGATGGCACATTAGAAGCAGATGCAATGACCCTGAATGGTACAGCAATAACAACAACTGCCACATTATCAACTGGTATATCTAATGGTAATGTATTAGTTGCAACAAGTGGTATAGCAGATAATGATTTTTTAAGAGTTGATGGTACAAGTATAGAAGGCAGAAGTGCCTCTGAAGTATTGTCTGATTTAGGTGCAACAACTGCTTCGGCAGCAGCAGATGAGGCTACAGCTTTAGCAATAGCGTTAGGATAATAACATGGCAAATACATTCAAAGTAATTACAAGAGATGTTGCTCCAGCCACTGCTGGAGTGCCAGAAACTCTTTATACAGTTCAAACTGGTAGCACAATTATTGTATTAGGATTGACACTGGCTAATGTACATACAGCACAAGTTACTGGAACAGTGCAACTTGTAAGTACAACAACACAGACATCTCAAACACAAAATACCACGGCTCACATAGTGAAGGACATACCAGTGCCAGTTGGGTCATCAGTAGAGATCATGTCGGGAAATAAGATAGTTTTGAATGTAGGAGATATAGTAAAGATAGATTGTTCTGTTGCAGATAAACTATCAGTGACCATGAGTTACATGGAGATCACATAATGCCCTATCTAGGTAATACAGCAGGTAATAGGTTTGTAGCAAGTAAAGCAGCCACACAGTTCTCTGGTGATGGTTCTACAACTGAATTTACACTAGAACACTCAGTAGGGTCTGATGAAGACATACTTGTATCTGTGGATGGCGTTATACAAGAGCCTTCTGTAGCATACGCAGTAAGCAATGGAACTACACTTACATTTACTGCTGCACCATCAAATAACTCTGGTAACAACATCTTTGTGTATTATTTGTTTAGAACAGTGGGTACAGTAAGTCATCCAAATAATGGTGCGTTAAGTGCATCAACAGGTACGTTTACTGGTGATGTAACTGTAGATACAGATACATTAAAAGTAGATACTGCCAATGACAGTGTTGGAATTAATACTGCTACCCCTAGTGGATATTATGCCACAGACTTAGTCGTAGGAGCAGGAGATAATGGTGGAGTTACCATAGCAAACACAAACACCACTCATGCAAGTGGTATATTTTTTGCTGATGGCACTGGAACTTCTGCTTATAGAGGTCAAATGGTTTATGACCACAATGATGATTCATTTGGTATATGGACTGCCGCAACTAATGCTATGAAAATTGACTCTAGTGGTCGCATGACTAAACCACTTCAACCTCATTTTCAAGTTAGAAGTAGTGCTGGAAACCAAACTAATACATGGGAGGCTGGGCAAGTTATAAAATTTCAAACAGTAGGTGTAAATCAAGGTAGTCATTACAGCACTACTACTGGTAGATTTACTGCCCCAGTAGCTGGATTTTATCAATTTAATTTTGTTGGTTTTGGATATGTACAAGCGACAGGTGCTGTAGGTACTACTACTGCATCAGTAAACCTTAATGTAAATGGATCAAATTATATAATGGTTGCGTATGAAAATAATGCAAATGGTAATACTTATCCACATCTTTCTGGTTCTTCTGCTATTTATCTTAATGCAAATGATTACGCTCAAATTTATGTGCAAAGTGGGGGAGTGTATGCAGATACCTCAAATCTTTATACGGCTTTTTCAGGGTTTTTAGTAGCTTAATTAGGAGAAAAATGAATGGCAGATATTACAATTAAATTAACAGACACTCAAAAAAAATGTCTAGAGTATTCAGCTTATTCAGTTCAAGATTGGTGTGATAATGCAATACACAATCGAGCTAGAGTAGCTCAAGAAGAAATTATTGCAAAATTAGTTGCACATTGTAATGAAAATTCTATTGCATTAGCTGTTGGTACTGATGCACAAGTAACACAAGCATACACTTTAAAAGTTGTGGATACTGCAAAAAATGTTGAAGATAATAGATCTAAAGGTATCGGAGAGTAAATAATGGCATTAACAAAAGTACAAGCAGAGGGAATAAACTTAGCAGATACATTTGCTTTTACTGGAACTGTAAGTGGTACACCTGAAACAAGAGTTTTGATAAAAACCATTACACCATCAAATGCAGCTTCCGTTGAGTTTATTGATGGTTCAAGTGGTGTTGTTTTTGACAATACTTATAAGAGATATGAATTTACTATTGATACTGCTATTCCTGCTACAAATCAAACATATATGGATATGAAACTAACTTCTGATGGTGGAAGTTCGTATCATGGCAATAGTTCTTATAATTTAGTAAGTTGGAGATGGTATTCTAATGGAAGCTCAACAAGTACACAAGTTCAATATTTTAATGATTTTGCAGGTAATGCAGACCAACAAATAAGTAGTAGTGCAGCATCAGGTGGTCTTCATGCGTTTGTTACTGTTTCTAATATAGGTGCAGCATCAAGAACTACTTTTAAATCAACATATTATGCTTTCGGAGCTAATAGTTATTATATACAGACAGAAACTGTGGGTGCAAGAGAGGATAGCAGTATTACTGTAGATGGCGTTAAGTTTAACTTTAGAAGTGGTAATATTACAAGTGGCACATTTAAATTGTTTGGAGTTAAATGATGGCTAATAGAATGAAAAATGTTAATGGTATTGAAGTTGAACTTACTGACGCAGAAGAAGCTGAAAGAGATGCAGAAGAAAAGGCATGGGCAGATGGAGCATTGGATAGAGAGCTTAATTGGTTAAGACAAATAAGAAATGATATGTTAGTTGAAACAGATTATATGGGTAACTCAGATGTAACAATGAGTGATGCTTGGAAAACTTATAGACAAGAATTAAGAGATATTACAAAAGGCTTGGATTCTGTAGAAAAAGTGCAAGAAAAAATGAAGTTTGATACAAAAACTAAAACTCATGTAAATTTTCCTAAAAAGCCGAGTTAAGGAGATAATTTATGCCGTACATAGGAGTCAGCCCACAATTTGGAGTTAGAAGAAAGCACACTTACACTGCCACTGCTGGGCAAACAAGTTTTAGTGGTGCAGGATCAGAGGGTGCAACATTAAGTTACACAGATAGTAACTTTGTTGATGTATATCAAAATGGTGTAAAGTTAGGTGATGCAGACTATACATCTACAAGTGGCACAGCTATTGTTTTAGCTCAAGGAGCGTCAGTTGATGATCTCGTAGAAATAATAGTTTTTGATGCTTTTAGTATTTCAGACACTGTAAGTAAAGCAGATGGTGGTTCATTTGAGGGTGCAATCACTGCAAATGCTGGTGTAAAGGTTGACAATATAACTATAGATGGTACAGAGATTGATTTATCTAGTGGTGATCTTACACTTGATGTAGCAGGGGATATAATTCTTGATGCTGATGGTGGAGATGTAAAAATAAATGATGGTGGCACAGCAAGATTTCATATTCTTACAAGCCCTACAGATACAGAACTTTTTAATCAAACACAAGATGCAGATATTGTTTTCAAAGGAGATGATGGAGGCGCTACTGTAGAAGCCATGAGAATTGATATGTCACAAGGTGGACTTATTCGTATTGGAGGATCAAGCGCTAGTAACTTACCAAGCGCTCAGTTAGATGTAAAAGGTCATTTTCGTGCTTCTGAGGATGCTCAAACTGCACATCCCGGTTCAGCAAGTTCTACACAAAATGCAATAACTCAAAAATCTAGTATTAGTTCAATATTTGATATACCCTTTCGTGTTCAATTTCCTAATGGCACTAGCAATCTTGCAGTCAGGTTGTACTTAGCTCAAACTTCTTTGTGGGCAGCAGGACAATGTATTCTTAGCTCTACTTATTCTAATGCTAATGCTAGTGGCTTTAGGCTTTATAGATGGTCACATTCTTACAATAGTAGCACTCAGTATCAAAATGTTTTAAGTAATACAGAAAATCAAGGAAGCACTAGCAGTCATTTCGAGTTTAACAGTCATGGTTGGGATTCAAGCGAATCTGCTCATTATTTTGAATTTAGACACATAGCAAGTACAGGCAACATTATGTATGTGAATTTTCAGTTATTTGGCAGTTCATCTTCATATCAACCTGCCGATTGGTATTACAAACACACGACTTATTAAGGATAAAAATGTACAAGTACACTTACAAAGATATAGAATATACCTACAGTCCAGAAAATCCTGTTATTCTTGGCATAGACGATAAAACTGGAGAAATGAAAATTGGAGATCCTTTAAAAACTGTTTTAGGTATGACACAAAAAGAGGCTGAAGAATGTCATGCAACAGGTTTGTTAAATGAGCTTAGAGCAAAACGTAATGAACTACTTAAAGAAACAGATTGGGTTGCAGGTACTGATGTGCCACAAAGTTTAAAAGATGTTTGGTTAACATACAGACAAGAGTTAAGGGATATAACTAAAACCTTTAAATCATTAAACGATAAAGATTTTAAGTTTCCAGATAAGCCGAAGGATTAATAATGACCAAAGCAGCAGAATTAGCAAAGATGGGTGAAGTCCTAACCAATAACCAGATTGGGGGTCGCAGAAATATTGTGTATAATGGAGCAATGAATGTTGCAGAGAGAGGCACAAGTGAAACTGGAGTTGGTGCTGCTGATGGATTTTTTACTTGTGACAGATGGGGTGTTTATCAAGGAGGAACAGCAGGTAGATTAACCATGACACAAGATAGTTCAGGACCAAGTGGATTCGCTAATAGCCTTAAACTTGATTGCACTACAGCAGATACATCTATAGCAGCAGGAGAATATTTTGCGATATACCAAAGATTTGAAGGACAAGATGTACAACAAATTAAAAAAGGCACTAGTGATGCCGAAAATATTACTGTTTCTTTTTATGTCAAAGGCAATGCAAGTGCCACATATGCTGTAGAGTTGTTTGACAATGATAATACAAGACAAGCATCACAATTATTCAGTGTAACAACAGATTGGACACGAGTAGTAAAGACTTTTACAGCAGATACAACTGGTGCGTTTGATGACGATAATGCACAAAGTCTACAACTTAATTTTTGGATTCACGCAGGTTCAAATCTTACAAGTGGAACATTAAATCAAACTTTTAATTCTAACACTAATGCAAATAGAGCAGTGGGTATATCGTCTTTCTTTGATAGCACAGACAGAACATTCTTTCTTACTGGAGTCCAACTAGAAGTAGGCTCACAAGCCACACCATTTGAGCATAGGTCATTTGGAGAAGAGCTAAAATTGTGCGAAAGGTACTTTCAAAAACATTTAGGTACAGCAGATAGTAATATTTATACAACTTATGCAGCACATAGATGGTCAAATAACATTGCATTTATGAGTTTTCCATTAAGAGGAATAATGAGAGCAGAGCCATCATTAGCATTTAAAGATAAAAATGGCACTGCTTTAGCCAACTCTAGTGGTGTAGGTCTTGTGTCAGGAGATGGTAATCACGATAATTTCACAGCAGGAAATGTGGCTTTTACATCAGGGCATGATGGAGTAGCAGTGTTTACTATAAATTTGGATTACAATCCAGATAATAATCATGCTCATAATGCTTATATTGATAACCTTACACGAATGGATTTTGATGCAGAATTATAGGAAATACTATGGATAACAATATGAAAATTACATCAGCAAAGTATACTGTAGGTTTTAATGGTATTGGTACTGCAAGTATTAAGGCAACAATAGATGGTGTTCCTATGTCTGTACCAAAAGACCCTAACAACAGACACTATGCAGAAATACTAAAACAAGTTAAAGAGGGTACGCTAACAATAGAGGATGCCGACTAATGTTGGGTCACGCTGCCATAGCAGAAACTGCTCTTGCTGATGTAGGTGGCGTATTACAAGTAGCCGTAGCAGAGATGAGTGGTATCTCATCTGCAAGTTCTGTAGGTGTAGGAGAGCTTGTTGGCGTTGCGTCTATGAGTGCCGCCTTCAGTCAAGACACTGAAGTTAGTACAAAAGTAAGTGGTGTTATAGATCTTAGTTCTGTTTTTCTTATTACAGCAGAGAATATAAAAGTTGTTAACTTTACCGATGCGACTTTAAGCACAGCGTTTACACAAACTGCGGATGGTATTAAGATAGCATCAGGTGTTGTAACAAAAGATTTGAATTTTACAAAAACAACATCTGGAGATATACTGTATGTAGCAGTAACAACAGATGCAACAACAGAGACGTACACAGAAATTACGCCAAGTGGTACAGAAACTTGGACAGAAATAACACCGAGTGGTACAGAAACTTGGACAGAAATAATACAGTGAGGTAAAAAATGGCAAGTACATACACATCAAATACTGGCATAGAAAAAATAGGTGCTGGTGAACAAGCAGGTACTTGGGGTAATACCACCAATAACAATCTTGATATAGTAGATAGAACACTGAATGGTGTTATAACCTTAACAATCACTGGCAACAAAACATTAACGACAAGCGATGGCACTTTATCAGAAGGACACTATAAAGTTTTAGTTTTATCTGGTTCTCCCTCTGGTGCATTTGATTTAACCATAGATCCTAACGATCAACAAAAGTGGTTTTTTATAAAAAACTCAACTAATCAAACTGCCACAGTAAAACAAGGCGGTGGATCAGGAACCACGGTAGCTTTAGCCACAAACACTTCTGGTATAATCTTTGCTGACGGCACTGGTGCAAATGCAAATGTAGCAGCAGTTCCAACAGATTTAGTAGGAGACACAAGTCCACAACTTGGAGGGGACTTGGACACGAATGGCAACGCAATCTTATTTGGTTCTAGTAAATGGGCAATATCATTAGATACTGGTGATAATGAATTACTATTTAAATATAATGGCACAACAGTATTTAAGTTAGGGTCTAATGGTGCAGTAACATCAGCAAATAATATAACAGCGTTTGGAACAAGTTTATAATGGCAGCATTACAAGCATCTGGAGCCATATCACTTCAAGATATTGAAGAACAATATAATCCCGGAACAAACTTACCAAGTCGAGGATTAAGTGAGTTCTATCTTGGTGGTTCATTGGTTCGTGCTAATGCTGGTAATAACTCATCTACAAACATGTCGGCTGGTGTACCTACTTCTGGAACAATTTCATTTAATGATTTTTATAGTAAAGAAAGAGCTTTTAAAAAGACATTTAGTGATGGCGATACAAACCAAAGTGCAGACACTATTTTTGGTGATGATTTTGAAGTAGATTATCCAAAACAACTTGTAGTAGGTTCAGGAGATACTGTTGGGTCAACTAGTACATCTAATGCTGCTTTAACAATAGAAAGCAATGGCGTTGGTTCTATAACTGTTACAAACGAGGGTAGTATCGAGGGTGCTGGTGGTGCGGCAGGAGCAGCAGGTGGTAACGCTCTTGAAGTTGCTGGAAGTGTTGCAGTCACGCTAGTAAATAATGGTACAATTAAAGCTGGTGGAGGCGGTGGTGGTGCTGGAGGAACTGGTGGTAAAGGTGTTTACACTGCCAATGCTACATTTTCAAGTTTAGTAGATCAAGGTGGTGGTGGAACATCTACACCTCAAAACAATTCTCCTAGTTGGTTCACTACTTATGGTTCTTCTGGAAATAATTTAGACGGTCAAGGTGTTGTTGCAGATAGACAATGGGGTGGTATAGGAGCACAATTTAATCGTGGTATTAATCCAGCACAGTTTGATATAAATTCTTTAGGTGGAGCAGGAACAGGTTTGAGTGGAGCGTGTGCAAACAGAGGTCCAATATATTTTTCTGCACAAACAAACACAACTGGCGTATACACTGTTTCAGCTTCGATTAGTTCTTTATATGGAAGTGGATACGGAACACCACAAATTTCTGTAAGCACAAGCACATCAAGTTCTGGCACTATTGTATCTAATAGTGGCACAGCAGGTATCACTGCATCAACAACCACATATTTTACTGTTTTTGGTACAACTGCACACCAAGGAACCACCGCTCCAAACTTTTATTATAACACTTTAAGTGGTTCTGTTTCTGGTACTTGTTTAGCCACACAAGCTGGTGGTTCTGGAGGAGCAGGTGGTGTAGGACAAGGTTATAATCAATCTGCTGCATCTGGATCTAGTGGTGGTTCTGGGTCTAACAATTCGGGTGCTGGTGGAGCAGGAGGTGCTGGTGGAGCATTTGGTGCATCGGGATCAACTGGATCAACAGGCAGTAATGGTAGTGGATCATCAGTAAGTTTTCCAGCTACTGCACCAACAAATGGATCAAGTGGTAGTGCTGGTGGAGCATCTGGTAAATCAATACAAGGTGTTAGTAATGTAACATCAAGTGGTAGTGGATCTTTGACTGGAGGTACAGCGTAATGCCTATGACAGCGTTAAAATTTAGGCCCGGTATAATATCTGACATCACATCTTACAGTAACGAAGGTGGCTTTGTTGATGGAGACAAAGTAAGATTTCGTTTTGGCTTTCCAGAAAAGTTTGGTGGTTGGGAGAAATATAGTACTAATCAGTATTTAGGCAGTGCTAGAAGACTACACAACTGGGTGGCTCTTGATGGGTCGGACTTTATGGGTATCGGCACACACCTTAAATACTACATAGAAGAAGGTCAGACATTTAATGATATTACACCAATTAGAAATACTACAGGTGCAGGTGATATAACTTTTGCAGCCACAAACGGCTCTACAACAATAACTGTTACCGATCCAGCACACGGTGCTAATGAAAAGGACTTTGTAACATTCTCTGGTGCAGCAACTTTAGGTGGTACAATAACTGCCACAATACTTAATGCAGAGTTTCAAATTGCATCTATTATAAGTTCTAATGCTTACACAATCACATCTAGTGTTGCAGCTAATTCATCTGATACTGGTAACGGTGGATCTAGTGTTGTAGGTGCGTATCAACTAAATGTTGGTTTAGATGTAACAGTCGGTGGAACTGGTTGGGGTGCTGGTCAATGGAGTGGTACAACATCTGGTGCTTTGGCAACACAATTAGCAGAAGCATTAGACGCAAGTGAAACTGCAATAGATGTGGACAGTGCAACAGGGATCACGGCCGGTGATTTGATATTAATAGAAGAAGAGCTAATTACAGTCGGTACAATAAGTTCTAATACTTTAGGAACTGGTGGAGGTCCATCAACCAGAGGTGCAAGTGGCACAGATGCAGCCACACACGCAGACAACACTCTTGTTAGATTAGCAACTGGCAACGCAGATTCTGCCAATGACTTTGTTGGGTGGGGTAATGCAGCAAGTGTCACGACCCCCGGAGCACAGATTAGATTGTGGTCCCATGATAATTTTGGTGAAGATATAATTATAAACCCAAGAGACGGTGGTTTGTTTTACTGGGATAAAACAAATGGTTTAGGCAACAGAGCAGTAGAACTCAGCGCAACAAGCACATATTCTGGAGAAACAAGTGTTCCAACGGTAGCTAAACAAGTTCTTGTATCAGACCAAGACCGGCATGTTATCGTGTTTGGTTGTGATGGATTAGGTGCGACGTCTTCTGCTACAATAGGAAATGGAATACAAGATCCATTGTTGATACGTTTTTCATCACAAGAAAACCCAGTAGATTTCTTTCCGACTGCTACAAATACAGCAGGTGATTTAAGGTTAGGTGGTGGATCTACCTTCGTACAAGCTGTTGAAACAAAACAACAGATACTCGTCTTCACTAATAAAACACTACACGCTATGAAGTTTATAGGTCCACCATTTACGTTTGGTTTGCAAGAACTATCGAAGAACATAACTATTATGAGTCCTTTTTCTGCTGTTGCTGTTGAGGATGCTGTGTACTGGATGGGTGTAGATACTTTCTATGTCTACTCTGGGGGCCAGACAATACAACTGCCCTGCACTGTAAAAGATAAAGTGTTTTTAGACTTTAATTTTGCAGAGCGTGATAAAGTACATGTAGGGGTTAATTCAGAGTTTAGTGAGCTCTTATGGTTTTATCCATCATCGGCGGGCACACAAATAGATAAATACGTTGCATACAATTATTTAGAAAAAGTTTGGTATTACGGGACATTAGCAAGAGACGCGTGGATTGACAGAGGTATAAGAAACTTGCCTCAAGCAACAGGCAATCAATATCTATATAATCACGAAGTTGGATTTGATGATGATGGCTCTGCTATGACGTCCTTTATTGAGTCCTCCTCTATCGATATAGGAGATGGTGACAAGTTTGTGTTTTTAAAACAAGTAATACCTGACATTACATTTAACGGATCTACCAGTGTCAACCCCGATGTAGCGTTTACTATGAAGTCAAGAAACAATCCGGGTGCGAACTTTAATGAAACTACACAGGGCACGGCTCAAAGGTCAGCTACGAGCCCTGTTGAACAGTTTACAGAAAAATTAAATTATCGTTTACGAGGCAGATCTTTTGCATTAAGAATTGATTCCACATCGCTGGGAACAAAGTATAAGTTAGGCACTCCCCGTGTGGATATTAGAGAGGATGGTAGACGCTAATGTTAATCACTAGTATTCCTCAGTATATTCAAGGTGTTACAAACGCAAAGTTAGATCTAACTACCACTGATTTAACCACGCTATTTACAGTTCCCAGTGATGCCGACTTTAACGCAGCCGTTGTAAACTCTATATTAGTGTCTGAAGATAGTGGCAACGCTGATACAATTACAGTGCAACTTGTAAATGGAAGTGATACATTTAGTTTATTCAAAGTTAAAGCCGTAGGAGCTAATACAACCGTAGAATTACTTTCAAAAGATTTGATATTACAAAGTGGAGAGATATTAAAAGTACAAGCTGCAACAGCTAATAGATTGCATGTTGTGGCCAGTATACAGGAGCTGTCTAAAACTAGGGTTACAACAAGTGCTTTATCAAGGATATAGTATTGAACAAATAAATAAAATAGGGTAGACTTTGGAACATGGACCAAGCACTTAAACAAGAAGACATACCATCAGGTGGTATAGCTGACTTCATTTACAGTGATGAAGAGATCAAGCTTCTTGAAGAAAAGGAGCTGCAAGATCTTTATGGCCAGAACGGCATAGCTCAATTTAAAGCCATCGGTAAAGAGATGGCTAACTTTGGTCGTTATGGCGATGATACCGTAGCTCATGTGGAGACAGGCGAGCTTATCGTCCCACGAGCCTTGATAGACAACAATCCAAAATTAAAAGAAAGCATATTTGGTCATTTGCGTGAGCTTGGCGTAGAAGATCCAGAAAGATATGTGGTTGGTACAAGCAAGAATAGTTTGAACCCAGACACAGGATTACCAGAGTTTTTTCTAAAAAAGTTATTTAAAGGAGCTAAAAAGGCTGTTAGCTCTGTTGCAAAAGGTGTTGGCAAAGCATTAAAAGGTGTAGGTAAGGCGCTCAAGAGAGTAGCTCCTGTCATAGTGCCTTTGGCTCTTAACTACTTTTTACCGGGCCTTGGAGCAGTATACTCAGGTGCACTGGGTGCTGGCATTACAACACTACTGCAAGGCGGTGATGTAAAAGATGCATTAAAGTCAGCTTTTGTCGGTGGCGCTACTGGTGCAGTAACAGCTGGTTTTTCAGGTAAAGGTGGTTTTGGACAAAACATAGCAACTGATGTAGGCACCGGTACAAGAAATATAGGACAAGCTTTGACACAAGGCAGCTTTAAGCCGCTCACAAGCACAAGCCTGCCGAGTTTACAAGATGTAACTAAGCAAGATACAAAACTAATAGATACTGATGTTAAAGTTGATAAATTACCAGCCTTATCAGAAAAGACTACTTTGGATATTTCACAAGGAAGTAGTTTAGGGCAAAGAGATAAATTAGCTCCACAAACATTTTATGAAAGAGCAAAAGAATTTGGTACAAAAACAAGTGATGTTCTTTTTGGAGGCGAAAAAGTAACACCTTTAGAGGTTCTTAAAAAAGAAAACCCAAATTTAACCTTTGAACAACTTAAAGGTATAGATAAGAACAGCGCTGTATATTTAGATGCTGTAGACAAAGCAGCTGCACAAAGTCCGGGCTTTATTAGAAGATTTGGTCCATCAGCTGCTCTAGGCATAGCAGGATTGTCAGCAGCCGGAGCTTTTGATACACCAGAAGATACACCTTTACCGCCACTTGAAACAGGGTTTGATTTATATAGAAAAGATCCTGACAGGTTTAACGTAGCTGATATTAATGTCAGAGGAGCTTTACCTCCTGTAAACACACAGACTAGTTATGGATTTCAATACAACCCATACGCTTTACCTACACAACCTTTTCAAACAGTAGCTGAAGGTGGTGAGATATTTCCAAGACGTAATGGTGGTATAAGTCCAAGAGAGGGCACACCGGGTAAAGATAGTGTACGAGCTATGTTGATGCCGGGTGAATTTGTTATGACAACAGACGCTGTGCGTGGTTTAGGTGGCGGAAACTTAGACAAAGGCATCAAAAACATGTATAGTGTGATGAGTAAATTAGAAAAGCGTGGAAAGGCGATGGCATAATGGCACAAGAAGAAGTTATCCAAACCGTTAGAGAAACGCCTGAAATAGAAGCGTATCGAATAGGACTACTAGAGTCTGCAAAGAAACTAGCAGATCAGGGCATTACCTTACCAACGCAACAGGTAGCGGGCCTCACGGGTCTTCAAGAAGCAGCTAGACGTCAGGCAGAAGCCGGTGTTGGCGCATTTATGCCATATGTTGAAGCAGCTGGACAAACACTAGGCGGGGCAGGGCAAACACTAGGCGGTGTTGAATCAGCGCTTAGAGCTGGTGCTGGACCTATAACAAGTGACATGATCCAAAGCTACATGAACCCTTATCAACAGGCAGTGGCTGATGAGATTAACAGAGCGTATGACAGGCAGTTAAGATCAAGTGCAGCTGGAGCTGTAGGGGCAGGAGCTTTTGGTGGCTCAAGAGGCGAGATAGCAGCATCAGAAATAGACCGGAACAGAGCAGCTGCGTTAGCACAGGCGCAGGCACAGAACTTCATGCAGGCACAACAAGCCGCAGAGAGAGATTTAGCTAGACAGACACAATTAGGACAAGGCATCGCGGCCCTTGCAGGACAGAAAGGTCAACTTGGTTTAAGACAAGCAGCTCTTGGAGAGACTGTACAGGGTCTTGGTCAAAGAGATGTAGAAGGTGCATTTAGAATAGGACAGTTGTTGCAAGCACAGGATCAGGCTACATTAGATGCACAAAGACAAAGCGATCTAGCACAAATGTATGAGCCTTATCAAAGACTTGGCTTTTTGTCAGACATATACAGTAAAACACCAACAACGCAACAGACTATAACACAGTCCACTTCACCTAATGTATCACCGTTTCAGCAATATTTAGGCCTCGGTATTGCAGGATTATCAGCGGCAGCAGGGGCGCAGAAAGCAGGGTTATTCGGATGATGAACAGAGCTTTATTACAACGGCAGATGTTTGCCAATGGCGGAGCAGCTGTGCCTAATCAATTCAAGGGTTTTTCTAAACTGCCTGAAGAAGTGCAAATGAAGATGAACCCAGAATTAGCTAAAAAGTATGAAGAAGGCGGGTCTGTATATAATGTAGATCCTTCAAGACAAGAAGCTGTTTCTGATGCTGGTGTTTACGACCCTAACAATGTTGCAAATGTCGCCCGTTTTTTAAGGGACAATCCGGGCACGACAGTATCTGAGTATAATGGTTTTTTTGGAACAAACCTTAATCCAGAAGAGTTTGAAATATTTGAAAAGCCTAAGCCCATGCAAGAAGGCGGTGTAGCGGGTCTTATGACGCAACCAGACATGGCAGCCATGCCTATGGGATCTACACAAGAAGCTGTTGACCCAGCTGTGTTAGAGACTGCACTACAAGGGGCCTCAGAAGAGGTTGGCGATCTAGAGCAAGCTGGTGATTTTAAAAGCATGATGGATCAGTTCTCTGGTGAAAACAAATCAGAAGAAGAAAGACGAGATGATTTAGCAAGCATAGTTGGACCAGAAGACGCGGCTCAAACACCCGATAGTGTTTTGGCTCTTGTTACACCAGTTGTACAAATATCTATGTTAGATCAAGGCATCGCACCAATGGCTCAGGAAGCGATGGACACACCGGTTGAGGGCGATATGGCTGGCGGAATAATGAGCATGACGGGGGCTGGCAACGAACCACCCGTAAATTTTAACCAAGGCGGGGAGGTCCTCCGCCGTGGAGACGAGGACCCAGTTCAGTTTTTTAATGTAGGCGGTGCAATAACACCTATGACTGATTACCAGCAGCAGGTCGGTAAAACAGCGAAAGCTTTACTACCTACCTTTCAACAGTTTATACCTACAACTGATCCTGATGTAGCTAAAAGAAGACTACAATCTGATATTTTGTTCGATATTGCAAACACGGCTTTAGCTTTTTCTGCTCCTATGGAAGGAGAAAGACCGGGTTTAAGTGCAGCTGAAAGATTAGCTTTGGCTACGCAGAAGACACAACTGCTTCCTAAGATACAACAAAGAACAGCTAAAAGTGCCGCTGAACAAAAAGCTCAAGAGACTGCAATAAAGTCAGGTGCTTTGCAAGCTGCTCTAGGTCTAGAACAAGCTCGATTAAAACAAGTAGGTGCAGAAAGAGGGCAAGTAATTTCAGGCTCATTCACCTTAGCCGATACTGCAAAAAAATTAGCGGCAAAGAAAGAAGAAGGTGTTCTTGGTAGAGACCATGAAGTTAAAATGCAACAAAATAAGTTTGGTTTACAGGCGCAACTAGATGCTGTGAATAAAAAATTAGATTTTGGCTATGACACAAAACTTGCTAAACAAAAAGAAGAGATAGAAGGAAATTTAAAAAAGATACAAGAAGCTATAGATTTAAATAAGATAAATGTGCAACAAGAGGATGCATTAGAAAAAATTAACTTACAAAATGCCGGAAAAAAAGATGTTGTAAACCTAAACAACATAGCAAGTTTAGAAAGATTAAAGCTGAATATTCAATCCAAGGAAGGGATAGCCGCTGCCAATAATCAAATGAAGAAGGTTATATCTGATGAAAAAAATAGAACTAATCTAATAATAAATAGAAATAATATAACTCAACAAAATTTAAGATTAAGGTTTGATAAAGTAAGAGAAGCCAATCTAGTTGCTGACAGACAGGCAAAAAACAAACAAGCAATAGCTGAGTTAGATCTTAAAAAAGTAACTGAGTCTAGAAAAACACTTGAGGGCTTAAGAGACTTTGAACTTAAAAAAGCTCAAGGTGAGAGAGATGACAAAAAACTAGAGCTAATTGAAAAAGAACTTAATGAAGTAAAAATAGCTGAAACACAAATTAAAAGATTTAGTGCTGAAAACAGAGCTGAGAACGATGCTGCCGTTTTAGCTTATAAAAAAGATGCATTAGCTAAACTTGACGCTAGCAGAACCAGAGCAAATGATCTTAAAGAAGAGTTAAATCAAATAACTAGAACTAACAATATAGTCAATCAACAGATTAAAAAAGATGAGTTAGCCTTGAAAACACATAAGGCTCAACTTGAACTATTTGGTAGTGGAGCAACGGGCAAGACATTGAATTTATTATCCAATGCTAATCGTTATGAAGCTTATAGAGATGGTAAAACAGATAATCAGTTTGAACTAGCTATTCAAAACTATGTTGCCAAAACTACTGGTCCGGGGGGTGAGACCATAGAAAAAGAATTACCACCTTACTTAAAAGAAGTATTAGTGGATAGACTTGAACAGGGTTTAAGAATACCTGACATACCTTTATTCAAATTAGGCTTAAGTCAAAACCAAATAGATAGGCTAAGACCTGTTAGTGATGAGGTTGGTGAAGAGGCAATAAATACTGTGATTGATGAAGGCGTAGACTTGACACAAGGAACAGGTGTTATGTCAACTGTTAATACAGCCATGAGGTGGATTGCAGGTCAAATATCAGAATTTGGAATTGGCAAAGGTGATGTATTGACTGACACATCTTCTGCTAGAAAAATGTTAAACGCTCTTGCCAACGTAACCGAAGGCTTTTTAAGAGAAGCTGTGTCTAATGATAGATTAGATAAAGATACTATAGCAATAGTTAGAAGAGATATTTTAAGACCGACTGGAGGTATGACTGACGCTAATGCTTATGCTCAACTAAAACAAACACAACAGACTATAAAAGCTAAATTAGATGAAAAGAGAGTAATCTTAAATAATCCTAGTCAATACACCACATCACAAATAACAAAAACTAGAGAAACAGTAACCATGATGAAAAACTTAATAAACAATTATGGGATTGCTTTGAGAAGTTATGAAAAGTTTGGAGGCTTTGGTGAAGGCGGTGGAGGATCCGAACAATTACTGCAAAATATCTTTAAAAAGAGAAAAGTTAATTAATGGCTAATGTAGTAGACATATTTACTCCTGATGGTGTTGTTTCAGTCCCTGAAATAGAGTTTACTTCTGACCAAGTAAGTTTTTTTACAAAAGACAAAGGGCCCGAAGGAGCTACGTCTTTTCTTGCAGAGAATACAGCCAATGAGATAAGCCAACAGTTTCCAGATCTGTTTAATTATTCATCTCTAAAGGATGGCACGGCTAAAATCTTTGATCTTGATCCAAATCTTGCAAGCAAACCAGCTAATGAGCGTGGATTAACTGACGAGGCAATATTAAAACAATTTACAAACTTAGAAGAAGTTGGCTTTTTTTCTGGATTTGGTCGTGAACTTTTAAAATCAGGCCCAAGTGGAGCTGCTTTTTTTGCAGGAGCTAAGGCCGGTGCCGCGGTAACATCAGGTATACCGCCCGTAAATCCACTACTAGTTGGTGTAAAATTTGGTGTGCCTGTAGTAACAGGAACTCTTGCTGCTTTCGCTGGTTATGACGCCGGAGAGGATTTATCTAACTTTGTATTTGGGGACGAAGCTACTCCAATACCAAGTCACAGAGCAGCCTTTGAGGCTGGAAGAACCACGGCTGGCGGTTTGGCGTGGTTGCCAATGCCGTTTTTAATATCAAAAAACGTAAGCTTTGGAGCTTCGACATATCTCAAAAATTTAGATGAAATAATTAAAACAGGTGCTCCGCAAACAGGATTACAGAGAAGTAAGCCACCTTTATCGACTAAGTTAATAGGTGGTGTAGAAACTTTGTTGAATAAAACAGGTCAAGAGTTTAGAGACAAACCAAAAAGAATGGGTTTTTTAGAAGGTTTAAGTTTATCTGGTGCTACAGGTGGAGCTTATCTTGCAGAAAGCATAGCACCCGAAGAGGGTGTAGTAAGAATACCTCTTGAAATTGCAGGAGGTATTGCTCCTCAGCTCGCTTTTGGTAGCGTAATCAAAAACTTTGAAACAATTAAAGATGCAATAAAAAAACCTTTTTCTGCTGAAGGTCGTAAGGAAATAATTGAAGGAGCTGGTCTTGGAACAGAAAAAAGACGATTAGAAGCTGTAAGAAGAGTAAGAGAAATATTAGATGAACAAGGAGATGATGTTGAGGCCTTGATCTTAGCTTTGGATGACGACTCTCTTACAAAACAACTAGGAGACCTTAACCTTACAGCGGGTCAGAAAACAGGTAATCCAACTCTTATGGCTATTGAAGCAAGTTTAGCTTCTGATTCACGAGGTTTGGGCAAGACAAGAAATGAAGCACACCTTAGAGCAAACAAAGCCATAAGAAACTTAATAAATGCACTAGTGGCTACTGGTGATAAAACAGCTATTCAAGAAGCAGCTAAATTACAAAAGCTTAGGTTTGACGGGTATTTAGCAGAACAATTAGCTCTTAAATCAGATAGAGTTTTAGATGCTTTTAAAGCTGTTACCAGAGGTGGACCGATAAATAATAAGAAGTTATCTGAAAAATTATTTGAGGTAACAGGATCTGCTCTAGCAGAAGCACGAAATCAAGAGAAAAGATTATATAGAGATATTGGTAATTTAGAGATTACATCTTTTGTAAATACAGAAGGTAATCCTATCGATACACCAAACTTCATAAGATATTTTGAAAGAAATATGCCCACAACTAATGAGGCTTACGCAGAGTTTTTAAAAGATCTAGGCCCTTTAAATAATTTTGTAGCAAGAAAAAAAATAGAACTTGGTTTGGAAGACGTAACACCCGGACAAACTGCAAATCGTTTAGCTGAGTTTGATAAAATAATTGAACAAATTAAAGCAAGAGGTGTTCTACCACGACGTAAAGATAATTTAGTGCTAAATGTAGTTGACCAAGCAAGAAAAGATTTAGACTTTGGAGAGCTCGATGAACTCGATTCTGGTCAGTTAACCACTCTGTTATCAACTATAAGAAACAATCAACCTATACAAGCTACAGATGTATTTAGAGGCGGCACAACTAGACAAGCTTCAGCTGAAAGACAAAGAGCTTTTAATCAAAGAAAAGCTAACTTTAAAGATGCTCTTGAATTAGTAAACACTCTTAGAAAAAGAAAATTAGAGGAAGCAAATATTCCTGTATCTGAAGCAACCGATGAATTAAAACCACTAACTGTGAATGAAATTAGAGATATGCGTTCATTGGCTCTTGCAAAGGGAAGAGCATTAACAGCTTCTGGAGAGGCAAATAAAGCTAGGATTGCATATGGTTTTGCTGAGGCTTTGTTAGACGATCTAAATAGTGCTCCTGAAGGTGTAAACGCAGCTTTCGATACTGCAAGAGCTTACTCAAAATCTTTAAATGACACATATACTCGTGCTTTTGCTGGTAACATATTATCCAAAGTTAAAACCGGTGCAGAGAGAATACCACCAGAAATACTTCATACAAAACTATTTGTAGGTGGTGCTGATCCAAGTTATTTAAGGATTACACAAATTGAAGAAATAGGTAACTTTGCTAAAAATCAGGGACTGGAAGGGGCTGATGAAACAATAGCCACGATCCACGGTACACTGGATCAACTAATTAGAAATGCTAGAGCAGAAGCTTTTGATCCTGAAACTGGAACAGTTAATGTTGCTAAACTAAAAGACTGGAATAGAAAAAATGCAGATCTTTTAGACAACTTTCCCGGTTTAAAAGCAGACTTAGAAGAAGCAGAGAAAGCAAATGTGCTATTAAATCAATGGGTTGATAAAGACAAAAGAATACAAAAAGTAATTAACTCGCAAAAAACTTACAGAAACCTAACTGGTTATGAAAACCCTACGAAAGCAGTGGTAGAAGCTATTAATTCTAAGTTTCCGACTAAGTCTCTAACCTCTATGATAAGAGTAGCTAAAGACAATCCAGAAGCTTTAGCTGGCTTAAAAAGTTCAATGCTGGATGCAGCTCTTGTAAAAGCTGGTGGTACTAGTGAAACATTTAGTCCCAGAGCTTTGTATGAAACATTATTTTCAAAGATACCAAATGCAATAGACCGTAATACAACTTTGATGAATATCATGTTAAAAAATGATGTAATTAAAGAGGGTGAAGCAAATAACTTTAAAAAGTTAATAACTGAAATGGTTAAACTAGAAGCAGCTGAGAGCGCTGGTAGACTTGGAGAAGTCATAGAGGGCACAGGCGCAATCATGGACTTTTATTTAAGAATTACAGGTTCTGCCATAGGTACAAAATTACAAGGCGCTGTTTTTGGTGGGCAAGGACCGGGAGCATTGGTAGCGGCTGGTGCTGGTTCAAAAGCACTTCGTAATTTATTCAACTCTATACCTGAAAGCATGAAGACAGATGTAATGACTGAGGTTATGGAAAACCCACAGTTATTAGCTACTTTACTTAGAAAAACAAAAGATCAGCAACAAAAACAAAACATCGCAAGTAAGTTAAAAAAGATATTAGCAAAGGCAGGTTACATCACTATAGGTAAGCCTGTAAAAGAAAGTTTTAGATCAGCTCCTTTTGCTATAAGAGAGATTGAAGAAGAAGAGATAGACATGACAGACCCAACATTTGAAGGTGTTGGTCAACAGAGTTCGGTAGATTTGCCCAGACAGGGGTTTCCCACCACCCAAAAGGCAATAGTACCAACCAGCGGAGTGAACAACCGCCTCGCGGCTAATGTGGGCACAGCCCCACAGGCCGCGCCTAACCCTAATCAAAGGCAACAGTTTGCATCTTTGTTCCCTAATGATCCAATATCTGGTTTGATAAATGCACAACAGCCTGTAAGGTTGATGGCTCAAGGTGGAGCTGCTTATGACATGGGACTAGAAACAGATCGCGCGGCTCAAGAAACAATACAGAGTGCCTTAGAAGGTGGGTCTGATGACAATCAAACACAAACGCAGTCTTTTAATTTTCGTAACGTACCCGCTACAATTAGCAGAGGTATAGCAAGCCTCATGGACAATATAAAGTATACTCCAGATGTAACAGGCATACAAAGTTTTGTAAGAGACACACCAGTTGGTATGACCGCACCTGTAAGTTTACAAACAAATATAGGGGGCTTTCCCGTAAGTTTTACCCCCACTTTTCAAAAAGGTGGGCTTGGGGTACTTGCTGAAACAACTTTTGAAAATGGCGGTGCAGTTGATTACAGTGATTTTGAAGATGCTTTTGGGCCGGCAAGTGAATTTGGTTCAGATATTTCAGAAGAGACAAAAGCAGAAAACAGGTACGATGATCCTGATGAATCTATAGGTGATATGTATTCTTTAAGTCCGGAACAATTTACGGCTATGAGAGGAGCTACCAGCACAAATCCTTTTCCTAACTCTTTACCATCAAGAATAGCTAGATTTTTTGGTACAGATGTTGATTACACTCAACAATATGGTGGAGGAGATGCTGGTTTACAAAGGGTAGCTGAAATAAATCAACTTAGACAAGCACAATCTTTATACCCAGAAGATTTTACGAGGAAGGATTTTTATGAAGGACAACCAACAATAAGAGGTCCCGCTGTTGATGTATCTAATCCAATCACTCAAGGTATTAGAATGTTAGCTCCATACGGTTCTGGTCAAATTATACCGGGTGATTTTTTACCACAAGAAATTGCAAAAGAGAGAGGTCTAACCGCTCAACAACAAAAGTTGATAGACCTTGGGATGTTTAACAGATTATTTGGAAGATGATATGCAGCTTAGTAAAAACTTTTCATTACTTGAACTAACCAAAAGCCAGACAGCAGAGCGTAAAGGTATAGATAATACACCTAACGCAGATCACATATATAACCTTACTGCACTAGCTGAAAATATCTTGCAGCCAGTGCGAGATGAATGGGGCTCTTTTATCGTATCAAGCGGCTACAGGTCCATAGCACTGTGCGAAGCCATAGGATCAAAAGCATCAAGCCAACATGCAAACGGCGAAGCGGCTGACTTTGAGGTAGCTGGTGTAGACAACCACAGACTAGCCTCATGGATAGAAGCAAACCTAAACTTCGATCAGCTTATCTTAGAATGTTATACAGGTGGCAACACAGGCTGGATCCACTGTTCTTATGTACCTCATGGACGTAAAGAAACATTGACCTATGACAGACAAAACGGCTACAGAAAAGGTTTATTATCTTAACCAGTTCTTAGTCTCCTCGTTCAACACTTGGTCAGCTAGGTTTATCTTATTACGCAGAGCTTCTACTATCTTCTCGTCTATAGTATCTGGTGCAATCAAATCGACGTAAGTCACTGATTTCTTTTGACCTATTCTATGCGCCCTGTCTTCGGACTGTAACCGGCTCTCCAAGTCATAGCTGTTACTATAATATATAACAGTGCTTGCCTGATTAAGTGTAATACCATAGCCACCAGTTTTTGGATGACCAACAAAAAACCGCAACGGGCTGTCTGGATCTTCAAAGCGCTTTACAATATCTTGTCTGTCTTCTTGCTTAGTCGCACCATAATACACGGCTACCGAATCAGCACCATAAACTGCCGTAAGATTTTTTATTATCTCTTGTATGCCATACACATAGTTACACCATATGATAGCCTTGCCTGAGTTCTCTTCAACGACGTTCATCAGCTCAGTAATTCTGTTGTTATCAAGCACTTGCAGACGGCCTTCGTCGCTTTCAAGATAGCCACAACATATCTGCTGTAGGCGCATCAGTTGTGTAAGCACACTAGCTGTTGTTGCAAGCTCGCCACGCTCCAGCTGTGCTAATGCGAATCGCCGCATTTGCTCATAAATCGTAGTCTGCTCACTAGTCAAAGCGACGTTTCTTTTAACATAAATTTTATCAGGTAGATCCAGACAATCTTTCTTTAGTGTCCTAGCTGAAAACTGTGTCAATATACCGTTCAGCTCATCTAATCGTTTGTAGCCTACTATATCATTAAAGCTACGACTACCAAAGGTTTTGCGCTGTACAACTGCATATCTGTTCTGAAAAGCAAAGTAACTAGCTTGACCAAGAGCCATAGGATCTAAAAAACCGCACTGAGAAAACAAATCCATAGGCGACTTGGTTACAGGAGAACCTGTTAATATACGCTTGTATTTAGCATACTTGCTTACATCTATTATGTTCTTGGTTCTGTTAGCTTTTCTGTTCTTGATAGTCGTGCTTTCATCTATAATCATTATGTTGTCTTCATTCTTACGCAGAAAGTAGTAAGCAGCTTTCTTACCACGCTCTGAGCTAAACGCTTCAATGTTCATAATCAGAAACTTAACACCGGCCATCATCTCGAACACAACCTTTTGCATATCGTCCTGAAACTTTTTAGCCTTGCTTGGTTGCCAACGCACCACGAACCTTTCTATCTCGTCCGGTAAGTGATTCGGTATCTCTTGTTTTACCCAGTTATCATATACACCCTTGGGTGCAATTATCAGTGCAGAATCTATTTCGCCCTCTAATTTAAGCTTGCCAATCGTATCAATAATAACTTTTGATTTACCTAAGCCCATCTCCATAAACAAGGCGTAGTATGGTCTTTTCCAACTGTCATCAATGATTTCTTCCTGATGCTTAAATGGTTTTGTCTTATATATATACATTTTTTATCTCCGTGCTTGACATATAAGATAAACCTTTTATATTCTTATATCAAGACAATAATAAAAGTCTTTAATCACGAAACACGGAAGGAGATGGTATGAGTGATTTAATGCAACAAGTAGAAGCTGACGCTGATAGCCTCAGCAATCTAAGTGATCTTTCTACAGATGCACTTAGTAGCGTAGCTGATCTAGCTGAAAACATTAAGCAAAAAGAAGATGAAGTATTCCAGCTTGAGGAGAAACTCAAACAGGCTAAGAAAGATCTGCTTAAAATGACAGATGAAGACTTGCCCATGATGATGGAAGAAATCAATCTTGAAAGCTTTACGTTATCAGATGGTTCAAAAATAAATATAACCCCAACATATGGGGGAACAATCAAGGTTGACGATAGGCCGCAAGCACATCAATGGCTCAGAGATAATGGTTTTGGAGATCTTATTAAGAACTCTATAGCCGCTGAGTTTGGAATGGGCGAAGATAATTTGGCTAAAGATTTTTATGAAACAGCTTTAGCTAAAGGTTTTAATGTTAATCAAAAAGAACAGATCCACAACATGACACTACGTTCTTGGGTAAAAGAACAGACAGAGGCGGGTAATTCTATCCCGGCTGTGTTTGGTGCATGGACAGGTCGAAGAGCTAAAATCACGAGGAGTAAATAATGTCGAATGTAGCTAAAAAGAAACCGGCAGAGATTGTTGGTATAGATCACTCAATGCTTGAGTTAGACTCAGGTCTTGGAAATGAAGAAATAAATCAGGACGTACTTGGTATTCCTTTTTTAAAAACAAACCTAACGCCTGCTGTGTTAGATGCAAACAGAGGTGCATTAAAAGGCGATATGTTAAACACTGTAACTGGTGAAATATATAACGGAACAGAGGGTGTATTGGTAATACCTTGTCACTTTCAAAGACGTTTTATTCACTGGTCAGCTTTAGGTGACGATCAAAAAGCACCGATTGCTATATATGAAAAAGCCTCTGATTGTCCAAAAACAGATAGAATAAAGAAAGATCAAGGCGATAATAAAGATTATCTACTTGATGGTTCTGGTCACTATATTGAAGAGACCCACCAACATTATGTGCTTGTTTGCAAGGAAGATGGTTCTACAGATGCTGTCATGATTGCAATGAAAAGCACTTCTTTAAAAGCTAGTCGTAAATGGAATATGCTAATACAAAGCAGAACAAAGCAAAAAGCTGATGGCACTCCGTTTACGCCGCCAAGGTTTTTGTATCTTTATAAACTGACTACAGTTATGGAAAGCAATGCTAAGGCAAGCTATGCTGTATGGGAGGCCAAGTTAGAAAAAGAATTATCTAACATAAATGTTTACAATCAAGCAAAAGCTTTTCAACATTCCATAAAAAAAGGTGCTGTTGAAGTTAAGCATGAGCAAGAGAAAGAAGATGCTCCCGTAACTACACCGCAAGCTCAAACTAAGCCACCGGCTGATGAGCCCTTGCAGAAAGACATACCGTTCTAGTCATGTGGGAAACTTTTAGTTCCATATTTGATGGACTGGAAGAAGCCTTTGGAACGTATAAAATAGATAAGACCCAGACCAATGGTAAGAAGTCTGGTAGAGCGTCCCTAGTAAGGGAACCACGGACCAAGGATCATTGGTTGGGTCATCTGTCAGGCAAAGGCGACTCTCTCGGTATCATCCCGATCAACGCTAACTCACAGTGCAAGTGGGGGTGCATAGATATAGATATGTATCCTTTGGACCACAAAGTGTTAGTGCAGAAGATCAGAAAGATGAAACTACCTCTGGTTGTGTGTAGATCAAAGAGCGGTGGCGCACATTGCTTCTTGTTCTGCATGGACTGGATTGATGCCAAGGATATGCAACAAACTTTGCAACACATATCTGCATCGCTTGGGTACGGCCAAAGCGAGATATTTCCAAAACAGATAAAACTACACCTAGATAGAGGAGATGTAGGTAATTTTCTAAACCTACCGTATTACGACGCTGAGGGCGGTCTCAGGTACGGTATCAAGGACGATGGCACCTCTGCGACCTTAGAAGAGTTTATAGCGCTGTACGAGCAATATAAGCAGACTATTGAACAGATTGTATCGCTACAGATAGAAGAAACGCCTGACACAACTATAAAAGACGGACCACCATGCTTACAGACGCTATGTGCGGGTAAGATAAGTGAGGGTGGACGCAATAACGGATTATTTAATATCGCAGTGTATCTGCGCAAAGCATACCCAGACAGCTGGGAGACAGAGATACTTACATACAACATGACATTCTTGGACCCACCGCTTCCTTTATCAGAGGTCAATATAGTGGCTAACCAAGCTAAGAAGAAAGATTACGCCTACAAATGCAGTGATGCACCGATTAATGCGCACTGTAACAAAGAGTTGTGCAGAACTAGGATGCACGGCGTAGGATCAGCCGTACAAGGTGCAACCATAGCTAACCTTAGAAAGTACAACTCTATACCACCTGTGTGGTTCATGGATGTAAGTGGAGAGCCTTTGGAGCTCGATACAGAAGCGCTACTATCACAGCCTACCTTCCAGAAGGCTTGTCTTGAACAGCTGAACTTCATGCCAAGAACAGTAAGCAAGCAAGTGTGGGAGGCTCGTATTGGTGCGCTAATGACAGAGATGAAAGAAAATGAAGCAGCAATTATAGAAGTTGCAGAAGATGCAAGCACCAGTGGTCAGTTCTATGATTACCTAGAAGAGTTCTGTAGTCATCTACAGCAAGCTCAGGAAAGAGAAGAGATATTATTAAGACGGCCTTGGACAGACGAAGAGGCTAACTTAACTTACTTTAGGCTTCGTGATTTTGAGAACTTCCTCAAGAAGAATAAGTTCTTTGATTACAAGTCACACAAGATTGCCCAGCGCTTACGGGATATAAATGGGTCCAGTTTGGTTATGAAAATAAGTAACCGTTCCGTTCGCGTTTGGGCAATACCATCATATAGTAACATGGATCATCAATTTAATACACCTGATATGGGTCCAAAAGAAAAGGAACCTTTTTAATGGTTAAGATGTTTGTTTTAATCTGTGTTGTATGGGTAGAAGGCAGTCGCCATGATGGTGGCGAAACAAAATGTATTATGCACCAAAGTCAAGTGCATTATGCAAACATAGATCAATGTCGTGCCGATATACCTAAAAGTAGATTTTTAATTGAAAGAGGCATCTTTGATAATTTTGGAGAAGAGCCCGTTGATTATACAATAAGTGCAAGTTGTTTTGAAGGAGTGTAAATGACAGACGAAAGACTAGTTAAGGCTAACGGCCTAGAAGATGCAATCATTGGCGTGGGTAGCCGTATGAATATGCCCGACGTACTGATCTACAGCTACAACAAATGCGTAAAGATCTTTATGGAAAGAGAAGGATGGACGCACGAAGAAGCCATTGAGTGGATGGATTTTAACGTAGTCGGTGCATGGGTAGGAGAAACAACACCTATCTTTGTACACGAGATACCGTCTGACCAGAAGATAGATGAGTTCTTAGAGGAGCTTGGCTTCGACCAGCCCGCTAACGACAACTAATGTTTAGAATCTTTGGACCACCCGGCACGGGCAAGACAACTACGTTACTTAATATGGTAGACGAACAGCTACAAAAGGGCACGAACCCTAACCACATAGCGTTCCTCGCCTTTACAAAGAAAGCGGCTAACGAGGCAAAAGAAAGAGCCGCCAAGCGTTTCAACCTAGATCCAGACGAAGACCTTTGTTTCTTCAGGACTTTACACTCACTAGCGCTGTCCATGACTGAGATAAGAACAGAACAAGTCATGTCAGGCATACACTATCAGGAGCTGTCCAAGAAGATTGGTATTAGCCTTAGTAAATCGCCGTCACTAGATGCAGAGATACAAGATTTACAAAACAACGATCATCCCATACTTAACACAATCAACTTGGCACGGCTCAAGAAGATAGACGTAAGACAGCTCTACAACGAGACATACATAGAGTATGACTGGAACACAGTTAACTATGTCCACCAGTGCTACAAAGAATACAAGCTCAAAAACAATCTCTATGATTTTACAGATATGCTCCAGAGCTTCATTGACAGCGCCGATCAATGCTGTCCCACATTTCAGGTTACATTTCTAGATGAAGCACAGGATCTAAGTCCTTTGCAGTGGGACATAGCCCACGCCCTTGATAAGAAGTCCAAGTTTATGTTTGCAGCTGGGGACGATGACCAAGCCATATATAGATGGGCCGGAGCTGACGTAGAGCATTTCATAGCTCTGGACGGCTCAAGCGAAACTCTGTCGCAGTCGTTTCGTGTACCAAGATCAATACACGCCGTAGCAGAACAGATAGTCGGCAGGATAAAACACAGATACCCAAAGCGCTACCAACCAAAAGATGAGAACGGTTCTGTCAAGCACATAGCCCGTATAGATGACATTGATCTGTCTGAAGGCCAGTGGCTTATTATGGCTCAGGCCGGTTACATACTGAACCCAGTCGCTGAGACCCTGAAGTCTCTGGGGTTACTCTATAATCACAAAGGTCACAGATCTATCTCGGCTAGAATATCTGCGGCAGTGAATGGCTGGGAACAGCTCCGTAAAGGACGATCTATTACATTAGAAGCGGCTCGTGATGTTTACAGCTACATGAGCACCGGCACACGGGTCAAGCGTGGGTTTAAAAAGCTGTCTGGATTAGATAGCGACGTATTACTGGACATGACGTTCTTGCAAGAGCAGTGCGGTTTGCTAGTCGGCGATGAGCTGATATGGCACAAGGCGCTCGATAGATTGCCTGAAGAACAGCGTGTCTACATAACAGCTTTGTTAAGACGAGGAGAGAAGTTCAATGCAGAGCCTCGCATCACAGTGTCCACGATACACGGAGCCAAGGGCGGAGAGGCGGATAATGTGATCTTGTTTACAGATCTATCTCCCGCGGCTGACGAGGCTTTTCGTATAGGCAACGACGATGTTCACAGAGTGTTTTACGTTGCCGTCACACGAGCTAAACAAAATCTGTATATAATAGAACCAGAAGATAATAACAGGAGCTACTATATATGAGACATTTAGAGTATATGAAGATGAAATTGAAGGAGGAAGAGATGAAAGATATGGTAAACAAGCCTGAGCATTATACAAGTAGCTCTATTGAAACCATAGACATAATTGAATCTATTACGGCTGAGGGCTTTCATTATTATCTTGAAGGTAATATACTCAAATACTTAGCTCGTTATAGACACAAAAACGGTATCCAAGATTTACAGAAAGCACAGTGGTACCTTAACAAACTTATAGAGGTACAATATGACACTTCAGATGGCGATGTTCACACCGAAGTCAGAATGGATTCCACCACACGAACTACCTGACATAACCGGTGCCAACACAATAGCAATAGACGTTGAGACCAGAGACCCTGATATTAAACAGAGCGGCCCCGGATGGCCAACTGGCAACGGCGAGATTGTCGGCTATGCCGTGGCTACCGAATATTGGAAAGGTTACCTACCAATCAAGCATATGGGCGGTGGCAATCTTGACGAGCGCATAGTCAACAACTGGATGAAGAAAGTCTGTGAGTGCCCAGCTGATAAGATCATGCACAATGCACAGTACGACGCTGGTTGGCTACGGCGCACGGGTTTTACAATCAACGGCCGTATCATTGATACTATGGTCATAGCATCGCTACTTGATGAAAACCGATACAGCTTCAGCCTAAACGCTCTAGCCTACGACTATCTTAATAAAACCAAGTCTGAAAAGGGACTGACCGAAGCAGCAGTCGAGTTTGGCGTAGATCCCAAGGGCGAGCTCTGGAAACTACCGTCTATGTATGTAGGCCCATATGCAGAAACTGATGCTGTGCTTACTCTTGAATTATGGAATTGTTTCAAGAACCTTATGATCCAAGAAGACATACAAACCGTCGTTGATCTTGAGATGAAAGTCCTACCCGTGTTGATTGATATGACATGGCGCGGTGTCCGTGTAGATACAGACCGCGTTGAGCGGACCAGAGATTACTTATTAAAAGAAGAAAAGAATGTCTACAAGCGGATCAAGGATCTAACTAACGAGAACGTAGAGATATGGGCCGCCGCTTCGCTTGCCAAAGCCTTTGATAGTGTAAGCTTGCCATATCCAAAGACTGACAAGGGCGCACCAAGCTTTACCAAAGCGTTTCTATCCGAGCATACACACGAGCTACCTAAGCTGATCTTGCGCTGTCGTGAGCTAAACAAGACCCACGGGACATTTATCAGCACTATTATGAAGTATACCACGCCTCAAGGACGCATACACGGGCACATAAATCAGATCAGATCTGACGATGGAGGCACGGTATCAGGGCGAATCAGCATGAACCACCCTAATCTACAGCAGATACCGGCCCGTGATCCACAGCTCGGTCCGATGATTCGCTCGCTGTTTCTACCTGAAGAAGGCGAAAAGTGGTGTAGTTTAGACTACTCGCAACAAGAACCACGGATCTTGGTGCATTATGCTAACGCTTACGGCAGATCATTAGGTAACGAGCTCAAGTCAGTTAACGAATTTGTCCAAGGCTACGTCACAAACCCCGATATGGATTTCCATACGATGGTTGCAGAGATGGCAAGGATACCGAGAAAGCAAGCCAAGACTATCAATCTGGGCCTAATTTACGGTATGGGCGTCAATAAACTGTCCGATCAGCTCGATATAGGCGTCGATGAAGCCAAAGATCTTATCAAGCAGTACCATGAGCGCGTTCCATTCGTTAAGTTTTTGATGAATGGCGTGATGAATAAGCTCAATGGGCGTGAAAGTTCAGGGTCAATACGGTCCATTTTGGGCAGAAAGTGCAGATTTAACCTATGGGAGCCTGATAGTTTTGCTCTAAACAAGGCGCTACCGTACAAAGAAGCTGTAAATGAATACGGTCCGACTACGAAACTGAAGCGAGCGTACACATACAAAGCGCTGAACCGGCTGATACAAGCCTCAGCGGCTGATATGACCAAGCAAGCTATGGTCAACATACACGAAAAAGGCATTATTCCGTTGATACAGATACATGATGAGGTGGCTTTTTCATCAAACAGCCAAGAAAAAATAAAAATGGTTGCATCTATTATGGAAAGTGCCGTACCATTAAGTGTCCCTAGTAAGGTGGACATAGAAGTGGGGCCTTCGTGGGGCGAAACTAAAAGTAGTTCCTCCTTAGAAGCACCCCCAGTAACTCGCATTGGGGGTGCTGATGAGTGAAGAACGATTTGAAGACTGTCCAATAGCCGTAAACGAGAAGGATTACGAGCGTCATGTGCCAGTTCCATACTATAATTTTTATGTAAACGCCTTAAATTCACACAAACGAAGTGAAATTATCAGTCCGAACGGCGTAGACGCCGAATATGGAGCTTACCGCAAAAGAAAAAAGGCTCAAGAATAACCTTGAGCCTTTGTGATGTGTGTAGGAACTAAAATCCTACGAAATAAATCCTTAATATACAAGCTTTTTCTTGAAATATCATATAAAATCGCATAATATCCTACAAAAGGAGATAATTATGGATACAACTAAGTGGAAAAGTGTTCTTGTACCGATAGATGTCTACGAAAAAATCAAGCAATCTGCTAAAAAAGAAGGCCGGACAATAGGCGGCCAGCTCAGATATATATATTCACAATATAAATCTGAAGAGCAGCAGAGAGTTGAAGAGTTCGTTGAAGCTAATATGAAGCGAATCAACCAAGTTTCTAAGTGACACGCTCTTTATTTTGCATGATACTCGATACCTGAACGCCCAAATTATATAAAGCGTCTGCCATGGGCCCGTCAGATGCCTTTTTTCCCCTACTAGATACAAATATTTCCACCGCCTCGTTAGTTTCTGGGTGGTATGATACACTAACGGCTAGTCCTTCTCCAACGTCAGTCGTGATGCATGGTCGTCTGTTTGGTAAATCCATTTATTTCCTCCTTTTTTTATCGGTCTATGGTTAATTTTGTGACATTTACAGGTTGATGCGTATTTTTTTCCGCCACAAGTACAACATATTGTCACTGGTCTACCCCTAAATGTTTGATTGGTCATAACTACTAACTATAAATAACTTTTTTTATAATAACAGTCTTGACTTTTATTTTTTTTTAAAAGTGTGTTACAGTAAAGTATGGACCCGTTGACAATTACCGCAGCTATGAGCGTGGCTAATAGCGCTTTTAATGCAATCAAGCAAGGATTTGCCGCAGCTAAAGATATTGAATCAATGGCTTCAGACGTCGGACGTTGGATGGGAGCTGTGTCTGATATAGATAATGCGGAGAAACAAGCCAAAAATCCTCCCCTATTTGGTAAGTTATTCAAGGCCGGTTCTATCGAAGAGGCAGCTCTCGCTGCTTACGCAGCAAAGAAGAAGTTGGAAGAACAGCGCTACGAGCTAAAAATATTTCTTAACATGACTTACGGGCCACAAGCTTATGATGATTTGCTTAAAATGGAAGGGCAGATTAGAAAACAACGGCAAGAAACTATTTACAAACAACAACAGCTCAGACGTCAAATAGGCGAAGCTGTAACTTGGTTGATAGTTGTATCAATTATCGGTGGTTTTGCTGTGCTGGTGGCTAGTATCTGGGTAAAAAAAGCAAAAGCTGATGGCTACACCTTCACGCCTCGTGCTTATACTAAACAACAATTAGAAAATCAGGGTAAGATTGATAAGAAAAAGTACACGACTTGCAGACTTAAAAAGAGAATCACATCAAAGTATACAGACAAAAGAGCTTGTATCTATCAAGGCGGCAATAAAACATTTACAATGTTAATTGAAAGCTGGTGCCCGAAAAAGTACAAATGTGTCTATGATCCAAACGGCACGGAGCCTGATATAGATAAAGTTATGGAGAGTTTGAGAAGTATAGGTAAAAAATAAGTTTGACAGCGTATATAAATATATGCGATAACAAATCTAAGAGTAAGTACCCTTTTCATTTGCTCTTATCCTATATAAAATGTGATAAAGCTCCGAGTTTCGTGTCCTCCATGTTTCCTCGGAGCTTTTTTTATTGACAAACGTATAAGATAAATCCTATAACTGTATGTGTGGAGTGTTTAGCTCGTTCAGGACTGTGGTAGATCTCAGCATTTATCTTAGTGACGTAACCTCAAGGCGCTCCACACCAAACTTATATAGGAGAAAACTATGAAAAAAGAAAAAGAAGATTGGGAAATAAAGCGAGATAAAGAGATCGCAGAAAAACAAAAAGCTATGGGAGCTATGACTGTCGGACAGCTGCAAGCGGTTCACGATGCTTACAACGCTATAAACACCGCTATGATTAGCATAAGAGATATTAATGACCTTATGTTATCTGATATCAAAGACCTAGATGAAGCTTGTTATAAGTTATTTGATGAATTTAACATGAGGGGTAGTGATGGCTAGAGGATACAATAAATTATATATGGATATTACCCTTGAGTTTTTAGGCAACATGGTTGTTGAAAAAAAGAAACAAGTAGAATGTGAGCCTAATGAACCAATGTGGAAAGAAGAATTAACTCAGCTAGAAAGGACTATCGGCCTAGTTGAAATGGAAAAGGAGTCGATTGAAAATGATTAGAGAACAAGAAGGTAAGTTTAGTTGTACCGATTGTGGCTACGTCTACAGCTCCATGCTTGGAGATGACGAAGTTCCTGATACTTGTAGTCAATGTGACGTTTATTACGACGATGGTAAGCCGGTATATAATCACAAGCCGATTGACGATGATAGCATTGAGCCTAACAAAGAATGTAGTCAATGTGATGTTGAGTATACTTGTTTTGATTGTGAAATAGATCAAATCAGGACAAGATACCCTGACGCTCGGTATGTAGATAGTGATGAATGGGTAGTGCCTAATAACAAGGAGGATGCAAATGGAAAATAGATATTACGTTAAACTTTATTGGTCTCACACGGGTAATCTGTCTAAACAAGAAGTTAGTTTTATGATAGAAGCTGATAGTAAAGATCAAATAAAACAAATGATAGATCCAAAACACGAAATTTTAGAAATAACTAGGGTCTGATGACTGAACAAAACAAAACGCACGCGGTTATGTCCCAACGGCACGAGGATCAGGATAGTCTCGATTACTTTCCTACTCCGCCTTGGGCAACCCGTGCTTTGTTTGAACACATACTAAAGCCAAATTTTATTTACCCCCAACAACCCGACGATGACTTTGTTAAATATACTTGCCTAGAACCAGCGTGCGGAGCTGGACATATGGCCAAGGTCCTCGAAGAATATTTCCCTGAAGTTATGTCATGTGACATAGCTGATTACGGACAAGATCGTATCGCAGACTTTCTATCTAGAGACGTCAACGAAGAATACGATTTTATTATTACTAACCCGCCGTTCAACCTAGCTGAAGAATTTGTACTCAAGGCCTTACCCTTGGCTAAAGAATCTACGGCTATCTTTGCTCGGACACAATTCATAGAAAGCGTAGGTCGATATGAAAGACTATTTAAACAAAACCCGCCAACAATTATCGCTCAATTTACAGAACGAGTTCCAATCATTAAAGGTCGTCTGTCAGCAAATGCTTCAACGGCTACAAGCTATGCTTGGTTCATCTGGGAAAGCTCTCAAAGACATGTTCCAAAATTTAAAACTGAAGTTCAATGGATCCCACCAACAAGAACCAAACTTGAACGAGAGGCCGACTATGAAAAAAGTGTGGCAACTCCACATCCTCGACCCACGCGTCACGCCTCGCAAGGAAACCTTTTTGACTGAAGTACAGCGGTTAATAAGGAAAAAATTCAAAAACAATAGATTTTAGTTACAAAAGTTACTTTCCCTTATATATAGAGCTGAAAATAAAAAAATATTTTTTTACTAAATATAGGCGTAACTGGTGTAACTTATGTAACTTTCTTCTGTAACCCTTATGTATCAACAGTTTTACTGGTTACATAATTGGTTACACTTGTGTTTTCAAATATGTAACCTTCTTAAATCAATTTTGGCCTTAATGGGCCTCAAAAAGTTTTTTGTAAAAAAATAATTTCTGGTGTATATATAGAGATATGAATAATTTGAAGCCTATTAAAAAAGGTCGGGGAAGGCCTAAAGTAGATATTCATAGTAAGCTAACTAGAAAACAAGAGCTGTTTGTAAAAGAACTTGTTAGCAACGATGGAACAATAACCATGAGGGAAGCTGCGATTAATGCTGGCTTTCCAGTTTCTTCTGCTCACACTCGTGCATATGAAATGACTAATCCTGAGATATGTCCTCATGTTTGTAGGGCAATACAGATTTATCGGGACGAGCTGGATGAAAAGTATGGCGTTACTTATAAAAGACATTTACGAGATCTACAAAGAATTAGAGATGTTGCATTAGAGAATGGTGCATATTCGGCGGCTGTGCAAGCTGAGTTCAGACGAGGTCAGGCAAATGGTAATATCTACATTAATAAATCTGAAATCCGTCATGGTACTATTGATAGTATGTCCAAGGATGAAGTGTTGAAAGCTCTCAAAGAAATAAAGGATTCATATGAACCGAGATACGCTGAAGAAGCTATTGACCACGAGGCCACCAGTTCAGCCGAAGAAGGAAAGCGGGTTCTTCCAAGAAATTAAAAAAGCCGTAGGCCGATTACCTAAAGACATTTTGTTAACTAGAATAGAAAACTGGATGACACTTGGTATTCCTGATCTATTAATTTGTGATGATAAAAACCAATTTCATTTTGTAGAGCTGAAAGTTACTAGTGGTAACGTAGTTAGATTATCTTCACTACAAATCGCTTGGCTTACTAGACACAGTCGAGCTTCTGTATGGGTTCTTGTTAGGTCACAAGATACAATGTATTTGTATTCAGGTAGTCAGGCGGTAGACCTGAGAATAAAAGGTCTGAAACTCAAACCTATATTCAAAACAGAATACCCTTTTGATTGGCCAAAAACTTTTTCCTTGATCTTTGATTAATAATATATAAGATAAATCCTATAACACATATTTATAGGAGAAATGTTATGAATAAAATTGAAGACAAACATTGTTATACGCCTGTCAAAGAAGAAGGACAAAGAGGTATATATAGAGTTGCAAAAGTAACTTGGAACCAAGGAGGCTATCAGCCGTTGGGCAAGGCCGATCCAAATGATCCACATGAGATGGATAAGTTTGTAGGATCTTGGGGACATTGCAGACAAGTTTGCGATAACTTTAATAAGCACATCAATGTCAGCCTTGAGCAAGAGAACCAAATTGTTTGGAGATCTATGGAGGTGCAGAATGGCTGAAAAAATAATTATTAGAGACGATAAAGGACAAGAACATCAATTTACTAAAATTAGTGACTTGGTGGCTTATGCAAATTCTTTTATGACGTCTTGGCTTCCTGATGATTTTACTTGGCGTATACAACCTAGTTGGAACACATCTACAAAAGAAACTTTCCATACATGGCTAAACGAATGTCCCGTTGATTGGAATAGAGACAATACAGACGATGACGAAAATAATGAAATCCAAGTCATTGGTTTTACAGTTCCAAAGGAGGACAAAGATGAACAATCTATCTAAAGAAGAGCTAGAGTTGTTGCAAAGCTGTGTGATTGAAATGAGAGCCATATTATCTACGGGTCTTTCTCAAGGTGTTGATGCAGTAAACTTTAAAACTCAATATGGGTTTAGTTATGAAAACGAGGCCGATCTTAAAAAAGATATTAGGGCGTTGAGAGCTTTGGAAAAAAAGTTCGAGCCGATAAAAATCCATATAGCTTGGGGTAGTTCTAAAAGGGCAGAAGATATTAAAGAATATACTTTTGATAGCGAAGAAGAATACCTAGCTTTTTTGAAAGGCGTCGATGAATCTAATGGTTGGTTGGACTACGATACCATAGGAAACCATCAATGTAATTGGCCTAATATTGAAATGTGGAAACGTCAATATTGTCCAGAGGAGAAAAACAATGGCTAAATATGATTCAGACTATTTAGATGAGGCTTGTAAAAATATGGTTGGCCATACTAACTGGGATTATATGGAAGCTGTAGACGATGACATAGCTTATATAGTTCGTTTTTATAAAAAAGATGAAGACGGAAACAAACCTAGTATGAAATGGTTATTCGATAATAATAGAGAGTTCAGAACCAAAGCGAGAGAGGCATATCAGGATTATTGTAAAAATCATTTAAACCTTGATAGTGGCGATGATTGGCATAGTTTCTATTTTAGAAATGAATATTTTGATATGAACTTTTACATTAACGATGTCACTGATGAAAGAGAGGACGCCATTTATTCAACTAGGCCAAATAAAAATGGAGATCTAGAAACTGACGGCGATGATTTTTTTCTAGTACCTAAGCATTGGAGAAACATCAATGAATAATGAAAGGAGGCAAAATGTTTTTTCTATTTGATTGGATAGGCAAACTTTTATACGGCGAAGACTACGATAAGTATAAAAAAAGACCACCAAAAACAATTAAGCGTAGACGCTAACAAAGAGGCCGTGATTGACACGGCCTTTTTTATTTAGTAAAAGTATGGGATAAATCACATATATAGGAGAAATTAATGTTTCTAAATAAAGACCAACTTAAACACCTAGATAAAAACGGGTGGATACCTATGAACACCAAAGACGGAACGGCTTGGTTCGGGGGTAAATCACATTATAGACTTGCAGACTATATCGAAGATCCTGAGAAAGACGATAGATCACTTGAAGATATAGACTTTTTAGTTATTGCATATTCAAAAAAGGAGGAGGACTAGAATGAGTAAAAGCACAGTAAATAAATTAAAAGATCACATTGCTAAACTTGAAGGCCGTGATTTAATATGGTTTTTAATAGATGATTGTTTTAATTGCGAACCCGCTAACCCTGAGTTTAAATATTTATTACAAAAAGTAGACGGCGATAACATAACGGCTTTTTTGGCCGATCATGTTAGTGATTCTGCTATTATGGAATTTTTGGAGGAGTGTATAGATGACTAATGATAAAAATGAAATCACATTCGATCAAAAATTATGGGATAGCGCCCACGAACAAAACCCAGTTTATAAGTTTATGGTTTTTTATGACTTGTTAAGCGAATGGTTTAAAGATCCAAAGTTAAAAAGATTTTCATATTATGAAGATATTTTTTATCATGTATCTAAAACTATTGAGCAGTATGAAAAATCTGATTATGCGAAAGACTACACTCAGTCAGAACTAGCTTGTATAATAGAATATCTGGAAGACAAATTTGAACACAAAATATCTAAAGTATGGAGGGTGCAAAACAATGTTGAAATTAGTTAAAAAATCAACTGCGAAAAAAACTACAAATTGTGCAGTAACATATAGAGCGGGTGGAGCTGACAAATTCGCAACTTGCCCAATCGATTGTAATTTAAAACCTGACACTTCAGCGGGTGCAACTGAAATAGATTATAGCTATCTTGATGCAGTATCTGACGCCGTCCCAAAAGGCGGCGTTAGTTTTACTTATTCACATTTTAACCCTAGTTTATGGAAACATAAATTAAAGATAGGTAAAACTGTTATAAATTATTCAGCTCGAAACTTAGCCGACTTGTTTTTAAATTCATTCGTACCCGCAGTAATAAACGTAAAAGAAACATTTTGGAAAACAAACGGCAAATCAGAAACTATTAACGATCATAAAATAGTTAGATGTCCCGCAGAATATACCAGTACAGATTGTAATACTTGCGGAAATGGAAAACCTTTATGTAGTCGTATGGATAGAAACTTTATTGTAGGGTTTACCGATCACGGCGTTTATAAGAAAAAGGCGGGTAGTGAGATAGAAAACGGCGGTTGTTATGCAACTGGAGGAAATGTTTTATTACATTGGAACGCCACAACTCAGACAGCTGATGAAGATCCTGATGAACTAAAACTTTTAAACTTTGCTCAGAAACTACCATATGGAACTGTATTAAGGCACCACATAGCGGGAGATTTTGGAAAATGTTAAGCTTAGTTGAATGTTTAGTTTGTACATATGTTTATGAAGAAAAAGAAAAATTTATAGAAAAATGTCCAAACTGTAAAAACTCAGATACTGAACAAACTATTTATTTAGCACCTGAGTCAGAGATTTATAAAAACTATAAAAACTAAAAACTTTACATATAAGATAAATCGTATACTATTTAAGCGGGGCATCACACCCCGCTTTTTTTAATTGCATTTTATATAGGAGAAAAATATGCGACATTTAGAAAACGAAAATAGAACTTTAGAAGATATGCTTCATGTTATTAAAGAACAGAATGACATGAAACAAGACTACATAGCTCCAACTAATCAGCTTCAGTTTAGAACCCTTAAAAACGAAGGAGAAACTGCACATAGTCAGATTGTTATGGAAGCGAACCAAGGCGAGCCGACTAAAATACTCAATGTTAATCAACATTGTTTTGACCAAATAGCTCAAAAGGCTGAGATAGCGACGCCAACGGCTAGACGTTTACAGCAGAACTATCCTAGAGAAATGGATAATTTGATTAATGCTATTTGGCAAAAAGAAAACTCCAAACGTATGATTAGAACTTTTGAAAATTCAAATCATACAAACCCGTTTAATTATGACAATCATACGGGTACGGCTAGAGCTTTTTTATCTGATAAGTTTAAGACTTTTGATAATTCTGATTTATTGGAATCAGCTTTACCGACACTTGGAGAGTCGGACGCCAGTTGGAAAATTGTTAATTACGCCAACACTGATAAAAAACTTTACATACGTCTAAAATCTGAAGTTATACAATCTGATGCAGGATTAAATGATTTAATGGCACATGGAATTGGGATTAGTAATTCTGAAACTGGATCAGGATCAGTAGCTGTATTTGGCATAGCTTGGACGTTAGCTTGTTTAAATGGTATGCAAACCGAAAACGTAACCCGTAAGGCACATATTACTTCTGCGAGGGACGGCGACACTTGGAATGTATTAACCGACGAAACTAAACAAGCCGACAACCATAGTTTAAAACTTCAGCTCAGGGACATTGTTAGCTCATATGCTAGTAGAGATGCTTTTGACGAAAACATTGAAAAAATGAAAAGAGCCAAGGAAGACGTAGTTAACGTACCTATGAATGAATCAGTCGAAAATTTAGGAAAAGTTTTAACTTTATCTAAAAAAGAAACTAGCAATGTACTAGAGGGTTTACTTCAGACTATAGGACAATCAGGGTATGAACAAAACCAAAAGATAAACAGGGCAACACTTGTTAACGCTTGTACAGCTGTAGGTAATACTTCCGATCCTGACAATGTTGATTTTTGGCAACGACTAGGAGGAAAAGTTTTAAACTTAGGTAAAACCGACTGGAATAGGGTAGCAATGGCAAGTTAAAAACTACCCACACATTAACGCCGATTTAAGCCCCGTCCAGACGGGGCTTTTCTTTTTTGGTAAAGTATGCATAATATCCCATATCACAAACTATATAGGACAAAATAAAATGATTAAACGACAATATAAAACATATGAAAAAAACCCTACCCAATGGGAAATTAGTTTAGGTCTAATATTTGTAGACCTCGAAGAAGCTAAAAAAGTAGAAAATTTTGATCGTAAACAATATAAAGATTGGCTACATAAATTAGTAGACCGAGATGAGATTGAAATTATTGAAATTTATAATCCT
>CENQ01015995.1_pt1 | contig 58523 bp, 38 predicted proteins | sample 356171 | NCBI WGS metagenome assembly CENQ01 (sample SAMEA2619802, study PRJEB7988) | marine metagenome | biome: marine biome (ENVO:00000447); feature: surface water layer (ENVO:00002042); material: "saline water (ENVO:00002010), including plankton (ENVO:xxxxxxxx)" | depth 5 m
TTATCTTCCTGTAGCTCTTGACCACAAGCATAACAAACAGCGTTGTCAAGTTCCTCTATGTCCTTTGTAACTTTTTCTACTGATTTGTCTGCTCTCATAAGTGCAGACTCCAAAGTAGATGTTTCTTTTTTCAAATTTGTAATTTTTGTATTAAGTTCTTCCCAGTTTTGCAACTGTTCGTGTTTTTCAATTTCTGCATCAACATCAAGATGCTCTAGTTCTGCAATTCCTTTTTGTAGTTTATCTATGTTTTTCTTTTTGTTTGTGTCCCATGCACTTTGTTTTAGTTTTAAACTATCAATAGTTTCTTTTATTCTTTCATTACTTTGTTGTTGTGCATTTAGCTTTGCATTTTCTTCTGTAATACTATCTCTTGTTTGTCTAATTTTTTCTTTTAACACTTCTGCTTTTTCAGAAAGAATAGTAATACCAAGAAGTTGTTCAATTATATCTTTTTGATCACCAACCTTCATGCTTAGGAAAGGTTCAGTATAGGTGTTTAGTGCAAGAATATGTTTGAACATATTATGGCTCATGCCTAATAATTCATTTATTGTTTCTTGTGTTTTACGACTATCACCTTGACTTTCATCTGTCAATTCTTGTTCTTGATCATTGATATAAAATTTTAGTGTGTTCGGACCACGTCCTCTTTCAACCTTATAATCAATACCATCTTTTTCAAACGTTAGTGTAACCAACATTCCTTTGTTGTTGGTTTTGTTTATTAAGTTATTTTTTTTGATATTTGTCAAAGCAACACCATATAGGCCATAACTTAATGCATTTACTATGGTTGTCTTACCAGTACCATTACGTGATCCCATATCGTCACCACCTTGGTCAAGATTTTCTCCAAGGACTAGTGTTAATTGTTGTTTGTCAAAGTCAACTGCTTGGGTTTGATTACCCACACTCATAAAATTCTTTACTGTTAAGCTCTTAATCTTTATCATAGTTCGTCATATATCCTTAACAGTATGTTCTTATCATAATTTTCTGTGTCAATTGCTGTGATCTCCTTGGTTACGATTTGATCAACAGTTTCAAACTGTGTTATATCAATGTCAGTATGTATTTCTTCATCTTGTTGGCTAGGAATAAGTGTTATTTCTCTACAATCATAATCATTAACAAAAGTTTCTTTGATAAAACTTGCTTCTTCATAAGATATAGGCAAGTCAAGTGTAACTCGCAAATACATTTTACTTTTTAAAAGTTTTTCTTTGTCTTCAAGAAGTTGCGAGAGTTTTAAAGTTCTATATTTAGGACAATTATCCCAATCAATATACTCAGGTTCTTTATTATTTTCTTTATCAAGGATCATCATACCACGTTTATCGTCCCATGCATCTGCATAGTTGTGTGGAAATGCGTTACCCATATAATGGATTTTTCCTTGAACTTGTCTTTTATGAAAATGTCCTGAAAAGACATATTCTTGATGTTTAAAATGTTCAGCCTTCAGTTCACCAGTATCTGGCATTTGCACCATTGCATTCATGTAAAAGTTTGGCAATTCAAAATGTCCAAACATATACTTGGCTTTTATTTTAGAAATGTTTTTCCATTCGTCACCTACTAACCAAGGAACTAGAGCAACATCATCTTCTTCTAATATTTCGTCAACGTAGGTAATACCAGGAATATGTTTTCCAAACTCTAGTGAATAGATATCACGTTTATCTTTGTAATACAAGTCGTGATTACCTGCAAAAAAATAAAACTTGTCAAATGCCTTGCCAAGTTTTTCTAAACATCTTGTTGTGCTATCAAGAGTTTGAACATTAATAGTATTTCTGTTATGATGCCAATCTCCACAGAATATTCCTGTTTCACAACCATTGTCTTTAGCTTTATCAATAAACCAATCTACAAATTCTTCACAATCCTGAAGATGTACTTTACTATTAGACTTTAATCCTAAATGGATGTCCGTAAAAACTGCCGCTTTTTTAAACACTTCGTAATCCTTCCTGTGTCAGTATAACTTAAAAAACTATACTTGTCAATCTATTTTTCAGTTTTTTGGCTAGATACAGCGTGATCTTTAAGTTGACGTTCCCATTCACCTTGAGATTGTCTTGTATAACTAGGATTCATATGATTCATTTCTAGTATATCATCTCTAATGTTTTGATTACGTTTTTCTATATTGATTACTCTTACAAATGAGTTTGTTACAGCCGCAGTGTAATATGCAAATGGATTGTTTGATTTTGATTCATCAAACTGTAATCCAATTTGCGAAAGTTGTAATATTGCTTGTCCTCTCATTTCATCGTTATATGTATAACCTCTAACGTTTCCACGAGTTGCATATCTATCACAAAGTTTCATCCACATCATAGCAAGTTTATTTGTAGCTTGGCCGTGAGCCTTATTGAAGTATCCATTTTCCATACCACCTTCCCAATGGCTCTTGCCTACACAAACTAATGCTCCATCATCGTTATACTTGTAATGTTGAAAAGGAGGAAAGTTCAGTTTCGTTTTTGTGTCTGCAACTGTTTTAGGATTTTTCTTACGTCCTGGCTCGTCGGGTATATGATCATAAGTCATTATCCTAAATATTACATCTTCTTTTGCTATTTTTCTATAATCTACTTCAAATTCTGCGAGTTTTACTCTTTTGCCTTGTGCTTTTGCATTTTCAAATGCTTTTTGTTGTAATCTTTTTGCCTTGTTTCTTTTTGCTTCTGCCACTGTTCTTATATTAATTTTATCAATGCTAGGGAGAATTAAATCATATTGTCCATAATCAGGGTCAGTGTAGCTACAAAAAGTATTCTTCGATTTGGCAATTTCTGCCAATATGTCCTTGTTGTTAAGGTAATTTATGCGTTTATTCATGTTATCTCCAAAATACATACCACATTATAATATACTCTGTTAATTTTGTCAACTAAATAATAGTAAGGAGTTAACCAAAATGGCAGATACATATCCAGGTACAAATATAAGCAAGACACCACCAACGGGAACAAATGCTGGTGGGCAAAACCAAAGTTCAGGTAATGCACCAGATTTTATTACAAAAGGATGGGATAAAGCCAAAGAGTACGGACAAAAAGTTTTTGATGGCATAAGTGATGGTGCAGAAAATTTTATGTCCGATATACGTGGACAAAACTTGCCGACTAATTTAGAAGCTAAACCACCTGCCCAGCCTTTTTGGGGTGAAACCGAAGTAGAAAGAAAAGATTGGAGAGTCAGTCTTAGTCTCCCGCCAGGTGATGCTTTTCGCACATCAACGTTACTTGCTCCTCTAAAGGGCACACGATCCAAAATGGTTTTTCCTTACACGCCAACTATTATTTTGAGTCACACAGCGAGTTATAACCAAATAACTCCTATACATAATAATTATCCTTTCTTTGCGTATCAAAACTCACAAGTGGATCAGCTTGTTATCACTGGACAGTTTTATTGCCAAAATGATATTGAAGCAAGATATTGGATTGCTTGTTTACATTATCTTAGAGCAGTAACAAAAATGAATTATGGTGCAGGAAGTTTCAAGGACGGATTAGGATCACCACCTCCTATAGTAAAACTTAACGGATACGGAGAACACGTATTCAAGGACGTTCCTGTTATTATTACACAGTTTACAGTTGATATGCCTAATGAAGTTGATTATATAGGTACTGGTTTTGAAAACATGGAAAAAGAAATAGATGTAAGTGATTTTGCTCCACCTTCTAAGATACAAAGAATGGATTACACTTGGGCACCTTCAGAATCGCAATTTTCTGTAACATGTCAACCAGTTTACAGCAGAGACAAAGTTGAGAAATTTAGTTATACTGATTTCATTAATGGCAACAACTTAAAAGATGGATATATTTAATGTCAAGCAGTCCTTACAAAGATACACAATTTAGATCAGATGGTTCACTAGGTATACTTAAAATCAGACAAGTACCAGCTAACAGTGACGATCCGTTATATACTGTAGAGCCACAATATCATCACAGACCAGATTTATTAGCATATGATTTATATAAGGATCAAAGACTATGGTGGATATTTGCACAAAGGAACATGTCTGTAATGGAAGATCCCATTTACGATCTTGAATCAGGAATTCAAATTTACTTACCACAGCCAGCAAAAGTAAAACAGTTGTTAGGAGATTAAAGTGTCCGATCCAACAACGTTAATGAAACAATATGTTGAGAAGAATAAACAACAAATTAATGATGATTCTTTAGAATTTAATGATGGAGAATACGGTGCAACATCTCCAGTTAAGACAACTCCAGTACAATCTGCATTTGTAAAGCCAGTAATTACCGTAAAAGAACCGAACGGTGCTTTAGCTGACGAAGACGAACAGCTAGAACAAGCTGAAAGAGAAGAAGACGCACAGAAGGTTAGAGATCAAGCATATATAAAGTCTCTTAATCAATATAAAGCGGCACTTGGTGCAAGATTTCCTTTAGAAAATGAACTAGAAAAATTTGCATCTGTAAATCATTTGTTTACATTTGGATGTATATCAAGCGAAGAATTAAATTTTCCTGATTCAACTTATAGAAAAGATGGTTTGAGAGAACAACAAATTACATTTAGAAGTGGTGGTTCAGCAGGAACAGGTAAACCTAGAACCTATGCAGAACAAATACACAACATAGATGTTGAATATTTTATAGACAAGGTAGAAATAGAAACTTATGTTGCACCTAATCCTAAAAGTAGAGGCACAAATTTTCATGTGATTAGATTCGAAGTTAGAGAACCTCTAAGTATGGGATTGCTTTTACAAACTATGCAACTTAATGCCAAGGCCGCAGGTTATGTAAACTACTTGGAAGCACCTTGGGCCTTAATAATGGAAACGGTTGGATTCACAGACGGAGCAACTACGCCAACATATGGTCCTAGAAGATTGTTTCCTTTAAAGGTAGTAAACATCAATTTCACTATTGATACAGAAGGAAGTCTCTATTCATTTATTTGTTCGCCCTTTAATGATGATGCATTTTCTGACCAAGCACAGAGTATTCCGGCAGATTTCAAAATATCAGGAGCAACTGTAGAACAAATGTTGCAGAGCGGATTGCAGAGTCTTGCAACCGGCTTAAACACAGCTATGTTAAAATCACGAGAAGAAAATAAAAATAGACAGGAAATAGATGTTGATGAATACATGATTATTTTTCCTGATCCAGACAAAGGAAGTGATGACTTCCTAGGTTTTGAAAAAATAGATAGCACTGCATTATCTGGAGATTTAGCATTTAGAGAATTTGATGTAGATGCCGCGTTTGCTACTGTTGATAATGCAAACGGGCCAACAGGTTACAAAAATTATTACGACCAAGAAGCACACGCTGGAGAATTTTCAAACATAACTTCTGCAGATATCAAAAGAAGTTTTGTTGAAGGCAGACTTGGATTCAGTGTCAAACGATCTAATCTTAGTGAAGCATTAAAGAAAAAATTTGCTGGCAGTAGTGGATATCAAAACTCAGTTGGTAAACAAGCTATCAATCCAGGAGATGATCCCTTAGGACAAGGTAATGTAAACTTTGGAAGACAACAATTTGTTCACAACAAAAAAACAGGAATAATGACTAGAAAAGGTACACAGATTGATTTAAAACAAAGAACATTTAATTTTAAAGCAGGAACCAAGATACAGAAAATTATTGAAGAAATTGTTTTGTTAAGTGATTTTGGAAAAAGGCTTACAAAAGAAGGCGTAACATCTAAAGATGGAATGGTAGAATGGTTTAAGATTGAATCACAGGTGTACGTGTTAGACAGTCCTGCAACAGAAAAAATCATGGGGCGACCTCCTAGAATCTATGTGTATAAAGTTATACCTTATAGGGTTCATAGATCAATATTTCAGATGCCCAATGATCCACCTCCGGGTTATGATGAACTTGAAGCACAAGCTGTGAAACATTACAACTACATGTACACAGGAAAAAATAAAGATATACTTGAATTTGAGATTACATTTGATAATGCATTTTATGGATCTATTGCAAAAGATCAAGGAAACAACAGTGGAAACAATCAGCTTTCTGAACAAGGAACAAATGTAAGACCACCTGAATATGAAACACAAGGTAATTCTGTAATTAATGGGACAGAAGGTCAAAAAGTTTTAAGTCAAAATGAAATGACAGATGAAATGATAGTTGCCGCAGGAAACCTTGCGGAGACATCAGAGGCAAAAATTGCAAGACAGTTTAATGATGCACTTATTAACAGTCCAGCAGATTTGATCACAGGTAGGATGACCATAATGGGAGATCCTTACTATCTAGCGGATAGTGGCATGGGTAACTTTAACAGCGAAGCAACATCTTTCATGAATTTAAATGCAGATGGAACTATGAACCATAGCACAAGCCAAGTTGATATTCTAATCAATTTTAGGACACCGGTTGACATAAGTCCAGAAGGAGTTAAATTTAACGGAGCTTCTATCGGAGTTAAGGACTTCAGTGGACTATATCAGGTAATTAGTGTTAATAATAGAATAGAAGGAAACGAATTTACGCAAGAACTTGACCTTGTGCGTAGAAGAAATTATGGATTCAAAGACAAGGCTGAATTCCTAGCACAGAAACGTGCTGAAGAGAAAAAGAAATATGAAAAAGCTGTTGCTACTGCTGAAGAAAGTGGAGACAAATATGATATTGCTTTTGCAAAAGCAGACCTTAATGCAGATGGTAAATTGACAGTAAGTGAAGAACGTGCATTCATGCAAATGGATGGCATAACAGATGACGATTTGAAAAATGCACAAATTAAAAAGCGTGGTGAAGCAGATGATGCCAGAAAAGCAGACGAAGCCGAGAAAAAGAAAAATCTGGAACTTTCGTTACAAGCACAAGATGATGCATATCTAAGGGAGTCTGGTATAAGACAATCTCAAACAACAACCACTAATACAAATGAAACAGGACCAACTTAATGGCGCAGATTAAAAGAACAGTAGGAGTACCCCAAAAGAAAATGCCACCTGGTCCGTTTGTGGCCAAGGTAATAAGTCATCTTGATCCAAGAAGAATGGGAACACTACAGGTACAACTTCTCAGTGACATTGTAAGTGGGAATGACAAAGACGAACCTGGACAATTATTTAATGCAAGATACTGCACTCCTTTTTATGGTGTAAACAATGTGCAGAGCAATGGTAAAAATCAAACATATCAAGAAAGCCAACAGAGTTATGGATTCTGGGCAGTACCACCTGATCCAGGCACAAAGGTGCTTGTAATATTCGCTGAAGGACAAGCTAATCAGTGTTACTGGATAGGTTGTATTCAAGATGAATACATGAATTACATGGTGCCTGATGGCCGGGCAACAAAAGACGCTTCAAGAATACACCAAGACACTGTGCCTAAGGATTACAAAGGTATGGAACTACCAGTTGGAGAATACAATAAAAAAATTACCACAGCCACTACAGCAAATCCAAGCGACTTTGAACATCCATACAATCCTAATTTTACAAACAAGTTGGCAACACAAGGTCTATTGGAAGACAAAATTAGAGGGCTTACAACAAGCAGTGCAAGGAGAGATATTCCTAATACAGTGTATGGATGGAATACTCCAGGTCCTTTAGATAAAAGAGATGGCGCACCTAAGGGTACTTATGGACCAGTAGGAGAATCAGTTCAACTGCATAGGAGTAGATTAGGAGGATCTAGCATTGTAATGGATGACGGTGATCCAGAAGTGTTTAGAGAACAAGCTCCTTTTGAAGCTCCGTCAAACTATAGAGACATAGGCACAAATCCCAATGAGCTTGACAAGGTAAATCAAGAGTATCCTTTCAATGAGCTTACACGAATAAGAACAAGGACTGGACATCAAATTCTTTTACATAACTCTGAAGATTTAATTTACATAGGTAATGGTAGAGGCACTGCTTGGGTAGAATTAACTTCAAATGGTAAAATAGATGTTTACGCAAAGGATAGTATCAACTTTAGAACTGAAACTGATTTAAACATAAAAGCTGATAGAGATATAAACATAGAATCAGGAAAAGATATTCATATTACAGCTGGAAGAAATTACAAATTAAATGTTAATAATGATAGAGATGTTAAAACAGGAAAAAATGAAACAACATTTGTTGGTTCAAACAAAAATGAATGGACAGGAGACAATCATGTTGTAGCAGTAGGTGGCGATGAAGATATTCAAATCAAAGGCACACAACGTTCTACTATACTTGGAGATTACAATCTACAGGTCAACCAAGATGGACATATTGCAATAAACGCCAACCTACATAGTAAAGTTGTAGGAGATGTAAGACACACAGTCAATGGTGCTTTTAATTTAAACACAGTAGGTGATAACAAATTGACAAGTGGTGCAAACACACAAATTAAAAGTGGCACTGACACAAAGATAGATTCAACAAGGAACACATCTGTGTTGTCCGGGGTGGTACACAAAGAAACTGCTTCGCAGATACATATGAATACTGCGGCTTTTACAGCAGGAACTTCCGATACAGCAGATTCAATAGGCGATACATTTACGAAGTCAGCTACAGACCAAGCTGTAGACGATGCAGATCAAATATTAGATAAAGATGGTAATCCCATAGATGGTTTAAAAGTTACAGCCGATGCAAACAGGGCCTTAGTGGCACAAGATGCTTCACGTCCTAGACGTATACCTAAACATGAACCATGGGAAGGTCACGAAAACTTCAATCCTGCAGGACATTTTCCAAGTGCAACAGCGGCGATTCAGTCGCCAAGCCCTGAAGTGAGAACACAATCACCTTTACTAGATAAGGATAGTGACATACCTGACTATAGTGAAACATCAGGAATATACAATGCACAAGATCCTTACATTACTAATGCTGAAGGACAAAGAGTAAAAGAAGAATTTGATATAAACAAAGTTTCTTCTAAAAATACAGATAACTCAGCTGGTAATCAGCCTGCGGATCCAGTACCAGTATCTGATATGAAAAGATATATGTTGGACCAACTAATCAAAGGACTTGGTTTAGATCCTGCAACTTGTTTACAATCAGCCAATCCTGCAGATTTACCAGCAGGAGCAACACCGGGTAATGCTCAAGCACTTGCAATGGCACTTGCCCAGGTACAAAAAGAATGTAACTTTGAACCTAGATCCGAGAATATGAATTACAGAGTGTCAACACTACAGCGTGTGTGGCCAAACAGATTCGGCGGCGCGGCAGGTAAGAGAAAAGCAGAGGCACTTGTTGCCGCTGGTCCACCAGCTATAGCAAATTCAGTTTATGGAAACAGAATGGGCAACGGAGGTCCTGAAACAGGAGATGGATTTAGATATAGAGGTAGAGGATTAATTCAAATTACCGGAACATTTAATTATAAGAAATATGGCAAACTTGCAGGAGTTGATATTTACAACAATCCTGATACAGCAAATGATCCAGAAATTGCAACAAAAATTGCAGTTGCATATCTCAAGAGTAAAACAGTAACTTGGACAGATTTTAATTTTGGTTCATTAGGCACACAGTTTCAAAAGGCAGTTGGATATGCCGGCGGACAAGCAAACACTAATGACAGGATTGGATTAGGAAAAGGTTTCTACAATCAAATTATTGCAGGAGAACTTACGCCTCTTGCCAGTCTTACTAAAACAGAACCTATCGACGTAGGTGCTGGGAAATCGCAGGTACAATAATGGCACTTAAAGTTTGTAGAGTAACAGATCCACTAAACACAGGACATGGATGCGATAGTACAACTACTCTTGCTACTCCAAGTCAATCTACAGTATTTGCTGAAGGTCTGTTGGTTTCTAGAAAAACAGATCCAACTGTTAGCCACGAGATACCTAGTGGTGATGAGTGTGGTTCACACACTGCACAAGTAAATGTAGGAGATCAAACAGTGTTTACAGTTGGTTTACCTACAGCAAGAGTAACAGATTCTACAGATAGCGGAGCAATGACAGATGGTGCTTCCACAGTTTTTGCCCAAGGACCAGCAGGATAAATATTGATATGGCAGATAATTTATACAAAGAAGTTTCGATAAAAGCAAAAAAGGAAACAAAACCTCCTGTAGCACAGCGTTCATATCGTGGCTTTTCAACAGTTAATCCTGAAAGCACAACATTTCAGCTGTTTGATCTTGCACTTATAAAACAGGATCTCATAAACCATTTCAATATAAGACAGGGCGAAAAGTTAAGTGATCCTACTTTCGGATGTATTATCTGGGACGCTCTTTTTGAACCTTTGACAGTAGATCTTAGAGATGCCATTACAGCAAATGTTACAAATATAGTTAATTTTGATCCAAGGACAGCGGCTACAGATGTTAAAGTAAGCGAGTTTGAACACGGTTTACAAATAGAATGCACTCTTACGTATCTTCAGTACAACATCAGCGAAAACCTACAGCTAAAATTTGACAAAGAAGTCGGTATTCTGTGATAGAATTAACTACTAGTATAATTTAAAATCATAAATACTGTTAGTTTAGTTAAAGGATAAAACATGTCATCTACTGACAGACAAAATAGATTATTATTAGCAGAAGATTGGTCAAAGATATACCAAAGTTTTAGAAACGCAGAGTTTCAAAGCTATGATTTTGACACTTTAAGACGTGCTATGATCAATTACCTCAGAAGAAATTATCCTGAGGATTTCAACGATTACATCAATACATCAGAATACCTTGCAATGATTGATATGATTGCCTTTTTAGGGCAAAACATTTCATATAGGGTTGATCTAAATGCAAGAGAAAATTATTTAGAATTAGCAGAGCGTAGAGAATCTGTGCTACGTTTAGCAAGATTACTTTCTTATAACGCAAAACGTAATCAAGCCGCAAATGGTTTATTGAAATTTGAATCAGTAAGCACTACAGAATCTATAGTTGATAGTAATGGTACAAATCTTGCAGATCAGACAGTAACTTGGAATGATCCTTCTAATTCAAATTGGACAGAACAATTTAGAAGAATACTTAATGCCGCTTTACCAGAGAATAATATTATTGGTAAGCCAGGTAAGACAGCCGTGTTAAACGGAGTTCTTAATCAAACCTATAGATTTACTCAAAGAACATCTGATGTCCCCGTGTTTAGTTTCAGTAAAGGAGTAGGCGGAGTGCCTACTACATTTGAAGTTGTTTCAACTGATTTAAATTTAGACAAAAAAATTATACAAGAAGAAATTCCGTTACCTGGAAACCAACTTTCATTTTTATATAGAGAAGATGGAAGAGGAAACGGTAGTAGTAACACAGGATATTTTGTACATTTCAGACAAGGTAGTTTACAAAATGGAGATTTTTCATTAAACAGCCCATCTGCTAATCAGAGAGTAAACATCGAAGCAGAAAACATAAATGATTCTGATGTTTGGCTTTACAAATTAGATACCACAGGTAACATTTCTAAAATTTGGACAAAGGTAGATTCTATAGAAGGTAACAATGCAATCTACAATAGTCTAAACAAAGGCGTGAGAGATTTTTACGTAGTTCAAACTAGAAAGAATGATGAAATAAGTTTAGTATTTGCAGACGGCACATTTGGTAATATTCCTAATGGTAACTTTAGGTCATTTTATCGTGTGAGTGCAAATAGATCAATGAACATAAAACCTGAAGAACTTACTGATATAAAATTAACAATTGATTACACAAGTAAAGCAGGAAAACTTGAAACTCTTACAATGGGTTTAGAGCTTAAAGATGCTGTAACAAATGCAAGTAGATCAGAATCAACACCAAGCATTAGACAAAATGCACCACAAACATATTATACACAAAACAGAATGATTACTGCTGAAGATTATAATATTGCTCCGTTGACTTCAAGTCAAGAGATTATAAAAGTAAAATCATCAAATAGAATAGCAAGTGGTATTAGTAGATATTTTGATTTAAAAGATGTTACTGGAAAATACAGTAGCACAAACCTATATGGTTCTGATGGTGTATTGTATAGAGAGAGCTATACTGCAAAACAAAATTTTTCTTTTTCAACACAAACAGATATCGAAGGAGCAATTGAAAACCAAGTTATACCTATAATACAAAGTAGAGCAATTAGTAATTTTTACTTTAGCAACTATGCAAAAATTATTGTTAGTGATCTTAATGCTCGTTGGAAACAAAGTACAAAGTCAACAAATAGATCAACAGGTTTACTACAAAATGTAAGTGACACAGCATATCAAGTTGGCATATTTACAGGCGGTTCATTAAAATATGTTGAAGCAGGAGCATTACTTAAATTTAAACCACCAGCAGGATTTTATTTTATAGGTAATGGAGAGTTGACAAGTGATGCCACAGCCAAAGGTGCAAGTGCTTACAAATGGGTGAAAGTGATCAGTGTTACAGGATCTGGAACAAGTGAAGACACGACTACGGGGGAAGGTCCTATTGTCTTTAATGAAATACTTCCTGCAGACAGTGTGTTAGAGGAAGTAAAACCTAAACTAGTTAAAGATGTAGCGAGTGATGTTCGTTTACAGATTATTGATCAGGTGTTTGCATACAAAACATTTGGCCTACGTTATGATCAAATAAACAGAATTTGGCGTGTGATTATAAATGAAAATCTTAACACAAAGGATGTTTTCAGTAATGGTAAGACTGGTGATGTAACAAACAACCAATTAGATGCAAGTTGGATTATCCTATTTGAAACAGATGGAGAAAAGTATACTATTACTAATAGAGGACTTCGGTACATATTTGAGAGTGATAAAGAGCTTACATTCTATTACGACAGTCAGAACAAAATATATGACTCTGCTACAGGACAACTTGTGAAAGATAAAGTTAGTATTATGAACTTTAACACACAGCCTGACGCACTATCAAATTTTAACAATGATATTAATTGGGAAATTGTAAAAGAATATAGAAATGCTGATGGTTATATTAACAGTAAAAAAGTAGAAGTAAGTTTCTTTGATTTAAATGATGATGGTTCAGTAGATGATCCAGATATTTTCGATGTTGTGGTTGACCCAGTTACAAATACTAATACCAAGTATGTGTTCTTTAAAAAAGAACTTACAAATCAAGGATTTAATATTTACAATTATTATGCAGGCGGTTCTGAAATTTTAGTCAAGTCTACAGAAACAGAAATAGGAGCTTACTCGCAATATACAACGGATCCACAGGTATTTTACATTGTAGATCAAAATAACTTTAAAATTCTTTCTGGAGGTGCTTTAAGTTTATCAAGTGATTATATTGCACACATTGGTAGAGATAATTTAAAATTTCATTATGTACACAGTGCAAATGAGTCAAATAGAATTGATCCAAGCGTCAGTAATATAGTTGATGTGTACTTATTAACTAGAACTTATGATACTAATTTTAGAAAATTTTTGGCAGGCAATTTATCAACGAAACCATTGCCGCCAAGTAGTGATGCATTGTTTCAACAGTACGGACAAAATATAAATTTAATAAAATCAATTAGTGATGAAGTAATTTATCATCCTGTTAAGTATAAAGTGTTGTTCGGATCAAATGCTGATGAAAGTTTACAAGCTACGTTCAAGGTAGTTAAAAATACAGAAAATGTTGTCAATGATAACGATGTTAAAGTTAGGATTATTCAAGCAATTAATCAATATTTTGCATTGACAAATTGGGAGTTTGGCGAAACATTTCATTTTACAGAATTAGCAACCTACGTAATGAATACACTTGCACCAGATATTGTTAACTTTATTATTGTACCAAAACAAGGTACACAAAGTTTTGGAAGTCTTTTTGAAATTAAAAGTGAAAATGATGAAATATTTGTAAGTGATGCAAAAGTGCAAGACGTAGAAGTAATTGATTCAATAACAGCTTCAAGAATTCAAGCCGCAGGAAATGTTATTACACAATCATCTACATCTTCTAACGTAGGAATTCAAAGTCAAGCATTGACTGTAACCTCCACATCTGCTACAACAACCACAACCTCTACTACAACAAGTTCAACAAGTTCAACCAGTTCAACAAGTAGTAGCAGTGGTTCTTCCGGATCATCAGGTTCAGGTGGTTCTTCCGGATCAGGAGGGGGTTCTAGCGGCGGTGGAGGCTACGGTTACTAATGGCTCAAGACGAAAATCCAATCGAAACTGGTCCTAACGCAAAAAGAAGAACTGCGGACTTACTTCCAAGATATTTCCGGACAACTGCGAATAAAAAGTTTTTAAGTAGCACATTAGACCAAATGATGCAACCAGGTGTTGTAGAAAAGGTTGATGGATTCATTGGAAGAAGAGATGCCAAGGCATGGACAGCATCTGATAATTATGTAGCTGATGTTTCTAATGATAGAGAAGCATATCAGTTAGAACCTGTTGCAACTGTAACAGATGATCTAGGAAATATTACATTTTACAAAGATTATAGAGATTATGTCAATAGTTGTAAAATAAGAAATGCAGATGTAACCGATCATAGTAAATTATCCAGTCAAGAATATTACGCTTGGGATCCACATATTGATTGGGACAAATTCGTAAACTTTAGAGAGTATTATTGGCTTCCAACAGGACCTACAAGTATTCCAGTATATGGCTCATCAAGAGAAATACAGAGTACCTTTAGTGTTACAAAACAAAGTAATACAGATAATGATAGTTATCTATTTTCTGATGAAGTAGCAGTTAGCAATCCTACACTTACATTGTATAGAGGACAATCATACATTTTTGATATTGATGCAGTAGACATGCCGTTTACTATAAGAACAAGTGCTGACAATACAAGTGATAGTAACATTTACACAAAAGGTGTTTCTAATCAAAACATAGACAGCGGTCAAGTAACTTGGGATATCGATCTTGAAACTCCTGATACTTTATATTATGTCAATTCAAATGATATAGAAGCGACTGGTTTAATTGTAATTAAGGATATTCGAGATAACACCTTTATAGATGTAGCACAGGATATACTTGATAAAAAAACATACAAAATGCAAAATGGATACGAATTATCCAACGGCATGAAGTTAGAATTTTTTGGTAATGTAACTCCAGAAAAATACGGCACAGGAAAATGGTACGTAGAAGGTGTAGGAAAATCTATAAAACTTATTAGCGAAGAAGATTTGGTAATTAGTGCATCTTATCTTTCTGACGTTGCTACAAAGTTTGATGCAAATGATTTTGATGCTCTACCATTTGACGATGCTATTTCATATTCTAACGTAAAAGATTATATTGTAATTAACAAAGCATCTAAAGATAGAAACCAATGGTCAAGAAATAATTTATGGACACACAAATCTGTTATAGAAACCACTGCAAAAATTAATGATGTAGAAGTTTCTATAGATCAAAACTTTAGAGCCACTAGGCCTATCATAGAATTTGAATCAGGTTTAAAGTTATATAACTTTGGTACAGAAGCAAAACAAAGTGTGGATCTTATCGATACGGTCACGAAAGATGTATTTTCCGAAATTGAAGGACAAGCTGGTTATTTTGTAGATGGTATAGAATTAGTATCTGGTATGCGTGTGTTGTTTACAGCAGATCCTGACAGTTTTGTTGCTGGTAAAATTTATGAAGTAAACTTTATTACACAAAATAATGTAAGGCAAATTGCTCTTAAGGAAACAACAGATACCACACCATTAACTAATGAAACAATTCTTGTTACAGCAGGAACAAAAAACAAAGGTAAAATTTTCTGGTATGACGGAAATAGCTGGTTAGCTGGGCAAGATAAATCACAAACTAATCAAGCACCATTGTTTGATTTGTATAACGACTCTAATACTGCTTTATCAGATCTCTCCTCTAGTACATTTAGGGGTAATAAAGTGTTTAGCTACAAGGTTGGTACAGGTATAGCTGACACAGAATTAGGTTTTGCTTTATCTTATAGAACAATCGAGAATAGTGGTGACATAACATTTGACTTTAACCTATTAAGCGATACTTACCAATATGAAGATGTGGCAGATGTTGTCACTGTCAGTACTGACACAGCATTGCTACGAAGATATCGATCAAGAGAAGTATTTGATAGTGTGTCTGGATGGACAACTGCTAACACAAAATCTGTTCAGCCAGTGATAAAACAAATTACAACAGGACCGAGAACAAATAATTTTATTATTGATCAATATAGAAACAGTGGCGATTTAAATGATTTAACGTGTAAAGTATATGTCAACAATGATAGAAAATATGCCAATATAGATTATGAAATTGATAGAATAAACAACTATGCTTACATTAGATTCTACAATGATCTAGCTGAAGATCAAAAAGTTGTTTTAAAAACAACAAGTTCAGCTCCAAAGAATAACATAGGTTATTATGAATTTCCTGTTAACTTTGAAAAGAATCCTATGAATGAAAATATTACTTCATTTACTTTAGGAGAAGTAAGCGATCACGTTGACAGTATTGTTGATAATCAACCTTCTTTTGCAGGAGTATTTCCAGGAGTCAGTAATTTACGAGATCTAGGAGATGTTTCTAAATTTGGTTTAAAATTTGTACAACATTCTGGACCAATTAACCTTGCTATTGTAAACTTGACCGATAAAGATTACAACATGGTGGAGGCAATAAAATTTGCTGGAGAAGAATACATAAAGTTCAAGAGAGAATTTTTAAGAACAGCAAACGATTTAGGTTTCGAATCATTTGATAAGGCTCATGTTGACAAAGTATTGTTAACAATGATGAATGATAAAACAAGTTCCGATCCGTTTTATTTTAGTGATATGGTTCCGTTCGGAGGCGACACTGTACAAGAAATAGAAATAGAAGATAGTTCACAAACAATTTTTGCTTTGACTAGAACAATTAATTTCGAAGAATTAAATGAAAAGGCAATTTTAATATATTTAGACGATCAACAGCTCATCAAGGATAAAGATTATACAATTAGCACTGACGGATTTATGCAGTTGATCAAAAAGGTAGCAGGTGGAGAAAAACTAAAGATTTATGAATTTGAAACAACTGATGGTTGTTGGATAGCTCCTACACCAACTAAACTTGGATTGTATCCAAAGTTCGAACCACAAATTTATTTAGATGATACCTACATCAGTGATGCGGCAGATTCAACAGGTCCATTTAAAATCTATGGAATAGATGAAGAAACTACTAAAGGCTACAAAAATAAATTAGGTTGGTTTTATCCTCTGTATACAGAAGAAGTAGCCGCTCAAGGTTATGATAAACAACAAGGTGGTACAGGTTTAGCACATACGCATAAATTTAAAGGCGATAATAGAGTTTTCTACATGCCAAACTCATCAATGAATCATGCTACATTTGATACAAGTGACTTTCCAGAATGGCCAAGTAACAGAGCTGTAATTCAAGGTCATGATGGATCTTTATGGAAATGTTTCGGAGACTTTAGAGACAAATTATTGTTAGACTTGGAAAAAAGAATTTATAATAATCTTAAACAAGAATATGCAGAAAACATCGTTGACATTGCAGATTTTGTCCCTAGTAAAACAAGAGGCACAGGTATATCAAGATATCAAATAGCAAAAACAATAACACCTGAATTTGCTAGATGGTTAGAAACAGTTGGGAATCCAGATTATGTAGATAATTCATATTTTAAACGCGGCAACAGTTTTACCTACAATTACAGTTTGACGTTTGGTCCTGATAATGTATCATTGTCTGGATTTTGGAGATCAATTTATAAAGATGTATACAACACTGATCGTCCTCATAGTCATCCTTGGGAATGTTTAGGACTTAAAATTAAACCAACTTGGTTTGAAACTACTTATGGTGCGGCACCTTATACAAGTAATAACTTATTGCTATGGGAGGATTTGAGTAAAGGTATAGTAAGAGAACCAAATAAAAAGATTGTTTATAGAAATAAATTTAAAAATCCAGATATTTACAATTATATTCCTGTTGACAAAAATGGTAACTTGTTAAGTCCATTGGATACAGGATATGCAAGAGGTGGTATAGATAGTGCATATAGCGATGATTTCAAGTTTGGTGATGAATCTCCTGTAGAAAGTGCATGGAGAAGAAGTTCACATTATCCATTTGCACTTATGAAATCGTGGGCAATATCTAAACCTGCACAAATTTTTGGCCTTGCTTGGGATAGGAGCAGAATAGTCCGCAACGCGGCAAATCAATTAGTTTACAAAGATACTAGTAAGAGAATAGAATTAAAACAAATCAAGTTTCCTAATAGTGCGGCAGATGATAACAGAATTAATACAGCAGGTTTTGTAAATTACATGCAAGGATATCTTGCACAGAATGAAACAGTAAGATTTAAAGATTATAAGGAAAAAGTATTTTGGTTAGAAAATAAGATTGGATCCAAGATTGCAGGCTTCAGTCAGAAAGATAAATTTAAATTAATTTTGGATAGTAGAACTCCTCTAAATGAAGGAAATATTTTTGTACCTGAAGAAAATTATCAACTTACCTTAGTATCAGGTGTACCCACAGCAGTTTATTCATATAGTGGTGTAATTGTAGAAAAATTACCAAGAGGCTTTAAGATTTCAGGGTATGATAAATCAAATCCAAACTTTACAATATTCAATCCTATTAGAAGAGGTTCTGATCAAGTTGTAAACGTAGGTGGAGTCAGTGAGACTTTCTTAACATTTGATACAAATAGATTATACGAGTTAGGACAAATAGTTGACTTCAATGGCACATACTATAGAGTAAAAGTTGGACACACTTCGGGAAATAGTTTTGATCCAGACAATTTTCAAAAATTAGCAGAACTTCCTGTAGAGGGAGGAGCAAATGCAACCTTTGCCGTTAACTTTGAAGAATTTCCAACGAACATTCCATACGGAACAGTGTATACAGAAGTTCAAGACGTGGTAGACTTTTTATTAGGATACGGAAAACATTTAGAATTTTTAGGTTTTACTTACAATACTTTTAATAAAGATTTAGAAGAAATAGAAAATTGGAGATTAAGCTGTAAAGAATTTATGTTCTGGACAACACAAAATTGGGGAGAAGGTGCTGTCCTTACTGTAAGTCCTTCAGCAAGACAGATTGAATTTTTTAAAGATTTTCATGTAGTTGATGACATCTATAACACGTATTATGATTACAGTTTGTTGAAAGCAGACGGAAAAAGATTGTTGGCTGATTTTGCAACTACTGAAAGAGATAATACAAATGCATTTGGTCTTTATGTTAAAAATACACAAGAAGGAATTTATCATTTAAAAATACCTGTTATACAGACTGAACATGCTGTAGTTTTAGATAACGAAACTGTCTTTGGTGATAAAATTTATAACAGAGCTCAAGGGTATAGACAAGAAAGAATTAGAGTAAAAGGTTACAGGTCAGATGGCTGGAATGGTTCTTTAAATGTTCCAGGATTTATTTTTGATGATGCAAAGATAGAAGAATGGACAGCATGGCAAGATTATGCTATTGGAACTTTAGTAAAATACAAACAGTATTTTTATGTTGCAAAAAATAGAGTAGTAGGTAACAGCACATTCCAAGACAAAGATTTTGTGATACTTAATGATAAACCAGTGCCAAGACTGTTAGCAAACTTTGATTATAAAGCAAAACAGTTTGCTGATTTTTACGATTTAGATAGTGATAACTTTGATGTTGAGCAACAAAAATTAGCACAACATTTGATAGGATATCAAAAAAGAAGATACTTGGAAAATATTATTCCGGACGATGTTAGCCAATATAAATTTTTCCAAGGAATGATTCAAGATAAGGGTACAAAAAATTCTTTAACAAAACTTTTTGATAAGTTAGGAAGTGCTAACAAAGATAGTTTAGAGTTTTATGAAGAATGGGCTATTAGATTAGGTAGATACGGTGCAACAACAGGCAACGATGTATTTGAAGTTTTATTGGATGAAGATCAATATAGGTTAGAACCACAAACAGTTGAACTTGTTGATTTTGTCAATCCACAGGACACAAGTTTAATTTATAGATTAGACAGAAATAATATCTATGTAAAATCACAAAATTATGATCACAAACCTTTACCAGTAAAATATTACAATGATGACAACATGTTTGTGCCTTCAGCTGGATATGTGAATCCTGCAGATATTTCAACTAGTCTTGCAAATTACAATGATATAGTTAACCAAGATATATCAGCATTACTTGTTGGATCATACGTTTGGACAGCTAAAGAAAAGAATCAGCTTACTTGGGGTGTGTATAGATATGTAAGTTCAACGTATCAAATTGAATCTATTACCGAATCAACAGATACAAGTTTTGCAGTTACAGTAAGCGAGTTTACTGATTTTGCAGTAGGCGACATAATTGGGTTGAATGATATAGACGATGCGACTAACGGTTTTTACAAAATTACAAATATTGAATTAAACAAACTAACTTGTGAAACTTCTGAACTTGTTCAAGATACTACTGATACATATAACGGAAAAGGTTTTGTTACAAGATTTAGATCATCAAGGGTACCTAGATTAGCAGATGCAAATCAAACTATTATAGATACAGGTAGAACAATACCGTTCTCACTTACAGGAGATAATGTTCAAACTGAAACAGTATGGGTAGATGACGATGATACTGGTAGATGGACAGTATTAAGAGCAAAACAGGTATATGAACTTAAACCAGATATTATTAACAAAAGTGCAGGAATAATTGATAGTACTGAAAAAGATTTTGGTGCAAGTGTTTCTGTAGCAGATAACAACAACTTGATAGCCATTACTGCTCCTAAGGATCTAAATGGTAGTGTTTATGTCTTTAATAGACCAAGTGACAATGTTGAACCAAATCTATTACAACAAATTGACGAAGCAACAAATTTATTTGATACAAACGGTGGGTTTGGTACAAGTGCTTCATTATCACCAGACGGAAAATATCTAGCAGTTGGTTCGCCTAATGCAAGTAATGTAAAATCCAAAAGTAGAGGTGATTATGATCCTCTACAAACTTATGCATCTGGAGATATAGTATTATATAGCGAACAGCTTTGGAGAGCAAAGCGAGTAGTAGAAGCACAAGCTGTACAAACTTTTGAAAACTTTGCATCAAATCAACAAAGTAAAATTGACGAATACAACACTAACACATCTCAATATCCAGATGTAGTGTACATGATGCGTGGAAATTATTCTATGCCAAATGATGCAACTGATCATATATTGATTAGAGCAGAAAAAGAACAATACGAAGGAACAAAGCCGGGTGATATCCTTACGTTGGCTTGGAACAGATACACGTCAACTACTCCAGCTGGTATAACACCTTTTAATAATGATCCTGTGTTAAATGAATCATTTATAAATGGACAACATACTATCGTAGGAAAAGTAGACAGAGTAATAGAAGTTATCAGTTCGTTAGCAACACCAGATGTTGGCGATGAATTAATTACAAATACAGCTAGATGTACAGTACAATACAGATACATTGACAATGACAACAAATTAATTTTATATTTGAATAATATTAATGGTGAATTAACTGATACAGGAAACATCTTCAAAGGTAATATTTTATTAGGAACTTACACAACTATAAACAAGATAGATGATAATTATCATGCAGGTTGGTGGTATGTCAATGTTGGAACTAATTTTAACAGCACTAACTTGGAAGAAAAAAATGCAAATCTTGTAGTAAGAAATATTACCTTAGAAAATGATATTGTTTCAAATCCAGACTATACAAATATTTTAGATGCAAAACAAAATCAAGACATCGCAACAGAACCAACAAGAGCAAGTTATTACTCAGTGTTAAGTCATACTCAAGGAGGCACAGAGGTAAGCGTTCTGGATTCAAGATGGATAGTACGAACGGAAGCAACTGCTGGCGCATCAGTGCAAGTAGGAGATAATTTCAGGCTCTGGGTAAATCAAATTTATGTTAGTGGTGTCAGACAAGATCCTTCAGCTATTAATTTATCATACGATTATCTAAATGATACGAATCATACTGTTAATGATATTTGGAATGGTTGGACTGATGTTAGGATAACAAATTTTGATAATGCTGGTAATCCTTTTCTTCCAATAGTAGGTGATACTGTTACCTGTGTAGCTACCGGTGGTACAGGAGAAGTAGCTTTTATTAAAAGAGATTTTGCAGTGGTCAGATTGTTTCTTAAAAATAAAACAGGAACTTGGTCAAAGGGTTCTGACTTCAATGAGCCAAGTGATGTTACATTTGTAGAAAATGACTCAACTGTTAGAACCATTGGACCTATCAATTCTACACATGTTGAAAATAGTGTATCAGGACCATTGTTAGTAGTAGACAAGGCTGAAACTATTGCTATACCTAGCACTATGTTTATTCAAGATACTGAATATTGGATTTACACGAGTAATACATTGTCTGGTATTACAGATACAGCAAATCCACCAGGCCCAATTAATTTAGATTGGACTCGTGTATATAATATTCCTGCATTAGCAAGTGGATATAAAACAGGAAATACCAATGAAGGTATTTTTGCAATTTATGAAAAACGTGGAAATACATATTTACAAGTAAATTATTATACAGTTCCTAATAGTGCATCTGGTAGAAAATTAGGACATCAAATTAAATTAAGACAAACCGGCGAAGATAGTTACAAATTATTTGTACATGCAAAAGGCGATGGAACAGGATATAATGATGGTAGAATTTATATATTTGATAAAGACAGTAGTAATGATTGGGCAATAGCAACTGATAATAATTACAGAGGGTTTTATAAAACTAGTGCAGTATATTTTGAAAACGATTTAGTGCGTGTAGGTAACACCATATACAAAGCAAAAACAAATCTTCTTGCTGGTCCTTTTGATATTACACAATGGACAGAAGTTTCATCTGGAGTTGACTTAATAGGATATCTACCAAACGATACATCTTTCAGTTTAACAGACAGTGTATTGGAACAGAATGACTTGGAAGAGTTTGGTGAAAACTTTGATGTAAGCAAAGATGCATCTGTTGTAATTGCTACTGCAAAATATATTAATAGAAGTGATAGTAGTTTACCAACAAGGAAAGTTGTAGTATATCGAAAAAATCAAAACCATTATGAATACAGTCAAATACTGGAACCTTTCAATACAACAGAAAATTTTGGAAGCACTATAGCAATAAGCAACGATGGAAAGAAAATTGCCATAGGTGCACCATTCAATAGTGATATTACTCCTAATGGAGGTGCTGTTTACATTTATACACAAAATGGATCTACATATAGTTTTTCACAAACAATTAGACCAGTAGATACAACACCAAATACAAGATTTGGTTTCAATTTAGACTTTGATGGAAATACGTTAGCAATTACTTCTAAAGGTGGTGACCTTGCTACTAATACAACATTTGATCAAAACTCAACAAAATTTGATGCAGGAAGCACACCATTTAGGGTCATAGATAATGATAGCGGATTAGTATCTGTATATGAAACTATAAATGATACATTACTATACGGACAAGATTTTGCATACGATGAAGACACACAAGAGTTTGGTTCTATAATAACAGTTAAAAACAATCATGTTTATTTAGGATTGCCAAAACAGGCCGTACAAATTAACAATAAAACTGATAGAGGAATGGTTGCAGAGTATAGAAAGCCTGCTGGAACAACTACCTGGAATGTATTAAGAAATCCTGTATTGCCTGTAGACACAAATAAATTAAAAGGTGTATACCTGTTTAACAAAACTGATAATAATTTAGTTGGTTATGTTGATTACATTGATCCATTGCAAGGAAAAATAGCAGGTCCAGCCGATCAAGAGATAAGTTTTAAAACAAGTTATGATCCTGCAAAATATACAATTAGCACAGTAACAGGAATAAATGCTAATCCTTTAGATTATACTTCTGAAAAGTGGATAGGAAAAATTTGGTGGGATATAGGAAGTGCTAAATTTATAAATCATCACCAAGGTGATATTACAGAGTCCACACAGAACTTTAACAAATTATTTACAGGTACAAAAGTTGATGTGTACGAATGGGTTGAATCAACACTACTACCTAGTGAATGGGATACGCAAAGTGGAACAGAGGCAGGACTTGCAAACGGAATCAGCGGTACATCAAAATACGGAGATAGTGCTTACTCTGTAAGAAGAAAATATGACACGGCGTCTCAAACATTTACAAATTTTTATTATTATTGGGTTCTAAATAAACTGACAGTTCCTAACATGGAATCAAGAACAATTAGTGCATTTGATGTTAGTAACTACATTTCAGATCCTGCTTCACAGCAATATAGATTTGTTGCTCCTTTGGGAGCAGATAGATTTGCATTATATAATTGTAAAAATCTTGTAAAAGGTAAAGATGTAGGTATAAGTTGGAACTGGTGGACTATTGAAAACCAAGAACAAAACACACACAATCAATACCAGCTTGTGTCAGATGGATTAGCAACGAGTCAACCGCATCCAGATATTGAACAAAAATGGTTTGATAGTTTAGTAGGTTTCGATTCAAATGAAAGACCAGTACCTGATATTGATTTACCTACTAGACAAAAATATGGAAACTTAAATGAACCAAGACAAAGCTGGTTTGTCAACAGGACAGAAGCAAGAAAACAGTTTGTAGAAAGAGTCAATGATGTTTTATCAAAAGAACTTGTTGTAGATGAAAAAGATCTTTCTGGATTAACAGCTATTGATCCGTTACCTACTATAGCAACTGGCAAATTTGATACAACATCTGATTCTTTTGCAGAAATAGGTTTTGTAAGTGTTGCAAGAGTCCAACGTGCTAGATTAACACTAGAAATAGAAAATGGAAATATAATAAATGTACTGATTACTGAACCGGGTGCAGGATACATTAATCCACCAACCTATGTTATATCAGATACCGAAGGTTCAGGAGGAGAATTAAAATTAATCCTAGATGCAAATGGTAGTATTTCTCAAGTAGATATACTGTCACCTGGGCAAAACTATTCTACAAATGCAAGTATAACAGTTAGAGAATTTAGTGTCCTTGTTACCAATGACGAAACTGTCGGCGGTAAGTGGGCGGTATTTGCCTGGAACGGTACAGAATATCTAAGGACACAAACACAATCATTTGATGTTAATAATTATTGGGAATACATTGATTGGTATGCTACAGGATACAGCAAGTTTACAACTATAAATTATCAAATACTAGGAAGTTATCAATTACCAGCGTTAGAGGATTCAATAGGCGATGTTGTAAAAATTCAAAATGTTGGATCTGGTGGTTGGTTATTATTGAAGAAAAAAGACAACCAAGTAGGTGTAGATTATACAGTAAATTATGATACAATCGGCAGACAAAATGGTACAATATCATTGAAACCAGGATTGTATGATAGTTCGAGCGAAAATATTGCATATGACGGTGCAAGTTTTGATAAGATATTTTATGATACAGAACCTATTGAAGAATTTAGAAGAATACTAGGAATTCTTAAAAATAAAATTTTGACTAATGATTTGCAAATACATTGGAACAATTTGTTTTTTGCAAGTTTGCGATATGTGTTTACAGAACAACCTAATGTTGATTGGGCATTCAAAACAAGTTATATCAAAGCAAAACATAATATTGGTGAACTTAAACAAAAAGTTAATTTCCAAAATGATAATTTATCGAGCTATGAAGATTATGTCAAAGAAGTAAAACCATATAAAACTAAAATTAGAGAATATTTAAGTTCATATGAAAAAATTGATCCTAGTAGTTCTGTTGTGACAGACTTTGATTTACCTCCTGTGTATAATGCAGACGCAGGTAAAATTATTCCGCAAAGCGTCCAAATTATAGATAATAAAGTACAAAGTGGCACCACAGATATTCAGAGATATCCAAGCAAACACTGGATTGACAATCTTGGTTTTGAACTTACAAGTTTTACAATAGCAGATGCTGGAAGTGGTTATACAGACATTCCTAAAATTAAAATTACCGGCGGTGGCGGAAGCGGTGCTGAAGCTCAGGCATACATAGGTAACGGTAAGGTTACAAGTGTTGTTGTCACAAAAGCAGGTAGTGGATATCTATCACAACCAACAATTTCAATTGAAGGATCCTTAGAAGACGGAGGAACACCTGCAAGATTAAGTCCTATTTTAGGAAGAGGAAAAGCAAGAAGTTTACATGTGCGTTGTAAATTTGATAGAGTAACTGGTACATTCCTATTCAGCCAACTTAATGAAACACAAACATTTACAAGCACACTAGATCAACAAATATTTGATTTGAAATGGCCAATGCAATTAAAGTCAACACAAATTAAAGTTACAGTAGAAGGTCTAGAATCTTTAAGGAGTGAATATACTTTCACAAATAAAACCGACACTTCAAAAGGTTATACTAGAAGTTATGGAAGAATAACATTCACTAATCCTTTAGAGTTAGGAAAGACAGTAATTATAAGTTATGAAAAAGCACCGGATTTATTACAAGCACAAGATAGAATAAATCTTTATTACAATCCAACAACAGGAATGTTTGGAAATGACTTAGGACAGTTATTAGACGGTATTGATTACGGAGGAGTTGAAGTAAGCAGTTACAGTTTTGGAGCAGGTACTGGATGGGATTCAGATGGTTGGTTTACTACTACATATGATACATTTGATACAACATTTGATGATGAGATATTCCAAATGGACGGCAGTACAGAAGTATTTAATTTAAGTCAACCTTTAGCAAATGGCATAGTATATAATGTATATTTGAATGGTGTACGTATTGATGATCCAAACTTTGGCACATCTAATCAAACAAATGAAAATGCTGTAATGTCAAGTATTACAGGTGATGGTACTACAACCACAGTTACTATAACAAATGATATACAAAAATTCAAAGCAAATGATGTTGTAGTATTTAGAAAAACAACATCTGATGGTGCATTTTTACCAGATCCTAGATCATATGACACAATATTAAGTGGAGGTGATTTACAATTTTCTACAGCCAAAGGTATAAATGCAGAAGAAATAATTATCGACGGTGATGGATTTGTTACACCAACCACATCAAAAGGTCCAGAAGAACAAGTTCCAGGACAAGTTTTAGATACGGTGGATATTAAAGTTTTCCATAGACCAAGTCCGGGTGGAAGTATTCTTTCAAGTAATTCTTATAATGCTGATGGCAACACATTTGAATTTGGATTTGGTGTAACGCCACAAAACAAAGAAGGCTTGTTTGTAAGATTAAACAATATAATACAAAATCAGAATACTTATACTGTAGATTACAGATTGAAAAAAGTAAAATTTATCTCAGCACCAGCATCAGGCACCTCAGTAAACATTATAAGTGTTAGTGGTAACGGTGAAAATATTATAGAATTTGATGAATTTATCGCAGATGGATCAACAGTTCAATATGTAACTAAAGCAAGATACACAAAAGATGTAGATTATTACGCTACTGTTGACGGTGAAGCTGTTGAATCTGTGCTTATACCTAGTTCAGATAGTACAGATGAAGATGCTAAATGTGTCATTGTATTTGGATCGCCTCCAAGAGATCAAGGGCTAATAAATTTTGCTGTGTACAGCAAAGTTGATAGTTTCAGTAAAATTGAAACACAGGAATTCACAGGAGACGGTTCGACAAGAATATTTACTCTTGCTAAAACGCCTTACAGTTCGAAACCAAACAGTCATAATGTCATAGTGAAGCAAGGCAACAAAATTTTAAATCCTGGATACAATCAACAGTTTACTGTAACAGCCGGAGTAAGAGAATATTTCTTAGAAATATGGCAAACACCTATAGGAAGTTTTGATAATTCTGATGTGCTTGTTCTTTTGAATGGAAATGAATTGAAGATAGCAACTGAATATAATATTAGACCTGCAAACAGTTCTGTAATATTGGAGCCGGGTATAGGAAATATAGGAGACATCCTAGAAGTTTATATACGGACAGATGGTGAGTATGCTTTTGGAAGCATACAAGTAATTGATAATCAAAATCAATGGGTAGATAGTGGAGCTGATTTACAGTTAAATGTAGCTCCTGGTATCGGAGAGAAGTTGACAGTGTTTACATTTAATAAACATGACATACAAGATTTTGAAAGAATTAATTATGATGTTGTAGCAAGGTCTACACTCGCTATAGGATCTGAAGATCATATACAATACAATCATTTGAAAGCTGGTTTAATTGAATTGAGATATCCAGCCATTGATGCACAATTTGTTTGGTTAACTATAAATGGTATATTGCAAACTCCTAGCGTAGATTATTACTTAACAGATGATAAAAAATTTATAAAATATGATGGTATTTTAAATGATAATGATGTAGTTGAGTTAATACAGTTTAGTTCACAAGGTCCAACAGAAATAAAATTTGGATTCAGCCAGTTTAAAGATATTTTAAACAGAAATATTTACAAGAGGCTTGGTGATGTTGCTAGTATGAAGCTTGTAAAAGACTTTGGTATTACAGACAAAGAAATATACGTAGATGATGCAAGTTCAATAAGTGCTCCTGATAAAACTAGTAGAATTCCAGGTATTGTGTTTATTAATGGAGAAAGAATAGAATTTTTGATCAAACAAGGTAATGTATTGAAGCAAATTCAAAGAGGCACACTAGGTACAGGTGTTCCTTTAGTACATAAAGCAGGTAGTGATGTGTTGAATCAAGGTATTCAGCAAACTGCTCCTTATGTAGATAGCACAATAGTTGAAAACTTTACGGGTGATAATTCAACAACAGTATTTGAATTAGGCTTTACGCCGACAAGTGTTAATGAATTTGAAGTGTTTGTTGCCGGAAAAAGACTAAGGAAAAATGCAATTCAAGTATTTGATCCTACAAAAGACCAAGATTCACCAGAAGCTGATATAACTGCACCAGCAGAATTTTCAGTGACAGGGACCACACCATATGTAACTTTGTTAAATACTCCTGTAAACAATGCAAAAATACAGGTAATTAGACGTCAAGGTAAGCGTTGGGCTGATCCGGGTGTTTCACTTAATGATGCGGAAAGTTTGGTAGCACGTTTCTTTAAGGCCGAAAAGGTGGAGCTACCCAAATAAATACAGTATAGGAAAATGATATGATAGACAACTTAAAAGAGCAAAATGGAGTATTACTGCAAGGACATATCAAAATCTCTGACCCTGTAAGTGGCGAAATCATTGTAAACAAAAGAAATGCTATTCATTATGAAAATATGAGTATTTCTTTAGCAGAAAGTTTAGCTAACGCAGGAGAAGGCTTTGTATACCAAATGGCCTTTGGTAATGGGGGTACAAGTATTGATCCAACAGGAATCATTACATACTTGACTCCAAACTCTACAGGTACAAATGCAAGTTTGTACAATCAAACATTTATTAAAGTAGTAGATGATCGAAGTGTTAATAACACAGACCCTGCTCGTAATAAGATAGAATCAAGACACGTAAGCGGTACAAATTACACAGACATTCTTGTATCATGCTTGTTGGATTACGGAGAACCAACAGGACAAGATGCTATAGATAATGCCACTAATGCAGATAGCTTATATGTTTTTGATGAACTAGGACTTGTGAGTTATAGTCCTTCCGGACAAGGTAGATTACTTACGCATGTTATTTTCCACCCGGTACAGAAAAGTTTAAACAGACTTGTACAGATAGACTATACAGTTAGAGTACAGAGTCTTTCAGGAATGAATGAATAATGGCTTACACGATTAATTACTCCGACAGCAACAAAGGAACTATTTCAATTGAAGATAGTACAATTAATCAGGCGACTAGCTTGGACATTCCAGGACGTAACACGACAAGTTATGGTTCAGTTATCGCAGAAAGCTTCTTGCATTTACTAGAAAATTTTGCAAATACAAGTGCTCCTAGAAATCCTATTCAAGGACAGCTATGGTACGATAGTTCAACAGGAGTAAACACTTTAAAGTTATATGACGGCACTGGCTGGATAAATGCTAGTGGATTGAAAAAAGGAAATACTGCACCAGATGTAGCAAACGCCTTGACAGGTGATCTTTGGTCAGATACTGATAATAATCAATTATATATTTTTACAGGATCAGGTTGGACACTGGTTGGTCCAGAATATAGTGATGGTTTACTTACAGGATCAAAGCCGGTTGTAGTTACAGGTAAAGATGAAATTAATTATACAATACTACAAGTAGAAGTAGCAGGTAATCCTGTTGCAATTTATTCTACAAAAGAGTTTCAACCGAAGACAACTATTGTAGGATTTACGACTATTAAACCAGGAATAAATTTATCTTCAATTGATATTGGAGGAACAGGTGTAGGTAAATTTTATGGCACAAGTGAAAAAGCTGAAAACTTACTTGTAAGTGGAGTAACGGTCGCGGCTAATCAATTTTTAAGAGCTGATGTAACAAGTACATCAAATGAACAAATTGTTATTAGTAACAACAAAGGTATACAAGTAGGTCAAGATGCTATTGTAACTTTTGATGTTCAAGGGACGTCAGGTGTTATAACAAACTTAACTTCAGGTGCACCAATTGATTTCAAAGTCAATAATTTGGGTACACAAGCAAACGTAATTAGAATTGACTCTACAGAAAAGGTTGGCATCAATACTTTGTCACCTGCTGAAGCACTAGACGTTTCAGGATCGATACAAACAAGTAATAATCTTATTGTCCAAGGTACAACAGATAGTGCAAGTATAGGCACAGGTGCTGTCAAAATTTCCGGCGGTGTTGGTATTGCTAAAAAACTCTGGGTAGGTACAGATTTTAATGTTGCTGGAACTAGCACAACTGGAACTATACTTCCAAGTGCAACACAAACATATAACTTAGGTACAGCAGAAAATAGATGGTCGAGCGTTAATTCTGTAGAATTTAGAGGAAACTTAATAGGAAATGTTACAGGTACAGTCACAGGTGGTGCCGCAAACGCTAATAAATTAACTAGTTCAAGCACATTTGAATTGTCAGGTGATGTAAGTTCTAATCAGATTACCTTTGATGGGCAAACTGGTGGAACAACAAAAATATTTAATACTGCCATAAGCAATACGTTTATTGCAAATAAAACGTTAGTTACAACTCCTAATAACGATGATGAAATCATTCTTAATAGAATATCTGGTGATGACACAGGTGTGTTTAAAATTTCTCAACAAGCATTAGTAAGCTCAGTGCCAACTATACCAATTGGTACTATTGTGCCATTTGGTGGATTAACTATCCCAGGAGGTTGGTTATTGTGTGACGGAAGTGAAGTATTGATTGCAAATTATCTTACACTTTTCAATACAATACAATATCAATTTAAAGATCAAAGCCAGGTAACTTCGGGTAGATTTGGTTTACCAGATCTAAGAGGTAGATTTCCACTTGGTGCAGATAACATGGGCGGAACAAGTGCAAACAGAGTTACAGATGTAAACGCAGACACTGTAGGATTAGGTTCTGGTTTTGAAGATAGAGTAATTGATGTTAAAAACTTACCTGAACACGAACACGATTTAAGATCACCTAAAGGTGCTCAGTTTTATGTTATACTTGATGACAGTGGTGTGCCACAAGATGCTGACACTATACAATATGATGCTCCTACAGGTACTAACGCAGGACAGGCAAGAACTTCATCAGGAGGTGTGCTTAACAGAAGAAATATTCAGTATAATCAACAAACGGGTGTTGAACAATATGAAACATTTGACATTACAGAATTAGGTACGCCATTAAATTTAATGAATCCGTTCTTGTCAATTAACTATATAATTTACACAGGAGTTGGGGGCTAATGGCATATCAAATTAATAAAACAAGTGGAGCACTTTTAGTCAATCTTGCAGACGGTCAAATAGACACAACTTCTACTGATATAACTTTAATAGGAAAAAATTATTCAGGGTTTGGTGAATCCATAAATGAAAACTTTGTAAAAGTTTTAGAAAATTTTGCTAATTCATCAGCTCCAACAAATCCTTTAGCAGGACAAATTTGGTGGGATACTGCTTCATCAAGAATCAAAGTTTATACAGGTACTGCCTGGACTACAGGCGGAGGTCCTATTGTACAACCTACTAGACCTGACATGGTTGCAGGTGATATGTGGATTAATAATGAATCAAATCAATTATACTTTTTTGATGGAACAGATTTAGAACTTGCAGGTCCTATATACAATGCTTTCCAAGGACGTTCAGGGCCACAGGTTGTTACTGTGCTTGATAACACAGGCACAAGCAGAACTATTGTTAAGTATTGGGTTGGAGGAACACTTGTAGGACTTTGGAGCAAGATTGCATTTACTCCACAAAATATAGATACTATTCCTAGTTTTACTGGTGATGTTGCAAAAGGCTTTAATGTTGTCGACGCAGATTTTGTGTTTGCTGGTACAGCCACTAGAACAAATTCACTTGTAGATGCCCAAGGTGTTATTAGAACAGCCGCACAGTTTTTAGCAAGTGATTCAGATGACTCCACAAGTGGTGCATTATCAGTTAGAAATAATAACGGGATAACAATAGGTCTTACAGACAACAATGTTATTAAAGTAACAAATCTCGGAGTTGTAAGCGAAAACAACGTATCAGGCGAAAATTACATAATTAGAATGACAACAAGTCTTGGTAAGAGAGATGCTGTTACTATTAAGTCTGCAACTAGCAATGTAGGAATTTACAACGATGATCCACAAGCCACTTTAGATGTAGGTGGTGATGTTAGGATCAGTGGTAATCTCGTAGTGAGCGGTACGCAAACAAACATAGACGTTGATACTTTGCGTGTAAAAGACAAACAAATTGAATTAGCTAGAGGTGAAGATAGCACAATTTTAGATGATTCACAGGTTGACGAAGCAGGTATTGTTGTACAATCCAGTGGCGGCAACAAAGAATTTATTTGGAGAAACTCAACAAACGCCTGGACAACAAACGTAAGTTTGAACATGACAGGTACTGCAAAATTAAAATACAATGGCGTTGATCTTATTGACGGTACAAGTGCTCCGGGTATTACTTCAATTGGTAACTTAACATCAGCAAATATAGGAAACATGAGCTTTAGTGGTATTACTATTGCAACTGGTACTAGTTCAGGTAGCAATGGTTTATTACTAGATTTAGCTGGCGATATAAGCCTAAATACATCACGTAAGATTAGAAACGTCCAAGATCCTGTATTGGCACAAGACGTTGCTACAAAGGCCTATGTAGATAGCAGTATTGATTTAGAAGTTATTCCTTTGACATTAGATATTACGGGATTGGGTGCAGGAGGTACACTAAACACCAATATTGCAACAATTATAAACGATATTGCTCCTGCAACTGTAAAAAGAGATGGTACTGAAGCAAGAGTGCATTGTACATCAACTGTGGGTGCAACTGCTACTCTTGAAGCCGCGAACTTGAATTCAAGTTTCAACAAAAGTTTAGAAACAGTGCAAAAATTAGATGGAAGTGGTAATGATGACGGTTCAGCTTCTGTAATTGGAGACGCAACATTTAACAATGTAACGGGTGCAATTACGTCAACAGTGGCAAGATCACTTAAATTATTTAGAGTAAACAATGGATCCTGGGAGTATGTGCAAGACTTAACTCCGGGCAATTTAATATAAATACATGTAACACATGATTAGGGGTTAATAAATGGCGTACATAATAAACTTAACAAACGGTACACAGTTAACTTCTGTAGAAGACGGTACCATTGATCAGAGTACAACGCTCAAATTAGTGGGTAAAAACTACGCTGGTTACGGTGAAATACAGAACGAAAACTTTGTGCATTTGCTAGAAAACTTTTCAAGTGCTAATCAGCCTGCAAGTCCTTTATCAGGACAAATTTGGTTTGATAGTGCAGTTAAAAAATTAAAATTTTACGACGGAACTAAATTCCGAACAACAGGTGGTGCTGAAGTATCAACTACTCAACCAGTTGGATTAACAACTGGAGACTTTTGGTGGGATACAACTAACAACCAATTATATGCACAAGACTCAGCAGGTGGATTTGTCCTAATCGGTCCACAGAGTATAGGTGATACAGTTTCTGCAATGGTTACCGGGCAGGTACGCGATACTGGTGGTCTAAACAGAACGATTATCAAAGGTACAGTTGAAGATGCTGTAATTTTTGTTATAAGCAGTGCAGAATTTACGATTGATGCAACAGATACAAGTAATACTATATCAGGATTTGATACAATCAGGCAAGGTGTTACTTTAAGGAATACAGGATCAGGATCAAACGGTATTACTTCTAGTGCCCATAGATTTTACGGCACAGCTACAAACTCTGAAAGATTAAACGGACAACCTGCCAATGCTTATGCACTGGCTGGTAACGCAAATTTCACAAGCGTTGTGCGTTTTGGTGATGACGGATACACAGTAGGTAATGCAAATGATTTAAAAATCTTTATCGATAGTACAGGTACAGGTAACGAAGGTGTAATACAAAACACCACAGGACAAAAAATAAGATTTAAAGTACAATCATCTGGCGGTGTAGCTACTGAAGTGTTTGAAATACAGGCTGTTGGACTAATACCAACAGTAACAAATACATTTGATATTGGAGATGTCAATTACAAATGGAGAAATATTTACGCAACATCATTCAATGGGTTGGCAACAAACGCTGTAAACTTACAGGTTGGTTCAAACTATAGAACAGGTGATGTAAATGCAACAAACAATACTGTTGCAGTAAGAGATTCAAGCGGTAATTTAGCCGCGAATACGTTCAATGGTATATCTACATCAGCCAAATATGCTGACTTGGCAGAAATGTACGACACAGATCAATCATATCCTGTTGGTACATGTATGGCAATAGGTGGAGACAAAGAAGCTACAGCAATTGACAAAGCAGATAGTGATATATGTATAGGCGTGATAAGTACAAAGCCTGCATATTTAATGAATGCTGAATCAGAAGGACAAGCTATTGCACTTGTAGGAAGAGTACCGGTTAGAATTACTGGGCCTGTTAAAAAAGGCGAAACAGTATTTGTAGCTAAGAATGGTACAGCAAGTGTTGATGGTGAAGGCCAAAGGGTTGGTATTGCATTAGAAGATAACGACAGGCACGAAGAAACATTAGTTGAGTGTATTTTAAAGTTATAAAGTATAAGGAAGTATTATGGCAGTAGGCGATATAATTACAGCGGCAAGGTATAACATCATACGTGCAAGGATTGCCGCAGTATTAGGTTTAGGATCAGGTGATGAAGGTTACGGACAAGCAGTAACAAGTAAAACTATATCCGCGGGAAAAACTGTGACAGCAACAGACATGGAAGATTTATATTCTGACATGGTAAAATGTAGAGTGCATCAAACAGGAACCACACCAACAGAAATTGTAGAACCTTTGATAGGAGATACAATAGAAGATTCTAATACAGTAACCAAAAAAGGTTATGTACAATACGAAACATTAAGCGTAACTTGTCAATCATCAAGATTACTAGCTGATTCGTCTCAATTAGGTTTACAAGCAGGTACATCAAGTGTTAGAACTGCAAATTGGTCTACAGATATAAACCATATAGTAACTGTAACTTTTGGAGGATACTCTGTTACAAACGGAGATGGTACAGTAACAACAATAAGTGGTGCAGATCACATGCGTGTGTTTTTCAATGCAGGCGGAACAATCAATTTCAGCGGTACAATTGGTCCTGGTAGTTCAACAATCAACAATGACTGGAGAAACTTGATGACATCAGTTGGTACTGTAGTATTTGATAGAGATAATACAAGTAACGGCTCAACAGGAACATCATACGGTTATGTAAATTTACCTACAAGCTATGTTACACTTTTCAATAAAACTGCAAGTGCATACGGAGCCAATGATTATCTAATTGAAGGTCAGAAGAATGGCGCTGTGTTAACTTTTAGAATTACATTCAATGAAGACAAAGGACCAAATCCAAACTTTGATGAAGCTGTAACAGCCACAACCACAAGCACAGTTCAATTAAATCGCCCAAATAATTCAAATTCAGTTAATATTGGGGCACCAGCTTTCGCAACCACCGACAATTTATAAGGTTAAATATACTTACTATTATATAGGAGTATAATTATGGACGAGTCTTTGGAAAAAGCACTAGAATTTTCCAATTACATGGTTACCTTAAACAATCAAAAAAGGATTCTAAAAGAAGAATACCTTGAAAGTTTAACAATGTATCAGAATGGTGGAAAGTTTACCATTACCAAAGAATTCTTTTCATTCATCTGTAATCTACATAGCCTTGGAGTAGACAAAAGTGTAGTGATAGATGATAATGAAAATCCTATTCTAATTGATGACCTTTCAAAATTCATGGAAGACATGAAGATTCAATATGTAGAAGAATCTTACAAGTATTTAGAAAAGTATAAGAAGATGGTAGACAAAAGAAGTGTGGAAAGTTTAGTTGATGTCTAATGGAGTTTTATGCTTTGCAAATAATAATGGAAAAATTGACTATTTAAAACAAGCAATATTCCTTGCAACTAGAATAAAAAAACATTTTAATCTCCCTACGTCATTAGTCACGTCAAGTAAAAGAGATCTTGAACATGTATACAAAAAAGATCTTGCTATTTTTGATAAAATAATAGAAGTAGAAGATAATAACGAAAATCAAAAACGATATTATGATGGATCGCTTACGTACAAGCGTTTATATTTTAAAAATGCAGGAAGAATTAATAGTTTTGATCTAAGTCCTTATGAAAACACAATGGTTATGGACACGGATTTTGTTGTCTGCAATGATAAATTGTTAAATGCTTTTAATCTACTACCTGATTTTCAAATTTATCAGAAAGCTGTTGACTTGTGTCCTTGGAGATGTTATCCGGAATTTACATATATTAATGATACAGGCATAAAATTTTATTGGGCTACATGTTTTTTCTTTAGAAAGACTAAAGAAACAAAATTATTCTTTAATTTACTAAAAAATTTAAAAGAAAATTGGTTACATTACAGCAAAATTTACAATTTAGGAAGTAAAAATTTTAGAAATGATCATGTGTTCAGCATTGCTATTCATATTATGAATGGTTTTACAGAAAGTGACTGGGCAAAAGAACTTCCAGGAACTATGTATTACACTCTTGATAGAGATCATGTTGTTAGTATGGACAAAGATGACATGAAATTTTTAGTTGAAAAGGAAAATTATTCAGGTGAATATACTTTAGCTTCAACAAGAAAATCAAATGTGCATGTAATGAACAAGTTCAGTCTCGAAAGGATCATATCATGAAAGGATATATGATGTTTGCTAGAGGTAAGAACTATGTGCAACAAGCATGTATGTGTGCTATGAGCCTTAAAGCAACACAAGAAATATCTAATGTTAGCATAGTAACTGATGACACTATTCCAAGCAAGTATAAAGGACTTTTTGATCATATTTTTAATGTACCTTGGAGAGATGATAATACTTTTTACTGGACCGAACATCGTTGGAAAGTATTTCACCTAACACCATACGAAGAAACTGTTGTATTAGATACAGATATGATTTTCTTAAATGATGTAAGCCGTTGGTGGGAATATCTTAAAAATTATGATGTTTGTTTTACAAAAAATGTTTACACATATAGAAACAATTTAGTAACAAGCGATTATTATAGAAAAGCGTTTACAAAAAATAATCTTCCTTTATTGTATTGTGCATATCATTACTTTAAAAAGAATGACGTAGGATACAAGTATTATCAAAAGTTAGAACAAGTATGTAAAGAGTACGAAAAATTTTATGAAATATATGTCAAAAAACACAAACCTGAAACTATAAATGCAAAAGGACAAAAATGGCAACTGTCAAGCATGGATTTGAATCATGCTATTACAGTGATAGATGAGAACATTGAAAATTACACACATCCTGCATTAAATTTTGTGCATATGAAAAGTAAAGTGCAAGAATGGCATAATCCTAACGAAGACTGGATGTCAATGATTCCTTTTTATTTTACAGATAATTTACAGCTGAAAATAGGCAACTACACACAAAAAGATATTTTTCATTACACGGAAAATAAATTTTGTGAAGAAAATATTTCTAAGTTTGAAAGCAAGGTATTATGAAACACGTAAAGGTTCATACACAACAATATGTTTGTTTTGATAATAAAACAGGACAAATTTTTAGCATTGGTCCATCTATAGAAGATGGTTATTCCTTTATTGAGGTTACATATTCTGAGATAGAGCCAATTAAAACATTAAAAGAAAAAATGACAGATTATGTTGTAGTGTATAACAGGAAAGAAAAACAATTCAAGCTAAAGAAAAATATAATATTACAAGAACAAGATTTTTACCAAAAAATAAGTTCTTTTGTTCCAAAACAAGAATATGATGTAATGCTTACTATTGACAAATCAGCTAAAAAATGTTACATTAATACCGATGAAGAACTGTTAGAAATAATGAAAAAAACAAATGTGGACCTAAGAAAACAAATTACTTTTAGTTTTACAAAGAAAGATGATCCACATGTATTATACAATATGAAAACGTTTGATATTGATAGCAGTAAAAAACAAGAATTTAAAATTAAAGAAAAATTTGACATATACACAAATAGTGATATGGCAAGATGTGTTTACAAGGAAATATAATGAAAGTAAAATTAGCAGAATTAGACATAATATACCTAAGCTATGATGAACCAAATGCAGAACAAAACTATGCAGACTTATTAACTAAAGTTCCTTGGGCAAAACGTGTTCATGGTATACACGGAAGCGACGCGGCACACAAAGCATGTGCTGAACTCAGCACCACAGATAGATTTGTCACTGTGGATGGTGATAACACCATAAGACAAGAATTTATTAATCAAGTTTTAGACTTCGACGAACACACTGACTTAGAACATAGTGTAATCAGTTGGTGTGGTAGAAACAGTATAAATGGATTGTTGTACGGCAACGGTGGATTAAAATGTTGGCCTAAACAATTTGTGCTTGATATGAAGACGCATGAAAATGCAGATCCTGACAATCCTCATGCACAGGTTGATTTTTGTTGGGACATAAATTACATTCAACAAAATAGTTGCTACTCAGATGTACATAATAACACCACGCCACAACAGGCATGGCGAGCAGGATTTCGTGAAGGTGTAAAGATGGCACTTGATAGAGGTGTCAAACCAACCAAAGAAGAATTTTTAAATGGACACTGGAAAAATTTGCATAGGCTTTGGATATGGTTAATGATAGGCTCTGATGTAAAGAATGGTAATTGGGCAATACTAGGTGCCAGAGAAGGATTAAACATGACAATGCTTTCTGATTGGGATTATGTACAAGTAAGAGACTTTGAATATCTTAATGAGCTTTGGGGAGGTAGAGATTCAATGCCAGAAGATATACTGCATCAAGAGATATGGAACCAAGGTACAGAACTTATCAATGGTTTAGATATTCCAATATCAGTGCAACCTCTTAATGAAGAACAAAGTAAATTTTTTAAAACAGTGTATCAAAATCCTTCCAGGAATAGTAATCAACAGTTTATCGATATAGAATGAAATATAATAGAAACATAAAAGGCAACGAGCTTAGAAAAATAAATGGCAAGTACGAGTCAAGGTACCTGCACGATGCTGAATATGTTTTTGATTCTCTAAACAAAGTTAGTAATAGTTTTTGTTTAGCAAAATGGTATAATGTAAGTATTCATTTGCCTACTGGTAAAACACACAGTTGCTATCATCCTAAAAGTCATCACATACCCTTAGAAGAACTTGAAAAAGATCCAGGAGCATTGCATAACACAGAACACAAGAAAAAACAACGTAAGTTAATGCTCAACGGAGAACGTCCTAAAGAATGTAGTTTTTGTTGGCAGGTTGAGGATCATAGCACACAGTTGAGTGATAGAGCTTACAGAAGTAAAGATGTTTTTAGTGAGGAATTAATTGAAGAAGCAAAGCAACTAGGATTCGAAGGTAACCCTAATCCAAGATATGTAGAAGTAAATTTCAATCAAGCATGTAATTTTAAATGTGCATATTGTTCGCCAGTTTTATCTACCGAGTGGAAAAAAGAAATAGATAAACACGGTCCGTATGCTTTACAAGATAGAAAACACAATGATATGACATTTATGGATAAGCCTAATAATAGTCCGGATAACCCTTATGTAAAAGCATTCTGGAAATGGTTTCCTGGGATTTATCCAACACTGCAAACATTTAGAATGACGGGCGGCGAACCTTTAATGGATAAAAATACTTTTAAAATATTTGATTATGTAAAAGAAAATCCTAAGGAAGATTTACATTTGAGCATAACCAGTAATTGTTGTCCTCCAAAAGGTCAATGGGAAAAATTTATGCAAAGCATGGAACAGATATCTCAAAACGTAGATCACTTTATGCTATTTTGTAGTTTAGATAGTTGGGGAGAACAAGCTGAATATATTAGAAACGGAATGGATTTCACTACACTTTTAAACAACGTAGAAGAATATCTTAAGGTTTGTAACAGGCATAGTCTTACATTTATTATAACTTTTAATGTGTTAAGCTATAGCGGTATATATAATTACATAAAAAATATTTTACAATTACGCAGAAAGTATAGTCACGATAGACAAATGATTTGGTTTGATATTCCACAACTTACTAATCCTGATTTTATGAATCCTAAACTTTACAGTCAAGGCACAAGTGAATTGACCAAATGTATTGAATTTATGGAGCGTAACAAAGATGGCGAAACTGAAAAAGAGTTTCAAGGATTTTCAGATTTTGAAATTAAGAAAGTTCAAAGATTAATTGATTGGATAAATGCACCAACTAAATTTGATAACAAAACTGCAACAAAAAATTTTGTTAAATTTTTTCAAGAGCATGATAAGAGAAGAAACACAAATTTTTTAAATACTTTTCCTGAAATGGAAGACTTTTGGATGGACTGTATAAATGGATAGAGTTGACCATATTAAAGAAGTAAGAGATAAACTTAATGATGTAGGTTGTGGTTTCTGTGCAATGAAATGGTTACACGAAACCCTGTATCTACATACGGGTGATAATCATAGTTGCTATCACCCAAGACCACAGCATATACCTTTAGCAGAAATAAAAGCTGATCCTAGTGCATTACATAACACCAATTGGAAAAAAGAACAGCGTAAAAAAATGTTAGAAGGCGGACGGCCTGAAGAATGTTACTATTGTTGGAACATAGAAGATCTAAAAGGAGATCATATTTCTGATAGAATGATTCATAGTGCTAGTGACTGGGCAGAGCCAGAGATTGAAAAAATATCTAAAATGCACTACACAGAAAATATAAATCCAAAGTATTTGGAAGTATCATTTGGTAACGGCTGTAATTACCGCTGTGGCTATTGTTGTCCACAAGCAAGTACAATGTGGATGGACGAAATTAAAAAACACGGCAATTATGATTTAACCTACAATCAGTATGGAATAGAATTTTTAGATAAAGGTAGATATTATGCACCTAAAGACGATAATCCTTACATAGAAGCATTTTGGAAATGGTGGCCCGATCTAAGAAAGGATTTACACACGTTGAGAATAACTGGCGGCGAACCTTTAATGAATCCGGGTGCTATGCAGTTTTTTGATTTGTTAGAAAAAGAACCTGCACCACAACTTGAAATAAGTTTAAACAGCAACTTGGGTGTTACAACAGCTAAGATAGATAGATTGTTTGATAGGATACAGAGTCTGCTTGATAAGAAAAAGATTAGGAAGTTTAGTTTGTTCACAAGCATTGAAGGTTGGGGCGAACAGGCAGAATACATGCGTACTGGATTAAAATGTGATCATTGGGAGAGAAACTTTGTAGAAGCAATAAACAGAGGTTTCAAGGTCAATATCATGTGTACCTTTAATGTGTTGTGCGTTGCAACATTTACAAACTTTTTGACAAAGGTTATCGAATGGAGAAAAAAATACGGTGAACAAAGCCTACAGTTTGATACTCCTTATCTTAAGGAACCGCCTCATTGGATGATAAACATTTTGCCCAGCCAATTTTTACAAGAGATGGATAATAATTTACAGTTTATAAAAGATAATAAAAAATATTTTGATCCTGTTGAATATGAAAAAATGAAAAGGGTTAGAGATTACATGTATCAGAATCCTGTTGATGAAAATAAAATCAAACAAGGTCAGCGTGATTTTTACAGTTTCTTTACAGAAAATGATAAGCGTTTAGGAACAGACTTGCTAAAGACTTTTCCGATGTATTCAGATTTTTATTATTATTGCCAAGGAGTGTATGAACAATGGAAAAGCTAAAGGCAGTGATAGTAGGAGGTTGTAGCTATTGTGCCGGCGATGAACTTGCAGGCGAATTATTGGTGCCCGGTTATACAGATAAGACATGGCGCCCAGGATTTGAGGATAGAGAATTGTATGAAGTCCTAAGACTACAGATGCGTCCATCACACAAGAAGTTTAGAAAATACTTACAAACATGCTTGGAAAGATCATGGGTAGGACATCTGGATAAAATGACATCAGTTCCTGTAAAAAATATTTCAAGAGGCGGAGCTTCTAATCAAGAAATTTCCTATAGATTAATGAAGGATGCTGTGGGCAGATGCAAAAAATCAAAAACATTAAGAGGATATTTGTATATCTGTTCCTTATCGAGTCCGGCAAGACTGGCTATTATGAACAGTGATGACAAACACAATATTAGCACAATAAACATTTCAAGAAGTATTAGCGACATGTCTTGGTACATACCAGGCGCAGAAAAGTTTGTTGAGAAGATGTATTTTGCTCACGACGATGATGATTTTTTATGGTATGCAGTATCAGGTGTTCTTGCTTTACGTGAATATATTACAATGCACGGAGGATACTTTATGATTGTTGACACAGGACTTTGGCACAGGTTTGTTAATGAATTAGAAGATAAAAGATTTGCAAAACAATTAGAAAGTTTACTTAATGCTAATTTAAATTTTTTTGCTGTTGCAAGTACGTTTAGAAACCTATCAGGAGGACATGTTGAAGAAGCGGCTCATAAAAAATTTGCAAATGTAGTAAAAAAGGCCATAGAGAAGAAATACAATGTATGATATTGTTTTTATAAGTTATCATGAACCTAATGCAGAAGAAAATTTCAACGACTTGTTTGAAAGGTTTAACAAGGTAACAATGTTTGGAGATAGGATAAAACGTGTGAAGAATGTAAAAGGAATCCACAACGCACATGTGGAAGCCGCAAAACTCGTAAACACAAGTTATTTCTTTGTGGTCGACGGAGACGCAAAAATAGTAGATGATTTTGACTTTGATTATGTAACCGATGAAGAAGATGTTGTGCATGTTTATCGCAGTATGAATCCTATAAACGACCTTGTATATGGATATGGTGGAGTAAAATTGTTTCCCACAAGATTATCAAGGAACATGGATACAAAAACAAGTGACATGACAACAAGCATATCTAAAAAATTTAAAGCATTACCACAGATAAGCAACATTACAGAATTCAACACAGATCCTTTCAGCACTTGGAAAAGTGCTTTTAGAGAATGTGCTAAATTAAGCAGTAAAGTAATTGACAGACAAAAAACAGGAGAAACAGATGAACGACTTAAAACTTGGACAACCGTGGGACACGATAGACAGTATGGCGAATACGCTTTGGCAGGCGCGATGGCTGGTATGGAGTTTGGCCTTTCTAGGAGGTCTGATCTTGGGCTAATAAACAACTTTGAATGGTTAAAGGAACAGTTTGATGGAAACACATAAGATACTAGATCGCTTTGAAATGTTGTATCCCTTGAATAGCAAGGTAGCAGATTTACGTAGAGCCTGTATAGATAAAGACTTGCATAGTGTTTTTAGACTGATTGACGATGATACAAAAGAAGATTTACGTAAGATTATTTTGGAAGATAATCAGTGGAGTCTTTGGAAAATTTTAGACAGTTATGTTGACACAAGATTTGTGCAAAGTCTGAAATCTTTTGTTGTAAACGATATTACCTGGGATGAAGACTGTTTTAGCCAAGGTCAAATAAAAAGCAAAATGTGGTTGCTAGAAAAATTAAAAAAGTTAAAGTTAGATCTTGGCACTGTGTTTTTATGTGCTGGATGGTACGGAACTTTGGCAACTATGCTGTTTGAAAGTAAAATAAAAGTTGATAAAATAAGAAGTTTTGATATTGATGAATCATGTGTGGAGGTAGCAGAAATATTTAACAAGCCATGGTTTGTTGACGAATGGAAATTTAAATCTATCACTGATGATATAATGAACATTAACTATGATAAACATGTATGGCAATTTTGGTCAAATAAAAACAACAGAATGAGCCGTCCTATTACTGATATTCCTGATACAATTATTAACACAAGTTGTGAACACATACATGATTTTGAATCATGGTATGATAAAATACCAAATGGAAAATTAATCATATTACAGGGCAACGATTATTTTGAATTAAACGAACACGTTAACTGTAGTGCAGATCAAGACAGCTTTTCTGAAAAAGCACCAATGACTGATGTATTGTATTTGGGTACCATAGATTGTGACAAATACAAACGGTTTATGAAAATAGGATTAAAGTAGCATGTACAATTATCGAGATATACGAACTATACATTTAGAAGTTACACAAAATTGTCAAGCCGCTTGTCCTATGTGTGACAGAAACATGAATGGAGAAGGAGTCAATCCACATATTAATTTAGATGAATTATCATTAGATGATTGCATAAAAATATTTTCTCCTCAGTTTATTAAACAATTAGACACTATGTATATGTGTGGAAATTTAGGTGACCCTATCGTTGCAAAAGATACATTGGACATTTTTAAATACTTTAGAGAGCATAATCCAGATATGTGGTTAAGTATGAACACAAACGCAGGAGCAAGAGATGAAACATGGTGGGCAGAATTGGCTAAAACATATGGTCGTATGGGGTGTGTTATTTTTAGTGTGGATGGTCTCTCCGACACTAATCATCTTTATAGACAAGGTGTAAATTGGAAAAATGTAGAACGAAGTATGGATGCTTTTATAGAAGCAGGGGGTAGAGCTCGTTGGGATTACTTGATCTTCGAACACAACCAACATCAGGTAGAAGAAGCAAGAGAATTAAGTGTACAAAAAGGATTTGAAAAATTTATAGCAAAAAAAACAGGTAGATTTATAACACAGGATAGTAAAAAGAAAGAATCGCATCAAGCAGTAAACCGCAAAGGTAAAGAAACAACCAAGTTGAAAAAACCAGATGCAAAATATCAAAATAAAGCATTGAGTAAACAAGATAAAATTATTGAAAAATATGGATCAATGGATGCCTACTATGACGCGGCTCCTATTGTTTGTAAAGTTAAAAAAGAAAATAGTTTGTTTATCACAGCAGAAGGATTAGCATTACCTTGTTGTTGGACCGCAGGACGAATGTATAAATGGTGGCATAAAGATCCTAAGGTAGAACAGATATGGGATTTTATACCCAACAAATCTGCACTCGATTCTCGCAACGGTCTTGATAAAGTTTTTGCTACAGGGATTTTTGAGGATATACAAAATAGTTGGTCAAAGCCTAGTTGTGCAGATGGTAAATTAAAAGTTTGTAGTATGAAGTGCGGTGCTGAATTCGATCCGTTTGCGGAGCAATTTAAATGATAGAAACAGAATTTTTAAGCAAATGTAACTTTTGTGCATTGCCTTTTATGCAAAACGATATAGAAGTTGACGGAAGTGCAAGACCATGTTGTAAAGCAAGGCCTTTAGTTGCCCCAGACGGTAAGGAACTTAATATAAAAAACTTTACATTAGATGAAATATGGAATCATCCTACGTATGTAGAATTTAGACAATCATTTTTGAATAATGAAAAACATCCTGCATGTGAGAAATGTTGGGTTGAACCTATTAGAGAATTACAATATAGAGTAGAACAAAGTACAAGATCTCATATTGGTGCGTTAGATGTTACAAGAGAATTTATGAAGACTGGAACAGTAACAAACCCTACTTTAAAATACTTAGAAATACGTCCAGGCAATGTTTGCAATTTTAAATGTAGAATATGTTCGTATGAATACAGCAGTAGTTGGAGCAAAGATAGTTATTTGTTAGAAGATGTAGATATACCGTATAAAGATTCTAAACAATATAAACAAATTGCAAAATGTGAATGGTTCGATAGTGACGATATTTGGAATAATGTCAAGGGGTTAGAAGATATACAATTTATAAATTTTTTAGGAGGCGAACCTTTAATGGCATCTAAGCATATTAATCTTCTTGAAAAATTAGTGAATAGTTTAGATCCTCGTAAAGTAAAAATAGGATATAATACAAATGGAAGTAAACGTCCTACACAGCATCATATAGATCTATTAAAGAAATTTAAAAATGTTCAATTCATTGTGAGTACAGATGATCTAGGTAAACGTATGGAATATCAACGTAAAGGTGCAGTATGGACCGAACACGAATCTAATATAGATTTTTTAATTGCTCAAGGTTTTCATGTAGTAATAGATACAGCAATTAGTATTATGAATACATATTACTGCGATGAATTTTTTAATTTTTGCGATTCTAAAGGTTGGAATAGTCCACCGACACAAGCACATTGGGTTAGAAGCACAGGATTGGATCATAGAAGTTTAATGCCAGCAGAAAAACATTTTGTTAGAGAAAAATTAAAAAAAGGAACGCATCCTAAAACGAAAGATGTACTTGCTGATTTAGATAGTGCTGATTTATTTAACGCTACTCATTATTATGGAAGATGGAAAAAAATAAAAAAACTTGACGGAATACGCAATGAAAAATTTGAAGATGTCTTTCCCGAACTTTCAGATATTATTATGTTAACAAGTCCAGACATAATAATGCAAAACCCTGAGGAATATAAGTAGTAATATGAGTGATATTTCCCCTACATTTTGTGCTCTACCTTGGTTACATCTAAGCAGTAGACCTGACGGTAAGATGAGAACGTGCTGTACATCAAATGCAAGTTCAGTACAAGATCCAGATTCAAATAAAAAAGTTGGAGGTGGCGAAGTTGGAGTTGTTAAAAATGACGATGGAGTTCCTGCTAATTTTAATCATACTAGTTTAACCGATGCTTGGAATAGTTCTTACATGCGAAACGTAAGAAAAATGATGTTGCGAGGAGAAAAACCTGCAAGTTGTCTTAAGTGCTACAAAGAAGAAGAAGCAGGACATTTAAGTAAACGTAATTGGGAGACAGAATACTGGGGTCATAGATACGATTTAGATCAGCTCGTAGCTGAAACGGATGCTGATGGAAATATACCACCTAAGATAAGATACATTGATTTACGTATGGGAACAAAGTGTCAACTAGCTTGTGTCATGTGCAGTCCACATGATTCATCAGGTTGGATTAAAGATTGGCAAGCAATCAACCCCCAAATAGTAAATGAAAAATTAGCAAATACTAGTCAATGGGAAAACAAGGGTAGAAATCACGGAGCAAGTTATAACTGGCACAAGAACAATCCAAGATTTTTTAAGGAACTAATGGAACAGATTCCACACATGTATCAATTGTATTTCGCAGGTGGAGAAAGTTTAATTATAGATGAACATTATGACTTACTGGAAGAATGTATTAAAAAAGGACATGCAAAAAATATTGAATTAAGATATAATTCTAATGCTGTTGAATGGCGTGACGATTTATTTGATCTTTGGGCAGAATTTAAGCGTGTAAGATTTCACTATAGCGTTGATGCATTAGGTGAACAAAATGATTACATACGATATCCTAGTCAATGGAAGCATCAGGAAGATGTTTTTTGGCAACTAGATAATACTGCTCCTCAAGTTGAAGTTACGACAGCAACAACTATAATGGCACTAAACATTGCATATATTCCTGAATTTATCCAATGGAAAGTAGATCAAGGATTTAAAAAATTAAACAAATGGCCATTAGGTGCAGGCGGTATTAACATGCATTTTGCTTATTGGCCTCCACAGCTAAATGTAAAAGTGTTACCTAATCATATTAAAAAACATATCACTGAAAAATATGAAAAAGAGTTTTATCCTTGGATTGATGAAAACTGGCAAAAATTTACTGGAGTAAAAGAAGCTGGAATATCTAAAGAACAGTTTTTAAATGCACCATACGGACTAAAACGTTACAAAGGTATCATAAACTTTATGAACGCGGAAGATTGGAGTGCAAGGTTACCTGAAACCAAAGAATGGTTACAACTTATAAACAAACAAAGAAATTGGACTGAAAAGTTTATCAAAACATTTCCTATTTTAAAGGAGTTAGTATGACAACAGAAAATTGGCAAACAAGAAGATGTGCAAGAGATTTTACTGATGAAGAAGTAGACTTTAGATTGATACATGATATCATAAACATAATACCGGCTATACCAGCTCAAAATGGATATGTTGATCATTGGTGGGTAGTTTTTGGACCTAAAGACTACAAATACAAACAATGGTTAGTTGAAAACATATACCATGCAGTTGAAAAAGTTAAAGAGAAAGAATATTTTACAGGACTTATGACAGCTCCATATCTATTTCATAGTTTTAAGATTTATCCAACTATGTCAGTAGCAAATGAACCTGCAAGAAACAATGCCTTTCATGCTGGAGTAATTGTTTCACAAGCAGTCGATAAGGGATTAGATGCGGCTCCTATTGCATGTAGAGAAGGTTGGGAAGCTAGAGATGGTAAGTTGAAACAACAATATCAAAAAATGATCTGGCAAAGATTCAAACCTGCTTTCTTAAAGATTTCGCACACTCACAAAAACGAAGTGTATAGATTTAATCCTGATACCATCAGATCTCCTATGATGAGTGTTGGTATAGGACATGGCAAACCAGTTTTATCACCGGGAGTAGTAAAGACATACAAAGACGGTATATCTATAATGGGTAAGCCACAAAAGGCAATGGAGAATGTTTCAATATGGAACTTATACGAGTAGAACATTCTGCAAAAAAATACAAAAAATGGGTCCGCATAGAATGGAACATGGGGAAACGCTGTAATTTTGATTGCAGTTATTGTGGTGCAGATTTACACGACAACACAAGCAAACACATGCCTTTAGAAAGTTTTGATTATACAATCAAAACATTGAGAAATTTTTATAAAGACAAACGTATTAGAATGAGTTTGACAGGTGGAGAACCTTTTGTCCATCCTCAAATTTTAGAAATACTCTCTTTGTTCAGAAAATACGAAGTAGATGAAACCAGTATAATAAGCAATGGCAGTCTGCCATTAGAAAAATACTTAAAGGCTTTAGAATATATTGACAATATTATTTTCAGTTGGCATTTCGAACATCTACGCATAGACCATATGAAAGAAGTTTTACTAGGCTTGAAGGATAAAGCAAAACACATCCATGTACATCTGATGTATTTGCCTGGCAGGTTAGATGAAGTGAAAGGTGTAGTTGCTTGGTTAGAAGATAATGACATACAATATGTGATGCGTAGAATACGTCCAATGACAAATAAATTAGGACAGTTCAATCCTCCAGGTGCAAGTGGTATGAAATTTGATGGAGTGCAATGGGGCGGTGCTACAGGATATTACAGTGATAAAGAATTAGAATATCTAGACAGTTTCAATAAAGCAGGCACAAATAAAGAAAATTGTGAACTATTTACTAAAGAAAAAAGTTGGCTAGATAATGTAAACACGCTTACAAAAAATAAATGGAATTCATTTAAAGGTTGGCAATGTATGGCTGGTTTAGAAACTCTAATGATAGATAACGATGGAAGTGTTTATAGAGCAACATGTAAGCAGGGTGGAGTACTAGGAAACATCGAAACTGGCTTTCAGCTACAAGAAGATCCTATACTATGTGCTAAACAGTGGTGTAACTGTGCCGCCGACCTAAACACTACAAAGTGGATAGCCTAATGGAAAAATTTTGCGATTCGCCTTGGAATCATATGAACATTAATAATCTCGGTAGAATAAAACCTTGCTGTGTATACAGTAAGCCTAAGGAAGATCCGGGTGAAGTGGACATATTCAAATGGTATAAACATGCTTATAAGGATTTAAAAGCAGAAGGCATTAATCATCCTGGGTGTGTTGCATGTAAAAAAATGGAAGATTCCAATATTGTTAGTAGGAGGCAATACACAAATAAACCTGGAAAAGGAAACCAGATAGTTTATCTTGATATAAGTTTTGGAAACACATGTAACTTGAAATGTATGATGTGCGAAAGTAGAAACAGCACAAAATGGATTGCTGATGAAAAGTATCTTGTAGAAAACGGATTTGAACATCTTGAAAGAGGTATAGTGAAACAATACAACATGCCAGAAAGTAGAATAAAACAAATAGTAAACTATTGTAATAACTTTGAAGGAGAAGAGTTTCATTTAGAAGTTAAAGGTGGAGAACCTTTTGTTACAGATCAATTTTTAAATTTTTTAACAAGGCTTAATGATAATTTTTTAAAGAGATGTAATCTTTATGTATTTTCAAATGGTACTGGAATCGAAGCCAAATATTTTGAACAACTGAAAAAATTCAAAAGAATTAGTTGTAATCTAAGCATAGAAGCTGTTGGTCCTTTATACAAATACATAAGAGGAGGTGCAGATCACAGTCATGAAGATGCAATAGAATTTATGAAAGAATTTTCTAAGAACTGTCCTAACAGCAAAATTGGGGTAAGTGTTACAATTACAATGTATAACTTATTCAAACTAAAAGAACTTAAAGCAGAAATAGACAAATTTATAAATTATAATCTGCCTGAAAAAGTATTCAGTAGTTTTTCATACTATCCTAAATATCTAAGTCCTGGCATTTTACCACAAACAGTTAAAGATGAATTGATTGCATACTACCATGAACCTTATTGGCAACCAGTACGTAATTATTTAAAAAACACAGAATCTGACCCTTACATGATGCGTATCTTCAAACAGTTTACCACGCTTTTGGACAGAAAAAGAAACACAAGTCTTTATGCCTATGAACCGAAGTTTAAGGAGATACTTGATGCAGTCTAATTTTTGTTTGTTACCTTTTACGCATCTTAGCACGAGAGTCGACGGCAATGTTGCTCCTTGTTGTAGAAGTTTAGATACGGTGGGAAATGTAAAGGATAATACATTGGAAGAAATATGGAACGGTCCTAACATGCAAAAATTACGAGAACAATTTATAAACAATGAAAGACCAGAAGGGTGTAGATTGTGCTGGGACATAGAAGATCGTGGTAATTTGAGTATGCGCCAAACAAGAAATAAAACAGTTGAAAGTCCAAAAGCTATAAACAAAGTAATGCCATTCTCAATTCCTATCCTTGAATTAAAATTAAGTAATCTGTGTAACTTTAGATGCAGAACATGTAAACCAGATTTATCAACAACGTGGCTAAAAGATTGGGACACAGTCAAGGACGAGTATGACAAGATAGGAATGAAATATTCTACCGGTAGGCAGGAAAATTACAATACAGATGATTTGCTTGAAGAACTTACAAAATTAGGTCCTAGCTTTAGGATAATAGAATTTGCAGGTGGCGAACCATTGATGGATCCTATGCACTATAAGGTGCTAGACGCACTACAACCCTTTGCTAATAATATACAAGTCAAGTATAGCACTAACTTGTCAAAGCTAACGTATGGGCGTTATAATGCGTTACAGGCCTGGAAAAACTTTAAAGGTGTTGACATAAGTCTAAGTGTGGATGGCTATCCTCAATTAAATGAATATATTAGAACTGAAAGTAATAATGATATTTTAGAAGAAAATTTAAAAAATGTTAGGAAAGAACTTGGAAATAAATTTGACGGCAGGGCCGCACTTTGTTATAGTGCATGGAACGTTTTAGGATTAACAGAAAGCTATGAATATTTTATTAACAAATTAGACATGCCTGTTCACGGAAATATAGCATGGTCACCAAGTTTTATAAGTCCTCAAGTACTACCTTTAGAACTAAAGGCAAAAGCAACAGACAAGTATAAACAGTATCTGTCAAAACAAGATGATAAAAGAGTGCATAGATTTGTTAACACGAATATGCAATTTTTAAATGCAAAAGATGAAAGTCATCTTTTTGAACAGTTCATTAGATTTAGCACAAAGTTAGACGTCAGTAGAAAAACTAGTATATATGATGTCATTCCGGAGTTCAAAGATTATGTCTGATACTTTTTGCATACTACCTTGGATGCACCTAGCAACAAATGCCAGTGGCAATTTGCGAGTATGTTGCAACAGCACTCCTGGTAAAAATTTTATCCTTAAAGAGGACAATACACCTTACAAATTACACAAAGACGATTTAGAAGAAGCATGGAATAGTCCTGTGTACAAAAAGATTAGAGAGCAGATGTTGAATGGTGAACGTCCTGAAATGTGTACTAGATGTTTCCGAGAAGAAGATGCAGGATTAAAAAGTGCTAGGAATGCCTGGAACGACAAATGGAAAAAAGATCAAGATTACAAGATAGAAAGCCCTTTTGATATTAGATATGTTGATTTGAGGTTGGGAAATCTATGTAATCTCAAATGTAGAATGTGTAATCCTTACGCAAGTAATCAATGGGTAGAAGAATGGAATCTAGTCGAAGAGGCCTTATCAGAAAGCGAGTACAAAAGATTGTCTAAAATGGATTGGCCAGAAATAGAAAAAACTTGGGAAAATTTATTCAGTATAGCTGGCACTGTGGAAGAAATATACTTGACCGGCGGTGAGCCTACAATAATAAAAGAACAACATAGACTGTTAAATTATTTTATAGACAGAGATACAGCAAAAAATATTAGACTGAAATACAACACTAATCTTACTAATGTACCTAAACATTTACTTGATAAGTGGACTAAATTTAAAAAAGTTCAACTCAATTGTTCTATTGATGCTGTAGGAGAATTGGATCGGTACATAAGATATCCAAGCAATTGGAAAGCAATTGAAAAAAATTGGCATACGATTAGACAGTTACCTAACGCAAATATAGAAATACATTGCACTGTACAAATGTATAATATTTTAAAATTGCAAGAATTAATAGAATGGGCTTTACCTTTCAACCACAAAATTTATTTTAATATTCTTAATCATCCTGATTATCTTAATATTAGATGTTTACCTAAAAATTTAAAAGAACAAGTTGAAAATAACCTAAAAAAATATTATGACTTACCAAGAGTCCAAGGAATAGTTGATTACATGTATAAAGAAGATTGGACAAATAAATTAGATAGCTTTTACACTTATACCGATGAACTAGACAAAAGTAGAAATCAAAATCTATATGAAATTGTTCCGGAGTTGAAAAGATGAATTTTTTTATGCTAGGAGGTTGTGAGATACATGACACAATAAAATGGTTGAAACAAGGATGTCCTCAGCACAACTTTATAGAACAAGGAATGTCAACTCTTGGCAGTATATATTCTCCACAAGGAAAAATTGCGGAGCACACTTACAATTGGTATACAAAAAATAATTTAAAAAGCAATCCTATAGCAAGAGCAGTATATAAAGAAATAGTTTCAAAGCCTTGGTTAAAAGATGTGAAAGAAAATGTATACGATAAAAAAGACAATTGGATTATCATAAGTTTTGCACTCGAGGGCGAAGCTAGGTATGAAGACGGCCAAGAACATGTTACTTTAATAAAGGAACTTGTCAATAAGCCTAATAACAAAAAGTTCGAAAAAATAGTTCAACTTAAATATCCAACCTATTGTATAGACAAATTAAATGATCCTAATTTTACTATTGGTTGGGAAAATGAATTTGTAGGAAAAAGATATTTAAGGACAAAAGGAGGTGGCTGGATAGATAAATTAGGACAAGATATTCATGATCATTTTGAAGATAGAGTTATTTTAATTTACACTCCGCCTGCACGTAAATGGTTCAACAGAAAATTTGGAGTGTATCATCAACTGCCGAAACATGGAGACTGGTTAAGTTGGAACACAGGATATTGGAAAAATAGAACAAAAGACTATTGGGAAGAGCATAGTTGGGAAAGGACTAACAGAAATTACCAAGGTTTATATAAAGGATTTCAACGTTACTATCCAAAGAAAACACATTGGATAAAAATGGAATGGGAAAATCTAGTAGGTGACGAACATCATAGATTTGGAAAAAGTCCTTTTCATTATGATAATAAAAGCATTAAAAAAATAGGTAACGCAATACAAGGAAAAATAAATGAAATTGAAGCCGCCAAAAGTTCCTAAGATTTGCGTTTTACCTTGGACACATTTAGCAACCGTGCCTGACGGAAGAGCTATTCCCTGTTGCTTACAATATCATTATCTAGACGATTATGACAACGTAAACATTCAAACGAATACTATTGACGAAATAATGAATAGTAGAGGTTACAAAAATTTAAGATTACAAATGTTGAATGGAGAATTTCCAAAAAGTTGCGAAAAGTGTTATTCACGTGAAAAACTTACAGGTAAGAGTTTGAGGACAGAACAAAATAAAAAACCATGGCACAAAGATGTATTTAGAAATGTAAGACAACTTACCGAAGCGGATGGTACCATAAAAGACATAAAAATAAAAATTTGGGATATACGATTTAGCAATTTATGTAATATGGCTTGTATAATGTGTGGACCAGACTTCAGCAGTAAATGGGCAAGAGAATATCCTGGAGAATATACAAAATTACTGAAAAATTTTAAAGATAACAATACAGTTAAGTTTATAGATGAAAATATTAAACATGTACAGGAAATATATTTTGCTGGTGGAGAACCATTAATAATGGATGAACATTATTATATACTAGATAAACTTATGGAACTAGGAAAGACAGATGTTACGTTAAGATATAACACAAATTTTTTAAAAACAAATCATAAAGGAAAGGATGCTTTCGATTATTGGAAACAATGGAAAGGACCAATTGAATTAGCACCAAGCATAGATGCAATGGGAAAGAGAGCAGAGTATATTAGATACGGCACTAAATGGGAAGATGTAGATGCAAACTTAAAAAAGGCTGTTGAACTAGGGTTGAAACCAAGACCTTTGATTACTGTAGGTGTGTATAACATGTTGCATTTACCTGATTTAGCAAAGTATTTTCATTCGATAGGAATAGACATGTATAACTTAAATATGTTGAATACGCCGATCGAATATGATTGTGCAATGGCTTCGAATAAATTAAAAGAAGATACATTGTATTTTTTAGAAGAAAACTTCAAGCATATAAAAAGTGAAACAAGTTTGGAAAGATTCCGTAACCTAACTTCTGAGCTAGTACATAAGTGTAAGCCTGTAAAGGATGAAAGCTCACTTACATTAAATCACATAAATTTTGTTGAAAAAATTCTTGATATTGATAAAAAAAGAAACTTGGACTTTTTTAGAACATTTCCTGAACTGTTTGGGTACTACGAAGTATACCATAAATATAGTACATTAGGAGAATAGAATGGATTATAAAAAATATGATAAAGATGGAAATTTGCTTAACCTAATACCATTGGCCAATAGAGCCAAACAAGCAAATTATTATCAAAAGTTACAAGACGATCCAGACTGGTTAGAACCTACACCTGAAGATATAAAATGTGAACTACAACTACAAGCACTTAATTTTTGGGAGCCGTTGGCATTTAAAATTGATGTTTCTCATTTTATGAAAGAAGTAAAAGCATTAGATGGCAGGTGGGTACCCTACTTAAGACGTGAAGGTTTACTTAATGACAGAGAAGGAATATCCTTAATGGGGTTGCCTGATGCTACAATGGAAGAAGGATTGTCTATGCCTGAAGCATGTAAAAAAGCAGGTAGACGATTGAGTGAAACAGAATTTAACACACCAACTGAAGCATATGATATGTTGCCTAGCTTACATGAATTGCTAGATTACTTTCAACCATTAGGAAGAACTATGTTGGTCAAAGCTAATGCTGGAGGATTTTTTCCACCGCATAAAGATCATCCCCATCTGACAAGAGATACATTTAGAGTAGTTGCTTTTCCAAGTTGGAATGTAACCAAAGACGAGTTTGATTGGGAAATGGAAAATACTAAAGTTCCTATCAAACCAGGTGGAGTTTACTATTGTGATACACGTAAGACACACCGAACAGCATGTTGGGTTCCTGATAGTATTCACCTAATAATGAATATTCCTAAGACATGGGAAAACGTTATCAAATTAATGAGTATGACCAAGGCATTCTAATGCTTAAACCTTGCAGTCATTTTTGGACAGATATAAATCTAAATATTTTTAGAAAAGAAATCGTAAATTGTTGTAAAAGATATCAGCAAAACGAAGTAAAAATTTCTGACTTTGAAAAATACGGCACAGACTTTTGGACTAAACGTCCTGAAGTTTACGAAGATAAGAAAGTTTTTTTAGAAGGAAAATTTCCCAAAGGATGTAAAAGTTGTGCGTTACAACATCCTAACAGTTTGTATAATACTTGGAATTGGTGGAAGGATAAGCCACAGGACTTTTTTGTTGACCTTTTAGATAGAGACGAAACTTATAAAATAGAAATAGCATTAAGCACTACTTGTAACATGACCTGTCTATATTGTGGACCTAAGGTAAGCAGTAGTTGGGCAGATGTGCTAGGTAAACCTGTTGTTCAAATAGATGACGAATGGAAAAAAGCGGCACTTGAAAGTCTTTTCAAATACATACAAGAAAAAATGACAAAGAATACAAAGCGAGTTGTTTATACCTTTTTGGGTGGAGAAACTTTTTTGGATTTAAGTTTTTGGGAAATCTTAGACAGAATAGCTGATATACATGATAACGAAATTGAAATTAATTTTATTTCTAATTTAAATGTAAAACCTAAATTAATTCAAAGGTTGGTCAATCTTGCAAACGCTAAACCAAATATCAAATGGAGAATAAGTCCGAGTATTGAAGATTTAGGGGAACGGGCAGAAGCAGTCAGAGAAGGTTTAGACTTTAAGTTGTTTGAATCAAATTATGATTGGATATTGTCTGAACCTGCAATAGATAAAATAGCAGTGTTGCCTACCATGAACTTATTAACCATTCATAAACATACAGAATTTTTAAAATGGGTTCTTTCAAAAAATATAAAAATTCGTGGTGCTAAAAATTTACATAAAACATGGACTGTATCATTAAACAGAGTCACAGAACCAGACTGGTTAGATCCTGCCATTATGCCAAAAAGCAGTAGGCTTGAAATAGACAGAGCAATAAGTTTTATAAAAAACGAATCAAAAAGATTTGGTGATACAAAAAATATAACTGATATGTATTTAGGTAATCTTAGAGATTTGCGTAATGTCATAGGATCTAAGAGAACTCCTAAAATGATCGAAATATTAAAATGGAAGTTAGATAAAAATACAAAACTTTTTAAAAGAGATTATTACAAAATATTTCCTGAACTAAAGGATATAGTAGATGAGAACAAATGAACAAATAAAAAAAATTAAAGAAACACAGTCAGATCCTGTGCAATATATAAATTTTGTAAAACAAGATAATGTAAGAAAAATAGTAGAGTATTACGAAAATAACAAAGATAAAGCTGAAGTAAAAACTACTGGACCAACTTGTTTATACATAAAAGAAGGTGACGGTGTTATAGATAACATTGTAAGGAAACTTAGAGATATTTACGGAAATTTTAAAATACGAAATGCACAGATTTTTGATGTGTCTACACCACATGTAATTCATATCGATGACGGAAAAGATTTACCACAGGCATATAAAGCATTTACTCTACCTTTAAAGGTTGAATGGAGCGAACATGCTGAATATAGAAACATGGCTCTTGCAAAATTAATATTTTTTGATCAGCATTATTATGGAGGACCTGTTAAATTTTTCAATGGGGAGACTGTTGACGAAAATACAAAAGTTCACTATAATATGCCGCTTACTAATTACAAAGAAGTTGAAGGTACTAACGATGTGGGTATAAGAGAAGAAGTGCAAAATTATCTTACTCATCTAAGGCCACATTGGTTAGAGGGATTAAGTGTGCAATGTTACTTTCCTTGGGTAGGAGGAAGTTGTATTGCATTTGATAGTTTACAATTACACTCAGCAAGTGATTTCAATAAATTAGGTATCACAAGAAAGCTCGGGGTAAGTATTTTTACAACTTTATAGGTTTAACATGTCTGAAGATTTAAAATGGAGTGCTTATGACTTTTCTAAAATACCTTATCAAGATATTGTTAAGGTGGGACAAAGATCTCTTTTATACAGAGATATTTTTACTGTCAGTTGGCTTCTTGGTCGCTTTTGCAACTATCGTTGTAGTTATTGCTGGCCATACGCCAGATCAGATCGCAAAGATCACAGGCCCACACAGCTCTGTTGTGATACAATCGATGAGATAAAAAGGCAAGCACGTGACAACGGTTTTAATAGTTTCCATTTTTCTTTTAGCGGCGGCGAGCCTACTTTTCACCCTGGTTACAACGATCTTCTACAGCATCTTGCTAATGATATTGATAATACCAATTATACTTCTATTCATAT